>JAEEGJ010014486.1_pt1 | contig 18690 bp, 17 predicted proteins | sample 8958761 | NCBI WGS metagenome assembly JAEEGJ01 (sample SAMN16246546, study PRJNA631951) | gut metagenome | biome: gut microbiome; feature: rumen; material: RS-attached | host: Bos | place: Iran: Karaj | collected 2018-10
AAATGAGGATTATTGCATCTATTGCTACAAGGATGGCAAGTTCACCCAAGACTGCACGATGGATGAGATGATAGAGCATTGTGCCCAGTTTGTGGACGAGGTAAACAAAGGACTGCCGCAGCCTATCACGAAGGAAGAATACATTGGCCAGATGAAGATGTACTTCCCGCACCTGAAACGCTGGCGTAAGGAATTGTCGATAGATGATGACACACCAGAAAACCCTGCCTTGATGGGCGTTAAAGAGCTTATCGCCAAGATGGCCGACACGTTGCCCATCACCATGATATCGTCGGTCGATGAGGAGGGCTTCCCTTGCACCAAGGCCATGCTGTCACCTCGGGTGCGTGAAGGCATCAAGGTGTTCTATTTCACCACCAACACCTTCTCGCTGCGTGTGGCCCACTACAAGGCCAACCCTAAGGCCAGCATCTATTTCTGCGATGCCGAAGGCTTCAAGGGCATGATGTTGCGCGGCACTATGGAGGTGCTGACCGACGCCAAAAGCAAGGAGATGATTTGGCGCGATGGCGACACACAATACTACCCAGGCGGCGTCACCGACCCGAACTATTGCGTGCTGAAATTCACCGCTGCCGATGGTCGTTTTTATAGCGACTTCTATCCGAGGAGCTTTATAATTGAGTAAAGTTTGTTGATGAAACCCCTGCCAAATGCCATATCGGCACTTCGATTTTTAGGGGCCTTTTGCCTTCTGTTTTTCGGAGTCGAGAGATGTGCTTTCTGGGCCATTTATTTTGTCTGTGGCCTAAGCGATATGGCAGATGGCTATCTCGCCCGAAAACTCAGATGTGAAAGCAAAGTGGGTGCATTGCTGGATAGTTTGGCAGATTTGGCCTTCGTGATATGCTGTTGCTTTAAATTGATACCTGCATTGGCATTTCCAAGATGGCTGTGGATCTGGGGCGGAGTGATTGTCGTTATAAAGGTCATCAACCAAATATCTGCCTTGGTGATGTTCAAAAAAATCGTTTTTCCTCACACCATTGCAAATAAAGTGACGGGGGGGCTGCTTTTTGTTGGAGCTCCTATGACGGTATTTTTGGAATCGATTGTTCCGATGGTCATTATAGCCGTTGTTGCGACATTTGCTGCTGTTCAAGAGGGGCATTTCATTAGGATGAAGAAATATCAATAAGCTATAAATCAGTTGTTTAGTTGTAGTTTGATTATAATGGCATAGGTATTGCCTTTAGTTCCAATTTGACCATGTCTTGAAAATTGTTTTTTGATAGAAAATAATCTTGTAAGTCTTTTTTTATTAGTTGTAGTGTAGGTACTACGAGCCAAAAATTCAGTTTTTGATCTTTGTATTGTTTTGAAAGGAATGAAGATGCTTTATAAAGAATCCATTCTATCTTTTGTTTCCCAAAACAGGGTTTAGATTTGCTTGAATACTTGCACTGAATATAAGCTTTGAAATTATCTTTGCTAATTATGATATCCATTCCGCCATCCAAAAAGCCATTTTTCAAACCTAAGTATTCAACTTGATATCCTTCCTCTTCATATTTTTGTCCAACATATTTTTCATAAACATATCCCCAATCATCGAAGTTTATTTCAGAATATGGATAACCATGTCTACTACAGTTGGTAACTTGGGGGATGATGTTGACAACACAATTATTGCAATCAATTTCTAATCGACCTTGTGATAAGATTGAGGCAATATGTTTGACCATAATTGTACTGTTTTATTTGTTGATAAAGTACATTAATCATTCTTGCAAATTCGGTGTGCCAAATCGTTGAGCACGAGGCATTGGCTTCTACTTATGGTTATCTGTTCATTGTGGTGTTCCCATGGGGAAAGGATGAGTAGTTGGCCTCGTGCGCATGCCTCCATACGGGTGCCGCTTGGTTTAGCGAGTTCGGTAAGGCCGTTTTCCTGTAAGTAAATCAGAGGCAAGCCCTCGTTAAAGGCTGCCCTCATCACCGCTTTCTCACCAGGAGAGATAGCGGGAGAAACAAGCACTGCGCCTTGTCTGGCAGCTGTTAGGTATTCCTTTACTTTTGCTTGTATTTCTGCTTCAGTTAGGCGACGAGAGCACTGCACAAATAAGCGAACGGGTCGGTTGAGCAGGAAACAGTTACCGATGGCAGAGAATGAAACTCCAGCAACAGTTAAGTTTCGTTGGACACGGAATAAATCGGGGTGCTCGCGTTTCATAAGCAAGCGGCGAGGGTTGTCGGACAAATAGCGGAGCCATGTTTCAAGTTGCCCTGTTCGTAAAAGGAGCTTGTCATTGTAGCCACGAGCAAAGAGCATTCCGTGGGTGCGGTCTTCGCCTCGTCTGTCTTTGTGGGGCGCGGGTTGGGTTTGTTGCGTTGGCAACGCAACAGACGGGACAGAAGGCAAACCCAACACCAACTCGCGGTAATGCTTGTTGCAGCTCTGCTTAAACCCACGCAACGCCATGCCAAGCGGTTTTTCCATCCTATCTCTGACAAAAAGGATGCCGTGCAAATGGTCGGGCATCATTTGTAAAGCGATGACCTCCACTTCGTGGTGGTGCAATGATGCAGCCCACCACTCGTCAGCAACACGTTGGCCTAACTCCGAAAGCTCAATGCGCGGCTCGTCTGTGCTGCCCTCAGGAGCATCGCTTTTACCTACAACATGCCCAAATAGAGCACGACGCCCCTCGGTCACCATCGTAATCATGTAAATCTGACGGCCTGTATAGTCATGCCCGACACAGCGGCGAAGCATGGATGGCTTCTTTTCACCAGCAAAGGCTTTCTGTGTTTCGTAGGTCTCTTTTTTCATGCAGCAGCTTCTTGTTTTTACACTGCAAAGATAGAATTCTTTCACAAATATCCCAAAAACTTGCAGAAACGACGCTTATGCCGTACTTTTGCCGATAAATTGTTGAATCATGCGAAAAACCCTAATCCTATTACTGACCATCCTAGTCATGGCTTCCTGCAGCGACCCGAACGCAAAGTATGTCAAGAAAGTCGTCCGCATCATGGACAAACACGGCATCTTTGCCCAAGGACCTGAATGGGAAAAAGCCAAACAAGAAGCGTTCGCGGCAAAGCCTGCAAATCTTGAAGAGGCACAAGAAATTGTCGTCCAAGCGGGCAAGGTGGCCGGAGGCAAGCATACCTACCTGATGACTACCGATGAAGTGACAGTGAACGACACCTCCTCATGGGAAATGCCGACGGTTGAGTTGCTGGAAAACACCATCGCTTTCATCAAGTTACCAGCGTTTTCAGGAAATGCGGAAGAAGGCATCAAATATGCCAACACGGTGCTGAACGACCTCCCCAACAACTTGCAAGGTGCCATTATCGACCTGCGCGGCAACCGAGGCGGCAACATGTATCCGATGATTGCCGCCGTCCATCGCTTCCTTCCCGATGATGTCATCCTGAAGTTCTCTTCTCGCAAAAGACCAATGAGTATCAACACATTCTTCGTCTTGCAAACGGTTGGATTGGAAAAACAAGCACCTATCAATTGCCCTGTTGCCTTGTTGACCGACGATTGTACAGGCAGCTCGGGCGAAGCCGTCCTGATTTGTTTCAGAGGGTTGCCCAACACGCGTACCTTTGGCTCGCCTACAGCAGGTTATTGCTCTTGCAATCAGCCTTTTGCACTTCCTGGTGGCTCACAACTTGTGCTCACCATTGGCGAAGACATTGCCCGAACAGGAGAAGCTTTTTGTGACAACCCCATTGCTCCTGACGTGTTGACGGAAACACCTTTCGATGAGGCTTTGGAGTGGCTTAAGAATCAATAAATAAGATGATTATGATGAAAAAACCCGCACAAATCATAAAGAAATACACCAACGTCAGTTTGGTGCTGCGTATCTTCATCGGATTGGTCATCGGTGCGCTATTGGGATTGCTTGTACCTTCATGGACAGCTATTGGCATCCTTGGTAGGATGTTCGTTAGTGCTTTGAAGGGCATCGCTCCAGTGTTGGTTGCGGTGTTAGTGACCTCTTCCATAGCCAAAGCTGGTAAAGGGCACGGACATCGTTTTGCCGCTCTGATTGCGGTTTATATGCTGAGCACTTTCATCGCGGCCATCTGTGCAGTCGTGGGCAGTTTCATTTTCCCCGTGACTTTGCAGCTGGGCGAGGTGACCGAGATGGAAGATGCCGTGGGCTCGTTGTCGGAGGTGTTTACCAACCTGCTGACGGGCATGCTGACCAATCCCATCATGGCCATCGCCAATGCCAACTACATCGCCATCCTGTTTTGGTCCATCATCATCGGCATTGCCCTCAAGAAGTTAGCTAATAAGTCTACCATCGCCGTGGTTCACGATTTTACCACGGTTATTTCCAAAGTGGTGAAATGGATCATTGAATTTGCTCCATTCGGTATTCTAGGACTGGTCTTCACGACGGTATCGGAAAACGGTCTTGAAGTCTTCACCACTTACGGTCACCTGTTGCTTCTCTTGGTGGGTTGTATGTTGGTCAATACTTTGATTTTCAATCCGCTCATTTCCTTTGTGATGTTGCGTAAGAATCCTTATCCGCTCTTGTTCACTTGCTTGAAGGAGAGCGGCCTGAATGCATTCTTCACACGCTCGTCGGCGGCCAACATCCCCATCAACATGGCGCTGTGCAAGAAACTCAACCTTGATGAAGACTTCTATTCCGTGAGCATCCCTTTGGGTGCCACCATTAATATGGATGGTGCCGCTGTGACCATTACCGTCTTTGCCCTCGCCGTGGCTCATACGGTTGGTGTGGAGGTTAGTTTTGCTTCTGCGGTCTTTCTGGGACTCATCGCTACCCTTGGCGCCTGCGGCGCCTCGGGCGTGGCAGGTGGCTCATTGCTGCTCATCCCCATGGCCTGCTCGTTCTTCGGCATCGGCAATGATGTGGCCATGCAAGCTGTCGCCATCGGTTTCATCATCGGTGTGGTGCAAGACTCTGTCGAGACCGCCCTCAACAGCAGTGGCGATGTGTTCTTTACAGCTACGGCAGAATACTACGATAGGAAGAAAAGACAAAACAAATGATAAAAATGGAAACCGAAAGAATCCTACTCCGCCCCTGGCGCGATGATGACGCAGCTGCACTTTTCAAATATGCTTCCGACCCTGATGTCGGTCTTCGTGCTGGCTGGCCTCCGCATAAGAGTGTGGAAGAGAGCCTGGAGATTATCCACACTGTGTTTCATAACGATACCAATTGGGCTATTGAACTCAAGGCGACAGGTGAGGCCATCGGCGCAATAGGCTATTTGCCTGCGCCCGAAAGTGAGCTCCCGGCACGCGAAGGTGAGCCATTGGTGGGCTATTGGGTGGGCAAACCCTATTGGAACCAAGGCATCTGTACAGAAGCTCTTGCAGTAATGCTCGAACATATTCGCAAGACAACTGACATCAAATCGTTGATTAGCAGCCATTATTTCGACAATCCCGCTTCAGGAAAAGTGATGGAGAAATGCGGGTTTATGCCTACTGGTGAGACCTGCATCGACGAGAAACTGACGGGGACGACAAAACCAACACGAGTGATGAGGCTGGAAATCCGTAGATAGAAGAAAAAGTGTATCTTTGCCAACAATAATCCTATTACACTTCTCACTATGAAAACAAGAAACCTACTTAAAATCAGCGTATTATCCTCTCTTCTGCTGTTTTGTGGTCAACTTTTCTCACAGATTCAGACTTTTGAATGGCAAGGCACGCAACGGCAATATCTCATCAAGATACCAGAAAGCCATTCTGAGACAATGCCCATCCTGTATTTCTTGCATGGCTTGGGCGACAACATCACTCGATTGGACAATGAGTTCCATTTCCAACAGGTGGCTGATGAGTTTCAATGGGCAGTTGTGATTCCTCAAGCATTGACTCAGTCGGGTGCAACCATGTGGAATGCTGGACTGATGGCAAGCAGCATCGATGACTCAGGCTTCTTGATGGCGCTCCTTGATTCGTTGGCCGAGCAATATCCCATCAATTTGGACAGTGTCTTCTTCACGGGCTTTTCGATGGGTGGTTTCATGACGCATCGCATAGCCATCGAGCATGGCGACCGCATCACCGCCTGTGCACCTGTCAGCGGACTGATCACGCATTCCATGGCGAATCAAACGGCTGTAGCACCCGTGAGGATGTTGCACATTCATGGCACTACGGATCCTGTGGTGGGTTACGACGGCAATTCGCAATACTTTGGCGGTAACTTGGGCCTCAGCGTTGATGCTATTCTTGATTATTGGAAAAACGCCAACCATTGCGTTGCCGAACCCGTCATCGACACTTTCCCTGACCTCAAGAACGATGGATTGCGTTTTGTGCGTTATACCTATGAGGGTGAAGCCGAACTGCAACACATCAAGGTCATCGGAGGTAACCACACCTGGTATATGAGCGAAAACCAATACGATATCGGCTACCTGACCGAGATTCATAAGTTCTTCACCATCAACAACGGATATGTTGATGTTGCTGAACATGAGCAAAATACACTGCAACTTTGGCCCAACCCGACTTCGGGATGTGTCACCATCAAAGTGGATGATGATACGGTCGTTGAAGTGATGGATGTCCAAGGTCGTTGCGTGGCTAAGTATGCATTGAAGTCTGGCACTCAACAAATCGAGCTGAGAGACCTTACCGAAGGCTTGTATTTCATCAAAGGAGAAAATGGTTCAGTAACAAAAGTAATGCTGACAAAATAACCCATAAAGAGATGCTTGAACCAAAATTCGATACTTGTTTCTTTGAGCGTTATGCCATGGTCTCATTGGCCACGCTGCTGGGTGAGCATTATGCCCATTTGGTAAACCGCGACCGGCCAGACTTGCAGGATGAAGAACAAAGTATCGGCATCGAGGTGACACGAGCTATCCGCGAGAACAAGAATGTGGCCAATGCTTTGGTGAACGAGATGGCGGGCGAAGACATCAAGGAAGTGAATGCGGAGGACTTGCGTCATATCAACCAAAGTGGTTATGCCTACGGCTTGGGCGACGGCAGCATCATCGGTCGCAATGAATACGAATTCTGGTCGTTGGCCTTGCCTTTGAAGCGTATCCTCGAAATCAAGATGGACAAGGTGAATAACGGCTTTTATGGCGATTTCGATGAGTTTGGTCTTTTTGTCTTCACCAAAGAAGACTTGGACCTTGACCAAATCAAGCAGACCATTGCTTTCATGAAGGAGAAACAAGCCTATCAAAACCGACTCTATTCACGGCTCTTCATCTCACAGATTCAAGCTATGTTTGATTGCGACCTTGAGACGGGGCAATACAAAAAATATAAGGTCAGTCGCGAACAAAGGCGACAGTTTTACGATGAGGCTATCAGGGTTTGACGACTTTTGCGGCGGCTGTTTTTCCTTCGGCTTGGATAAGAATTATATAAGTTCCGCTGGTCAGATTTTGGAACCATTCTCCAATCTCGATACGATTGATGCCAATTTGGGCTTTTTCTAAATTCTTGTTGACCAATAGTTTACCATCAACAGAAAAGACCTTGGCAAACAAATTACAAGCACTCTCGCATTCGATTTCTGCATAGCTTGAAATTGTGACAGGGTTGCCAACAATGTGAATAGTTTGCTCGTTTTGAAGAGTTTCTTGAACTCCATTAGGGTCATATTCGTAGGCACCTATGTCGATGCAATTGTCGCTGACACGTTGGTTTCCATCCAAGTCAAGGCCATTGAGAAGATTTGCTGGCGTTTCTGGAGAGCCGGCATTGATGCATGGGCTATCGGGGTCAAGTTGGTAGTTTTCGTTATCTGGGTCAGCAAAAAGCGGGTCTGCATCAATGCAGTTTTCGTAAATAGAGATAATCTCATGGTTTGAGATATTCTCGAATCCGAACTGAACCAAGCAGTTGTGAAATTCTGGGGCGCAGTCGTCAAGGGTCCACGACCACATTTGAACGGGTTCTTCGAGTGGGACATTATTGGTGTTGCCGTAGACGATGCAGTTCCATAGGACGGGTGAGCTGTGCTGGTAGAAGAAGATGCCGCCACAGTTGACGCCGACGGAATGATTGTCCACCACGGTGAGGTTGCTGACCAGTGGCGATGAGTCGCTGATGGCCAAACCACCTCCGAAATGCCCCGAGGTGTTGTTGGCAAAAAGCGAGTTGGTAATGCTACACGGATTGTCGAAGCACCGAATCAGATAGAGTCCACCGCCGTTGATGCCAAAATTGTGCTCAAAACGGCAACGGTCAATCTTTGCCATACAGCTGTCTATGCTCAATGCTCCGCCAATGGCAGTTTCACCATTGTTGTAATAAAAATCAGTTGTAGTGATTTCCACCTCGCATTTCAGGAAACGCAGTCCGCCGCCATACATGAAATAAACCGTATCCAACTTGGTGTAAGTCAGATTGTTGTTAACCTTGCAATCGTGAATCACCACTTTTGAGTTTTCGGCATTCAGGGCGCCACCGTGTTCGCGTGAAAAGTTGCAGAACAGGTTGCAATGGCTTATTTCCACATTGGTGCAGTCGAAAATGCGAAGGGCGCCACCATCTTGGTCATCATCAAGGGCGGCTTTGCCGTATTGGAAGCGGCAGTAATTGAATCTGCTTGCACTGGCTTTGTTCAAGCGGATGCCGTTCCAGCCACCGCGACCCATGTTGAAGAGGTGAAAACCAGTGGTATCGGCTATAGTAAAGAGGATGGAATCGTTTTCCGTGCCTGATGCTATCAATGACGCACCATTTTCTACTTTAATGCTGTAAAAGCTGTCAAACAGCACCGTCGTTCCAGCGGCGATACGCAATGAATCTTGGACTTTGACATCGCTTGTGACCAGCACTGTGTCGGCTTCCCAGATGCCGGATTGTATCCCCGAAACCTCAATGGTTTGGGCTTGGGCAAAGATGGTGACTGTCAATAACAAAAGTAATAGTCTGTTTTTCATACTTTGAAATCTTTTCAAGTCGCAAAAGTAAGGCATATTTTCATTTTTCGCCTTATTTCAATAAAAATAATTATTTTTGCAGGTTCAAAAATGAGGAATACTTCGTTAATGGATAATTCTGCCTCCATATTCAATCACATGTCACAAGTGGAAGGTCCGTTCTCTTTTGAATGGATCTTTTGGGCTGTTTTGTTGGGATTGTTCTTGGGTCTTGTCATCAATATGGGTCCAGCCTTCATTACTTTGGTGCAAACCAGTCTGCATCAGGACTTTAAGTCGGCAGTACAGTTTGCTTTCGGCGTGATTTTGAACGATGCCATTGTGATAGCCATTTGCATTTTCACCTCGGTTCAGTTGGGGGTATCGTTCAACTCGGGCGTACCTTGGTTTTGCATAGGGGCAGGAGTCATTTTGGTGGCGTTTGGAATAATGACATTTTTCTTGAAGGCAAGAAATAGGGAGACGCGCCATGAGCAAAGAGCCAAGGAGCTGCTGGAAGAGCAAGATGATAGCCCATCACCCTTCTTTTTCATCGGTAAAGGGTTTGCTCTCAATGTGTTGAATCCTTTCGTATGGATTTTTTGGTTTTCGGCAGTGGCCATTGTTGTGGGCGGTACCAAGAACACCATCATCACCATTATCTTTTTCACTATCGTGTTGAGTACCAGTTTCGCACTTGATGTTTTGAAAGCTTGGGGTGCAGCAAAGCTGAAACGCTTTTTCGATGCCGATCGTACCACAATGATGAACCGCGTTGCAGGTATTTTGTTGGTGATTTGTGGTCTTTATTTCATTGTTTATAAGGGAATTATGAACCTCATCTAAATCATATTACTATGGAAGTCAAAAAAGCAAATTCTAGCTGGATCGCGTTCCTTGTGAGCGGAATCGTCGCCATTGGTTATGGTGTATTAGCCATTTCGTTTACGGAGCAATTTATCGACATTCTCGAGATAGTCATGCGTGTTTCAGGCATCTGTATTGCCGCAACAGGTGCTATTTTCTTGATCGCCGCGATAATGCGTATAAGAAAGAAATTGCCTTGGGGCTTGATTCTTTTGGAAGCTGTGGCATTGATTACCATTGGAGTACTTTCCGCCATTTATGCTACAGAAGCCCTTAAATTATTGGTGATTCTGATTGGTATGTGGGCAGCCATCATCGGTGCTTTCATGCTGCTTGTGATGTCACGCACCAAGAACCTGTGGAACAAGGGCTTCTATATTGTGAGTGCTATCCTAAGCATAGCATTCGGCGTGCTGCTCATTGCACATCCCTTCGGATTCGTGAAATGGTTTATCATCTTGTCAGGTATCATCGCTTTGGTATTTGGCCTCATCATGATGATGTTTGGCTTTGCCATTCGTCGTGCCGACAAGGAAGTCAAAGTGGAAGTCGTTGAGAGTCGAATAGAGGAAAGTAATCTTTAATCCGACAACTGCTGAAACGCTGTCCAAGGCGCCACTTCAGGCAAGGGCGCTGTTATCTCTATTTGTGTCTTCAAAACGGGGTGTTCGAAGGCGATACGCCAAGCGTGCAGGCTGATGGAAGCATCAGGGTTGCTACGCGGATAACCGTATTTCAAGTCGCCACGGATGGGACAACCGATGTGCGCTAACTGGCAACGAATCTGATGGTGCCTTCCCGTAAACAACTCGACTTCAAGTAGATAAAAAGTCTCTGATTTGCCGACTACACGATAGCTGAGTCGCGCCAACTTGGCTTCTTTAGTGCCTTCAGGCACGACGAACGATTTGTTCATCTTCTCGTTCTTGACAAGGTAGTCCTCCAACACATCGGCTTGTTTGGGCGGATGGTTTTTCACGAGAGCTAAGTAGGTCTTGCGGAAATCGCGATCTTTCACCTTCACGGTCATGCGCGACAGGGCTTTGCTCGTCTTGGCAAACATCACGGCGCCGCTCACGGGGCGGTCGATGCGATGGACAAGGCCGGCAAAGACATTCCCTGGCTTGTCGTATTTCTCTTTAATGTATTCTTTGATGTCGTCGAGCAGGCAGACGTCGCCCGTCTTGTCGCCCTGCACGATTTCGGAGGGGAGCTTGTTGACCACGATAAGGTGGTTGTCCTCGTATAATATGCGATCAGCTATTGTATTCATTAGTCTCAATAATAACTCCACTACCAATAACATAAGGCTCTGTCTCATGGTAAACCACCCCAAACTGCCCAGGTGCCACGCCTGAGATAGCTACTTCAGAAACAATGTTGGCACCACGCTCGGTGAGGAGGATATGGCCATAAGTGAACTCAGGCTGATGGCGTATTTTGAAGCGGATACGCTGCCCATCAACGAATTGCAAGGCAGGATTCATCGGTTGCAGGTCGCCCAAGGGAACAATGTTGGTGTATTGTGCCACGGGATCGTAGCCCTGCGAAACATAGACAATGTTGTTCGGGATGTCTTTTTTCACCACAAACCAAGGTCCGCCTCCGAGACCCAAGCCTTTGCGCTGTCCGATGGTGTGGAACCAAAGGCCCTTGTGATGCCCCAATTTCTTGCCTGTCTCCAACTCCAGGATGTCGCCTGGCATCTCGCCAAGGTATTCGCGGATATAGTCGTTGTAGTTGATCTTGCCCAAGAAGCAAATCCCTTGACTATCATGGCGTTCCGCACTTGGCAGCTTGTACTGGGCGGCCAATCGACGCACCTCGGGTTTGGGAATGTCGCCAATGGGGAAGATGACTTTGCTCAACTGTGCATAAGTGATGCGACCCAAGAAATAGGTCTGGTCCTTGAAGGTGTCGGCCGCTGTGCCGAGCCAGAAGATGCCGTTTTCATCCTCCCACGAGCGTGCATAGTGTCCTGTGGCAATCTTGTCGAAGTTGTGGCCTTCCTTTTCCTCAAAGGCACCGAGCTTGATCCAACGGTTGCACATCACATCGGGATTGGGCGTGAGGCCCTTGCGCACCATTTCCATGGTGTATTTCCCGACGGTCTCAAAATACTCGTGTTGCAGGTCCACGATGTCGAACTTGCAGCCGTATTTCTTGGCAATGTAAGTAGTGATTTCAATGTCCTCCTCCGACGGACAGCTCGACAGGTCTTCCTTGCCTTCCATACCGATCTTGATATAGAAGATATGCGGGTCGTAGCCCTGCTCTTTGAGTAGCGGCACCACCACGGAGCTGTCGACACCCCCCGAAACCAATGCAGCGATTTTCATTGAAGTCTTTTTTCGTTTAGTTACAATTATTGGGTTGAATTTCAAATAGATTCAGAAAACCTGTCATCATGAATACGTTGTGGATATCGTCGCAAATGTTACGGATGATGATTTTTCCTCCCCTGTCGGTGGCCGCTTTGCGTAAAGTCAGGAAAATCCGAAGACCAGAACTGGATATGTAGGTGAGTTCGTTACAGTCCAAAATGATGGTTTTGTCGGCTTCCTCGACCAAAGCGGTCATTTGCGGGTTGATTTCCTGCGCGCCGGGAGTGTCCATACGACCTGAAAATCGAACTATAATCGTGTTGTTTTCACGTGAGATGTTTACTTCCATATTGTTAGTAGTTTTTTGTTATTGTTAATATGTTTTTCTCTCTTTTTCGTTCATAGCTAACCATATCCATGATGGTACGGACGAGGTGGATGCCGAGGCCTCCAATCGGCCGTTCCTCCATTTTTGCATTAATGTCAACGTCTTCCTTGGCCGTAGGATCGAAAGGCTTTCCACTATCGGTGATGACGAATGACACGTGTTTTCTGTCAACGATGGCTTCAATATCCACTATTCCATCCGTTCCTTCGGGATAAGCATACATGATTACATTGCTCACAGCCTCTTCCAAGGCCAGATTGAGATTGAAAGAGGTTTCGTGGTCGAGTTGTGCCTCTTTTGCTACAGCCTCAACAAACCCAGGCAACAACGCAATTTGTTCAACATCGTTATGCAAGATGAGGTGATGCGGATTCTTGTTTGCATCGCCTAGATAGTGAACGAAAAGCATGGTTAGGTCGTCGCTTTGCGGAGCTTCACCAACAAAGAGAGAGACTTGCCGTTCGATGTTCCCCAAATGCTCTTCTGAGTGTTTTTTCCCGTGGAGCGCCTTCTCTATTCGTGCCTCACCAAATTGTTCTTGGGATGCATTTTCAGCCTCTGAAAGGCCATCAGTATAAAGGAAGAGAGCGTCATCGTAGTTGAAATCAGTTTCCTGTTCAACAAAAACAGTTCCTTTAATGATACCTAGCGGAAGGTTAGGTTCCATTGGCAGCATCCTAATGGCATCAGTGAGGATCATGGGTGGGTTGTGGCCGGCATTGCAATAGCACAGATGACCGGAGTTTATGTCAAGCACACCACAAAAGAACGTGACAAACATGCTGCTTTCGTTAGTTTCCGCCATAGAGTCATTCATTGAGGCAACGATCTTTGCAGGGCTGTCTTCATGAGCCGACATGGCGCGAAATAAGCTTCGAGTCACCGCCATCACCAAAGAGGCAGGAATGCCTTTACCTGAGACGTCACCAATGCAGAAGAACAGTTTCTCGTCGCGGATAAAGAAATCGTATAGGTCACCCCCAACTTCCTTGGCAGGAATGATGGAGGCGGCGAGATCCAAGTCTTTTCGCTCTGGGAAAGGCGGGAAAGTCTTGGGAATCATTGCCATCTGAATCTCTCTGGCGATGTGGAGCTCGTTTTCCATCCGTTCTTTCTGTTCATTCATACTTAGGTATTTGGCTTGGTTTTTTGTTGCCACTCGAAGAATGACAATGAGCATAGCCAAACCTAATAGTTGCAGTAACTTTACAATCATCCCAATTCGGCGAACACCGCTGTACAATTCTTTTTCAGGAAGCACAATCGACAAGCACCACCCCGTTCGCTCCACGGGTGAGAAATAGACATGGTTGATTTGCCCTTGGTAACGGACAGGCATCTCGCCCGACTGTCCAGATAGCATGGCTTGATTGAAACGGTCGAGTGCTTCAAAGTCTTCTGATTTCGACGCAAACTGATCAACAGTGGTCTGCATCACCAAGGTTTCTACAGGACACACCATAATTTGTCCACTCCGACTGACGACCATACTGAAGGCATTGGGATAAACCTTTATTTCACCAACAAAATCTGTGAGCCAATCCAAAGAGATGTCGGCGGTTAGGATGGCTGCCACCTCACCGTTTGCGTCTTTTACTGGCATGGAGAAGGTCGTCATCAGGATGTCGCCACCGTTTTCATCAAAATAGGGTTCCGACCAATAGCTATCGTTTAATTCAATAGGTTTGGTAAACCATTCCATAGAGGGATAGTCGTATTCCTCTGTAGCCAGTGAAAGCATCCTGATTTCACCGGTTTCCAAATCTCTAGCGGCGTAAGGGGCATACAAAGGTTTTTTTATGTTGTAACCAGGAACGAGAGCCATAGTTGACCCGACTACGACAGGGTTTTCGCTTACCACCCGCTGGGGAATCCGTTCCAGACTGTCGGGATTTTCCAAACACCATTGTGCCACCCAAATACTGTTGCGAACAGCGGCTTCGGCTTGGTTCACGACATCCATGATTTTGTTCTCAGCACTTTTCAATTCGCTCTCAGCGCGAAGTGAGGCCTCTTGTTTGATTTCCCTTTGGGTAAAGGCAAACTGGATGATGGATGTAGCCTCCAATGTGAGGGTGGCTACAATCAGCAGCAGCAATCTGGCTCTCATAGATATGCCGCCTTTTTTATTATCTTTTTTTCGTTCGAACTTCATAATATGGTTTTTAATGCTGTGCGAAGTTCTGGCATCGGACATTTGGTATCCCTTTCCACTATCAAGGTTTTGAGCCCAGCAAAGGGACGTATCATTTCTTCAATTTCTTTCAATGGAACGCTTTTCCCGAAATATGCTGGTACAAAGCACTCCCAAAACTTTATGGCCAAAGCCTTTGGCATATGGAAGGTCTCCTGAATGAAAGCCTCGTCGCTAAGGCAACAGCAGAGGTAAACCATTCCCAAGTCAAAAAGGTGGTTGCCCCAACAGAAATCACCCAAATCGATAAAATAACGTTGATTGCCAACGAAGATAGCATTGCTGTATTGAAGGTCGCCATGGATGGCCGTGTCTTCGTCGGGAACATCAACGATGAAACGCTCCAGATGGTCTTTCTCCATTGGCGTAAAGAATGGGTTTTCTTTGAGGAGTCGATAATAGCGAACCTTAACGTTCTCAAATTGGGTGGTGTCTACGTGCGTGGCATGGAGTTTAAGGCACATTTGGGCAAATTCAGAAGCAAATTGCATTATTTTTTTCGGCTCGTCTGCCGTTGCACGCGAATAGGATTTTTTCCCTAAGATGCGGCGAAAACGAATGCCGTAACGACCGTCTTCAGTAACGACATATTCTCCCGGTTTTGGCGTGGGAATGCCCATATCATAGACCTTTCGGGCCAAATTCATCTCATCCAACGGTTGCTGAATCCTTCCTGGGAAATAGAGCTTGAGCATCACCGAAGGGTCGGTCTTGTGATTATAGCTCTCACCGTTGGCACCGCCACCTGAAAGGACATAATCGTCAAGAGAAATTCTAATGGCTTCCATGGGCAAACACTTTATTGACGGGCTCGAATTCTTGGAAACCGGCTGTGTCTTGCATTTTCCTTAGGCGTATTTGGCAGGATGGTTGGTTAGCCTCAAAGAACCTTGGCAGTTGTTCTCGGTATTCTTGAAAAATTGTTTCCAAAAGAGAATCTAATGCTATCATGTTGCAAAAATATGCATTTTTTTGGAAATCATGGTATTTCAGTTGCAAAAACAAATCATTCCGTCATGGAATACGGTTTGTCCTCGGGCTTTATGCCACGCTTCAGATTAGGCTCGTTGCCCATCTCGAAGACCAATTCCCCGCCTTGCATCAATTGTTCATGTGTGAGGTAAAGCTTCGTAACCTCCTGTCCGTTAAGCGTCACCTTTTGCACATAACGGTTCTCATCACTCACATTAGATGCCTTGATTTCCAAGGTCTTGCCATTACCCAAACGCACTTTCAGATAAGGCAAATAAGGTGCTCCAAATACATATTGGTCGCTGCCGGGACAGACGGGATAGAAGCCCATCGCGGAGAAGATGTACCACGCCGACATTTGGCCGCAGTCGTCGTTGCCGCAGAGGCCGTCGATGTTGTTCTTGTAAAAGCGGTTCATGATCTCGCGCAGCCAGTATTGGGTCTTGTAGGGTTGTGAGGTCCAGTTGTAAAGGTAGGCAATATGATGTGCGGGTTCGTTGCCGTGGTTATAGCAGCCCATCAAGCCTTCCTCTGTGACATCTTCCGTGTTCTCGAAGAACTCGGGCGGTAGTTGCATGACAAATAAAGTGTCGAGATTGTGGATGAACTGTGCATCGCCTCCCATGGCTTCAATGAGACCTTTCACATCCTGCGGTACATAGAATGAATACACCCAGGAGTTGCCCTCCATGAAGCCTTCGCCTTCGGTGTCGAAGAGGCTGAAGGGCGTCTTCCAAGTGCCATCGCTCATCTTGGGACGTGCAAAACCCAGCTCCGTGTCGAAGGTGTTGCGCCAATTGGCAGCGCGCTGTTTGTAGATATTGGCAATTTCTTGGTTGCCAGCTTTCAATGCAGCTTGGTAAATGGCCCAGTCATCGTAGGCATATTCCAAAGTAATGGAGACACAGCCGCTGTTCTTGTCGAAGGGGACATAGCCGAGTTGTTGGTAGTTGTCTAGGTTCACATAATATGGACAAGTTGAGCTGCGTTGCATGGCCTTTAACATAGCGTCTTTTTTGTCAGCAACGCCCTTGGCAAAGGCATCCGACAGCACCGACACGGCGTGGTAGCCAATCATGCACCAGTTGTCGTTGCCCATGTGCGACCACACGGGAAGTAGTCCGTGGACACTCTGTTCACTGTGTTTCAGCATGGATTGCACCATATCGGCATTGCGTTGCGGCTGCAGTACATTGAAGAGCGGGTGTAAAGCGCGGTAGGTGTCCCAAAGCGAGAACACGGTATAGTTGGTAAAGCCCTCGGCTTGGTGGATGTTGTGATCGAGGCCGCGGTATTGTCCGTCCATATCCATATAGATAGAGGGGTTGATCATTGTATGATAAAGCGAAGTATATAGCATCGCTTTCTGATCTTCGGTACCTTCTGCTTGCAGGATGGAGAGTTCCTTGTTCCATTTGGATTGGGTTTCGGCGAGAAGTTGCTCGAAATTGCGACCATCGGTCTCGGCGTGGAGGTTGCGCAAGGCACCTTCGGTGCTGGTGGCAGAAAGGGCGACTTTCATTTCCAAGGTCTGAGGATTGTCGAAGGTGAAATAAGCCACAATCTTGCGCCCTGTCATCTCTGGAAAGTTGTGTTTGACATCGAACTTGCCCCAGCCGCCATTATATTTGGGTTTCTCTAACTCACGGTAACCATAGTCCTTGATGGGTTGGTTGAAACTGATGGCGAAGTAGGTGTAATTTGTTCTCGCCCAGCCATTGGTGATGCGGTAGCCCGTCAGCAGGGCGTCGTTTTCCACGCGGAGGTTGGCCCAAAGGGTTTTGCCGTCGTAGTTGTAGATGCCGTGCTGCAAGTCAAGAATGATGCTTCCATCTTGGTCTTTCGGATAGGTATAGCGATGGATGCCAGCGTGTTCCGTGGCTGTCAGTTGGGCTTTGATGCCATAATCCTGCAAAAAGACCTCGTAATAGCCTGGCACAGCAACCTCACTGTCGTGGCTGAAACGGGAGCGGTAACCTGCGTCGGGGTTAGTCTGTGTGCCCGGGTTGAACTTGATCTCACCTGTCACGGGCATCACCAAAATATCGCCCAAGTCGGAGTGCCCCGTGCCGCTAAAGTGGGTATGGCTAAAGCCCACGATGGTACTATCTTTGTGTTGATAACCAGCGCAGTATTCATACACCCGAGGTTGGTAAACCCCATCGATGTCATGCGGCACGGTGTCGGTGTCGGGACTGAGTTGCACGATGCCGAAAGGTGCACAGGCACCTGGGAAGGTATGTCCCATACCATTCGTCCCGATGATGGGGTTAACGTATTGGATGTAATCGGCAGCAGGGTTTGGATGGGTGGTCGCTGCAGGTTTTTCGCTGCAACCAATCATCGTTAATCCTATGAAAACCAATAGATAATGATGTATTTTCATTTGTTTGGTAGTTTAAAATGGCAAAATTAGAATAAATAATGAAACCTCCGACAAGAAACGAATAAATGGATTTTGACTACCTTTGCAGCCGATGAAAACCTATCTGCATATCGTCGTGTTATTATCGTTAATGGTGGTTGGCTGTGCCCGAACCGTTGATGATGGGGTTGAAGAGGTGGTGGCCACACCGTCTCTCCTGAAATTATCCGCCATTGATAGTTTGATGTGGGAACAGCCGGATAGTGCTTTGGCGGTGATGATGGAGTTTGCCGCAAGCCCTGAGGCGGATAGCTTGGATGCGTTTGAAGGGCATTATTGCCAGGTGCTGATTGCGGAGCTGCTGTTTAAGAATGATTATGGGCAAAGCAACCGAGCGGAGGTGCTGAAGGCGGTTCATTTTTTTGATTCGATTGTGGGGATGGATGGAGCGGACACACGCGGTAAATCGGACGCACGCGGTGTGTCCGTACAGGGGCGGGATGCGTTTTTGGCGGCGCGGGCACATTATATTAATGGTGTAGGGTATTACGAACGCGACAGCCTTATTGAGGCTTGCGGGGATTACCTCAACGCCTTGCGGATGATGGAGGGGCATTTTGAGGAGAAGGTTTTGGTGGGACACAAGGCACGGTTTATGGCGGTAACTTATAACCGACTTGTGGAGTTGTTTTCCGCCCAA
>JAEEGJ010014488.1_pt1 | contig 18689 bp, 15 predicted proteins | sample 8958761 | NCBI WGS metagenome assembly JAEEGJ01 (sample SAMN16246546, study PRJNA631951) | gut metagenome | biome: gut microbiome; feature: rumen; material: RS-attached | host: Bos | place: Iran: Karaj | collected 2018-10
ACAAGGTAAATGACACTTATTTGATAATCAAAGACAATCCAGGCATTCAACGCAAGGGAATTTCTGATTTTTCAAGCAAGAGCCTTTCCACGATAGACCGTCATTTAGCCATCCTTGTGAAGAGTGGTTTAGTAGAACATAGGGGCTCTGACAAAACAGGTGGCTATTATGCCAAGTAGTAAGAGGAGAAATGAAGGTGTCACGACACCCGCGACCCACAAGACATAGCGATGGAGTATAACGACACGGTCATCTATCCCGACAAGGTACGGCTGAATTGTTATTATTATCGGCATTATTCTTTCATTATTGATATAAAGATGATTTTTTGCACGGTGCTGGGGAGGAAGATGGAGTATGCTGGGGAGGTGATTTGAGGAAGTAAATGATGTTGTTTTTTGGAAACAAATCTTCCATAAATCTGTTATAAATTTTGGCTCGCAGGCTCGCGTTTTTTTGGAAACAAATCTGACGTAAATCTTGCATAAATCCTCTGCTTCATCGCGCTCGCAAGGAGGTGATGGGTTGTTCTTTCAACGTTCTTCTACCTATTAGCCCATCAATCGAATCCCCGCTTTGGCGTCGGTTTTCCCGTTTAGTTTTGAGGCGAGTGTGAATTTCCCGAAGGCGATCATTGAGTGGCTCAAAGGGAATCCTATTGATTCCTCTATGCTTGTCCCTCAATATGGGAGGATGTTTGCTATGAATGATTATTTGGTGGAGGTGGGTGTTTAGTTTAGAGTTGAGAGTGTAGGGTTTAGAGTCAGTGGTAAGTTTAGAGTGGAAAGTTGGGGGCCTTTCCTGGAAATGTGTATTTTTGCATCGTGAATAGATTAGAGAATCTTTATGAGTTTGAAACTGAATAGTATTGAATTGAAAGGCTATAAGTCGGTGAATTCAAGAGGACAGACTTTGCCCATTAATGATGATATCACCGTCTTGATTGGAGCCAATGGCGTTGGAAAAAGCAATATCGTTTCGTTTTTCCAATTGTTGAACTATTCTATGAGTGGTTCGTTGCAGACTTATATTGGAGAGAATGGTTTTGCCGACGCTTTCCTGTATTATGGCTCTAAAACCACTGACAGTTTTTTTGCCAAACTAAGTTTTTCTGATGGCAAGAATAGTAACGAATACGTTTTTCAACTTGCCAATGCGGTTGGTGACTCAATGTTTTTCAGGTTTGAGGATGTCACTTATTCTGACAAAGAAAAGAATGAGATGCTTTCCATTACCCTTGGCCAGGGTCACAAGGAATCAAGACTATCCATGGAAGCAACGGGGAAACCGGGCTTTTACTTAACTGACATCGCAAAATTGTTAAGCGGTTGCCGTTATTTCCAGTTTCATGACACCACCAAGGAAGCTAAGATACGAAAGAACGGATATATAGGTGACAACAAGTTTTTGCGCAGCAATGCAGGTAACCTGGCTGCATTCCTTTATGGCATCAAGCATCAACAAGATGGTGAACCGTATTATCGGCGAATCGTTCGCTATATTCAACAAGTGATGCCTCAGTTTGGCGATTTCATCATGGAGCCATCAGTGGTCAACAAAGACTATATTTCATTGGACTGGAAGGAAAAAGATAGTGACTTCATCTTTGGCGTGAACCAGATTTCTGACGGGACCTTGAGGTTTATGGCTCTAGCTACCTTGTTGCTTCAACCGCCTAAGACCATGCCTTCCCTGATTGTCATCGACGAACCTGAGTTAGGGCTTCATCCTAAAGCGATTTCTCTTTTGGCAGGATTGATAAAGAAGGCTTCTGAAAATGCACAAATAGTGTTGGCTACCCAGTCTCCCAATCTTCTTGATGAATTTGATGCTGACAAGGTTGTTGTCATTGAACGTGATGAGCAGCAACGGACTTCTGTATTCAAACAACTCAATAGCGAACAGCTTAAAGAATGGGTGGAAGAATATACGACGAGTGAACTTTGGGATAAAAACGTGATAGGAGGTCGACCATGAAACGCCTACATGTGACCGCTGAAGGGCAGACGGAGGAATCGTTTGTCAATAATACATTGAAACCATATTTGGCCAGCTATGGTGTGTATGCCGATGTGAGACGTGTGTTGACAGGTAGAAAGCACGGCAGAGATTTCAGAGGTGGAATGACCAATTATGCCAAGGCGAGAAATGATATTGTGCGTTGGCTTAAAGAAGAAAGCGATAATGATGATGTGGCTTTTACAACCATGTTCGATTATTATGCCTTGCCTGAAGACTTTCCAGGATTTGAAGCCGCTAAACATATAATAGATCCCTATCAAAAAGTCGCAATAATTGAGGAAACTTTTTTTCAAGATATTGGTGATAGGCGATTTTTACCATACATCCAATTGCATGAATTCGAAGCATTGTTATTTGTCAATCCGCAAATGTTCGAAATTGAGTATTTCGAACATCCGGATGCTATCAATGCCATACAATCTATTGCAGAAGAGATCGGAAATCCTGAGTTGATCAATCAAGGTTCGGATACTGCTCCGTCAAAACGTATTATTAGAGTTTTTCCTGATTATGAATACAATAAACCCGCTATCGGTTCGATGATTGCCCATGAAATTGGTATTGATGAGTTAAGAAAAACCTGTATTCATTTTAACGAATGGGTTACAAAACTATTACAATTAGGATAACATGTAATAGTCTAGGGAACTTGAAACAATGAAAGTCAGCTTGCTCCAAAGTGTAATTGGAGCCTGTCCATATCGGACGGCCGCTGTTTGGAAAAGAAGTAACTAATACCATAAAGCCTTTCACTTGTTGGATTTTGGCAACTTTGAACGTTAATTGTCGTGTAATTAGCCGTATAATTGATCATTAAAAAATTAATGGATAATTTGTGGTCAATTAACGGTAATTAATGTTGAAAATTGAACACGGATTTTTTTTGAACACGGATTTGCACGAATTGGACGGATGGGTTTTGCGACGGGGTCGCGTAATTCTGTGGGAATTTTTGGGACCCGTGTTCGAGAAGAAGAAAATGATGTGGTTTATTTGGGAACATCGAATCCCCGCCATGTCGGCCGTCGCCCGCGCACCCAGCTCGGTGGAGGGTAGGAGGAGCCTGGGGTGGGGGATATAGAAACCGCATCAAGAAGGAATTTACAGGGCAAGCCGCAGGAATAGATTCTGTTCCGATCTAAAAGGTTTTAGCCCATCAGTGTTTATTGAAAAATAAAGCATCTTTTGCACCTTAATAGTCGATAATTCAAAAATATCTAAAAAATAATAGATATTTCTTTATTATCTAAAAAATAATAGATATTTTTGCGGGCAAATAAAACAAGTTTCGCTATATGATTGCTACAATATCGGCTGATATAGTTCGCTCAACCTCGTTGTGGAATGATGATTTGATTGCACTGCGCAATAAACTTCATGGGCTTTTCGATAATTTCGAAGAAGATTATCCAGGTTTTTGGGCCAGGATAGTCCGTGGAGATGGCATAGAGTGCTTTGTGCCAGAGTGTAGGTATGCTCTCAGAATAGCCATCCTTATTAAGTTATTTGTCAAAATGCAAGTCAACAGTTTCAATTGTCACGAGTTGCTACAACGACATGGAATACGTTTTTCCATAGGTGTTGGTGAAATAAGATATGAATCTAAGGCAGAAGATATCATCAACGGCTCTGCCATATACATATCAGGCAGGAACCTTGATATAATCGGCAGAAACGATAATGTCTTTGCCGCGTTTGAAGTGGAAGGGACCCCCAAGCCACTAAATAATATGTTGGATTCATACGTGGCACTATTGAGCAATTTGGTTGATTCCTATTCGGCAAAACAAGCGGAAGTTGTGTTCTATAAACTGTTAGGCTATAAAGAAGTGGAAATAAGTAAGCGCTTGGGTATTTTTCAGTCTTCTGTGAACACAAGATCAACGAAAGCTCAATGGAGCTTGTTTAATAATGCAATAAAAGATTTTGAAAACTTAAACTTATAGGAATCATGTGGTTGGAATTGTTTTTATGTCTCTTGTTGGCACACCTGTTGGCAGATTTTGTGTTGCAAACTAATAAAATTTGTAAGGACAAAGCAGATAAGAAATGGCGTAGCCTATACCTATATGGGCATGTTGCAGTGGTTTTTGGGCTATCATGGCTGGCGGCATTTCATGTTGGTTTTTGGTGGTACGCTGTTGTAATAGGAGTATCGCACTTTGGGATTGATTTGTGGAAATCGTATCATGAAGAGAAAGTGGCATGGTTTGCCTTTGACCAGTTTTTACATATAATGGTAATTGTCGGAATGTCTTTGTTGTGGTTCGAATACCATGGATGGGAAATCCCGTTTGGAATCAACATCAAGGTTGTTGCTATACTTGTTGCCGTTATTGTTTGTTGGAAACCGGCAAACATTTTCATCAAACTAATGCTGAAGCACTGTAGTGTGAACATGCCGGAGGATAACGCCAATGGCTTCAATGCTGGAGCATTGATTGGAACCATTGAACGATGGTTGATTTTGGTTTTTGTTTGTTTGCAGCGTTATGAAGCCTTGGGGCTATTGATAGCGGCCAAGTCTATTATTCGTTTCACAGAAAAAGATACTGCTAAAACGGAGTATGTACTTGCTGGAACGTTATTGAGTATATTTATTGCCGTTATGACGGGTTTGGTCTTATTAAGAGTTATTGGTTGAGTATAGATATTGACGAGAAAACGCTTCGCGATGTGAATCCTAATGTTTCCAAAAGAAACAAATCTTACATAAATCTATCTTCAATATTTGGTGGCAGGTCCTTTTCGGACGGCCGCGGTTTGTAAAAGAAGTGTCTATTGCCAAGTCAAAGGCTTTGCACCTCTTGGGTCTTGGCGGCCCGAACTTTTTTCAAGTTATCTATATTTTTTCGTTCCAATTATCATTTTTTCTATTTTTGCGTCTTTAAAATCTAATCCTATGGAACGCAAACGCATCTACCTCTGCTTGGCTCACATGAGCGAAGCAGGACTTGAACAAAAATACATACAAGAAGCCTTTGACACCAATTGGGTGGTGCCGCTTGGCCCGAATGTCAATGGGTTTGAGAAAGACCTTGAAGAATTTGTCAACGGCACCAATTCTCAACTCTCAACTCTCAATTCTCAATTAAACAAACGTGTTGTCGCCCTGTCCGCCGGTACGGCGGCTGTCCATCTTGCCTTGATTGCCTGTGGTGTGGGTCTTGGCGACGAGGTCATTGTGCAGAGTTTCACCTTCTGCGCCTCCTCGCATCCCATCACCTACCTCGGTGCGAAACCGATCTTTGTCGATTCGGAGAAGGACTCGTGGAACATGGATGTCGATTTGATGGAAGAAGCCATCAAGGACCGTATCGCCAAGACGGGCAAGAAGCCTAAGGCCATCGTGCCCGTGGCGCTTTATGGCATGCCTTACGATATCGACCGTATCATGGCCGTCGCCGAGAAATACGGCATCCCGGTTGTCGAAGACGCCGCCGAAGGCTTCGGTAGCCGCTGGAAAGGTCAGGTGCTGGGCACCTTCGGCGAATACGGTGTGCTCTCCTTTAACGGCAACAAGATGATCACCACCTCGGGCGGCGGAGCCCTTGTCTGCCCCAACCAAGAGGCATGGCAGAAAATCATGTGGCTGGCCACGCAAGCCCGCGAGGCCTATCCTTACTATCAGCATGAGGCCATCGGCTACAACTACCGCATGTCCAACATCTGCGCGGGCATTGGGCGTGGACAGATGACCATCGTCAACGACCACATCGCCCACCACAAGCATGTGTTTGAGCATTACAAGGAACTGCTGAAGGACGTACCAGGCATCGAAGTCCATGGTAACCCGGATGAGCGCTACGACAGCAATTTCTGGCTGAACACGATCACCATCGACCCGAGCGTTCGCATCAAGGGACAGGAGAATGCTTATAAGACCATCGTGCAAGGTGCAGTGGGTGGTGCTGGAGGCGTGGTGCATGCCTCCGAAAGCGCACACACCGACTGCGAGCCCAATGACAACGTGGAAGCCTTGCGTGTCATCCTCGATCAAGCGGGCATTGAGGCGCGTCCTTTGTGGAAGCCTATGCACAAGCAACCCGTTTATAAGGATGCGCCGGCTTATGTCAATGGCGTTTCGGAAGCCTTATTCAAGGTGGGTATGTGCCTGCCCAGTGGGCCGTATGTCTCCGATGAGGATGTGCGCTATATCGTGGATTGTATCAAGGAAGCCATAGTGTAAAAGTCAGCTTCCTATATCATTCCGCCAGCCTCCCATGTCATTCCAACGAGGGCAGGTGGGTAAGCGGGAATCTATGGGAGGCGGTTCAAGAAGAAAAGACCTTTATATGGACGGCCTCACCAGGCATAGATCCCATGCCATCGCACAATCCAGCGTAGGGATGACATGCCTGCTGAGGCCTGCAGGGGCAATCGAAAATACACCGTAAAACGACTATCCTTCCCCCAAAACCCTCATAGCGGACGGTCACGATCCGCTATCCCTGACACGAAACGACTAAAAGGTGTCTGCTGCCCATGTCATTCCGCCAGCCTCCCATGTCATTCCAGCCCCGCTGCCCATGTCATTCCAGCAAGGGAAAGTGCGTTGGAGAGGAATCTATGGGCAGCGGTTCAAAAGGCAAAAGCTTTTAAGGACGGCCTCATCAGGCATAGATCCCAAGCCTTTGCCCACAATCCAGCGTAGGGATGACATGCCTGCTGAGGCCTGCACCCAGCGTTGGAATGACATGCCTTCAAAGGCCTGCTAGACATGTTTTGTCATTTTATGATAATCATTTTATGACAAAATGTGTATATTTGCAGCGCAAGAATAGAAATCGAATATGATAAACCCTTTTGTTACAAATGGTTATGCTGGTACGGAGTATTTCTGTGACCGTATTCAGGAAACGAAAGACATCACCGCATGGTTGCAAAACGGCAACAATATTGCATTGATTTCGCCACGACGGTACGGAAAAACCGACTTGATTCGTCATTGCTTTGAGCAAAACGACATCAAGAAACATTATTATACTTTTATCATTGACATCTATTCAACCAAGTCGCTGTCGGAAATGGTCAACAAGATGGGTAGGACCATACTTGAAGTCCTCAAGCCCAAAGGAAAGTGGCATTGGGAGTCGTTCCTCAATATGGTTCATTCTCTCAAGGCGGGAATCACCTACGATGCCATGGGGCAACCTTCTTGGAACGTGTCGGTGGGCGATATCGTCAATCCCAACAACACATTGGATGAGATTTTCCATTATCTGCAGCATGCCGACAAACCTTGTCTGGTGGCTATTGATGAGTTTCAGCAGATTTTGAAATACAGCGACACTAATGTGGAAGCCGCTTTGCGTACCTATGTCCAATACTGTAGCAACGCCATTTTTGTTTTCATGGGATCGCAACGGCATTTGATGGGAGCCATGTTCGTTTCCCCCAACCGGCCTTTCTATCAGAGTGTGACGGTGATGAACCTGAACTTGATCGACATGGAGAAGTATTGGACGTTTTGCAAAACCCACTTTGAGCATGCAGGGAAAACCATCGACAAAGAGGTGGTTGAGCAGTTGTATGCCCAATTCGAAGGTGTGACGTTCTACTTGCAGAAGGTGATGAATGTGCTTTTCATGCGTACAGACAAAGGAGGGCATTGTACCCTCAGCGAACTTCAGCCCGCCATTGACTACATCGTTGATTTCACCCATCTTACCTACGAAGATTTGATGTATCAATTGCCTGAAAAACAAAGTCTTGTATTGAAAGCCATTGCCGAAGAGGGCAAGGTGGTGCAGGTTACCTCGGGTAAGTTTGCAAAACGCTATGGTTTGGTTTCTCCCAGTGCGGTGAAGTCGGCTGTTAATGCATTGTTGGATAAGGATTTGATTACCCAGGACAAAGGGGTTTATCAGGTTTACGACAAGTTCTTGGAAATTTGGCTGAAAAAAGGACAACTATAGATTGACTACGTAGAAATCGAAGATTAGCTACGCTGAATCGAGGATTTAGATGACATCAATACAGAGCATTTCCATGCCTTTGCCCACGGCCTACGAAGGGATGACATACCTGCTGCCGCCTGCTTTAACCAAAATAACGGATTCGACCACAGTCGGTTCCGTTTTTTTTGTCTGCACAAAGCTTTTTGTTCTATCTTTGCACCCAATATCAAATCTGATCATCCTATGTCAAAAACAGCTTTAATCACCGGCATTACAGGCCAAGACGGCTCTTTCCTTGCCGAGTTGCTTTTGGAAAAAGGCTATGAAGTGCATGGCATCATCCGTCGCTCATCGTCGTTCAACACAGGCCGTATCGAGCATCTCTATCTCGACGAATGGGTGCGCGACATGAAGAACAAACGCCTGCTCACCCTGCATTATGGCGACATGACGGACTCGTCGTCATTGGTGCGCATTATCCAGAAGATCCAGCCCGATGAGATATACAACTTGGCTGCCCAAAGCCATGTGAAGGTCTCGTTCGACTGTCCGGAATACACTGCCGAAGCCGATGCCGTAGGCACACTGCGCCTCCTCGAGGCCGTGCGCATCTTGGGCCTGGAGAAGAAATGCAAGATCTACCAAGCCTCCACTTCGGAGCTCTTTGGTCTCGTGCAAGAAGTGCCGCAGAAGGAGACGACGCCTTTCTATCCACGTTCGCCCTATGGCGTGGCCAAGCAATACGGCTTCTGGATTGTGAAGAACTATCGTGAGAGCTATGGCATGTTCGCCGTCAACGGCATCCTCTTCAACCATGAGAGCGAACGCCGTGGCGAAACCTTCGTCACGCGCAAGATTACCCTTGCTGCTGCCCGCATCAAGCAGGGCTATCAGGACAAGCTCTACCTCGGTAACCTCAATGCCCTCCGCGACTGGGGCTATGCCAAGGACTATGTGGAGTGCATGTGGCTCATCCTGCAGCAGGAGCTGCCGGAGGACTTCGTCATCGCCACGGGCGAGTACCACACGGTGCGTGAGTTCTGCACCTTGGCCTTCAAGCATGTCGGCATCGAGCTGCGCTGGGAAGGTAGTGGAGAAAACGAAAAAGGAATTTGCGTGAAAGACGAAAGCCTTTCTCTCAACTCTAAACTCTCAACTCTCAACTCATTAGAAGGTAAAACTCTCGTTGAAGTTGATCCCCGTTTCTTCCGTCCTGCCGAGGTGGAACAGCTGCTTGGCGACCCCACAAAGGCCAAGACACTCCTTGGCTGGAACCCTCGCAAGACGTCGTTCGAAGACCTGGTCAAGATCATGGTTGAACACGACATGCGCTTCGTCAAAAAGCTCTATCTCAAGGCACACTTAGAGGATTGATGGGATATTCCTTCGGAATAGAAATCGTTCAAAAATGGATATAAAATCGTTCAAAAATCAGTGTTTGAGTGTTATGTAAGGGATATTCCTTCGGAATAGAAATCGTTCAAAAATGGATATAAAATCATTCAAAAATCAGTGTTTGAGTGTTATGTAAGGGATATTCCTTCGGAGTAGAAATGCTTTGCATTGACTAACGTCGAATCTTCGATTTCGGCGGAGCCAAATCGTTCAAAAATAGTATAAAAATCAATCAAAAATTGGTGTTTGATAGTTTGAATAATGTTGATTTTCAGAAGATTTTGAAATGATAGATTTTTGTTGGATTTCTTACGAAGTAATAAATAAAAATGGATTTGCTGAAAGAATATAATAAGAAATATCAATTCTTTGTAGACATTACTGGGATAGCCATGAAGGTATATAACAAATACCATTATGGCTTACTTGAGTCTGCATATGAAGCTGCTATGAGATATCTTCTGGAGCAAGACGGATATAAAGTTGAAAGGCAGGTGTATCTACCTATCTATTGGGATGATGTTCAACTTGACCAAACTTATCGGATGGATTTGGTCATAGACGACGATATCATTGTTGAGTTGAAATCCATTAAATTCATAGGAGATGAACATAGAAAACAATTGAAAAACTATTTGAATATTACACATATCAAGTATGGTATGCTGATAAACTTTTCTCCTGAAAGAATCTACAGCGAGTGGTACGAGCGAGAAACAGACGGCACCATAGAGCGAATCAAACTCTTTTAAAAACATAGGAAAAGAAGCGCAGATTTTTGATAGATTTTAATAAGAAAGATTTTAGACGGATTTCTTACGAAGTAATACCATAAAAAGTAGAATGACACAATGTAGAATGCGAGGATTTTGGACAGATTTTGAAATTGATTTTCGATAGATTTCTTACGAAGTAATACCATAAAAAGTAGAATGACACAGGGTAGAAAACGAGGATTTTAGACAGATTTTGAAATTGATTTTCGATAGATTTCTTACGAAGTAATACCATAAAAAGTAGAATGACATAGGGTAGAAAACGAGGATTTTAGACGGATTTTATAATTGATTTTAGACAGATTTCTTACGAAGTAATACCATAAAAATGAATAAAGACAGTAAAATATACGTGGCCGGTCACCGTGGAATGGTGGGCTCGGCCATCGTGCGTGAGCTGCAACGTCAAGGCTACAACAACATCATCACCAGAACCCATAAAGAACTCGACCTCTGTCGGCAGGACCAAGTGGAAGCCTTCTTCGAGGCAGAAAAACCTGAATATGTGTTTCTCGCAGCGGCCAAAGTTGGCGGCATCGTAGCCAACCAAAACGCCTTGGCCGACTTCATGTACGACAACATGATCCTCGAGATGAACGTCATCCATTCGGCATGGAAAAACGGCTGCAAGAAGCTGGAGTTCCTCGGCTCGTCGTGCATCTATCCCCGCATGGCACCCCAGCCGATGAAGGAGAGTTGCCTGCTGACAGGTGAATTGGAGAAGACCAACGAGGCCTACGCTTTGGCAAAGATTTCAGGTTTGAAATACTGCGAGTTCCTGAACCGACAGTACGGCACCGACTACATCAGCGTGATGCCGACCAACCTCTATGGCCCCAACGACAACTACCATCCCGAGCATAGCCATGTGTTGCCCGCCTTGATCCGTCGTTTTCACGAGGCCAAGGTCGATGGGCTGAAGGAAGTGACTTGCTGGGGCGATGGCAGTCCGCTGCGTGAGTTCCTTTATGTGGACGATTTGGCCAATCTTTGCGTCTTCCTGATGAACCACTATTCGGGCAATGAGACCGTCAATGCAGGTACGGGCAAGGAATTGACCATCAAGGCATTGACGGAAATGGTGGCCAAAGTGATTGGTTATGAGGGTGACATCAAGTGGGACACGACGCGTCCCAATGGTACACCGCGCAAGCTGTTGGATGTGAGCAAGGCGACGGCCTTGGGTTGGACCTACAAGACAGAACTGGAAGACGGTATTCGTTTGGCCTACGACGACTTCTTGAACAACCCCATGCGCGCTGAGCGGTAAACTGTTAGCCTCCCAAGTCATTCCGCCAGCCGCGCATGTCATTCCTGCGTTGACAAGTGGGTGGGTAAGGAATCTATGCGCGGCGGTTCAAAAGACAAGAACCATAATGTACAGCCCTTGAAGCCATAGATTCCCGCCAACGCACCGCCCAGCGTTGGAATGACATGTCTTCAAAGGCCTGCTATAATCTTGGGTACATCTAGCCTCCCATGTCATTCCAGCAGAGGCTGGTGGGGAAGAGGGAATCTATGGGAGGCGGTTAAAGAAGCAAAACAATAATAAGGGCCGGCTTCAAAAAGCATAGATCCCAAGCCATCGCACAAGCCAGCGTAGGGATGACATGCTTTCTGAAGCCTGCAAGAACCACAGAAAAAGAAAAGCTAGCCTTCCATGTCATTCCAGCAGAGGCTGGTGGGGAAGAGGGAATCTATGGGAGGCGGTTCAAGAGACAAGAACCTTTATGTACGGCTCCAGAAAACATAGATTCCATCTAGCACACAGCCCTACGTGGGAATGACATGTTTTCTGGATCCTGCGGTACCTAACATAGGATGACATACCTGCTGAGGACTGCTTAAATGTTGTAATAACTTTTATATCAGTTAGTTACAAAACAGCAATCGTTATTTTTACCAAAAAGACCTACAATTCAAAATTTTGTTGTACCTTTGAACCGTGAATACTGTCTTGTGTTCACAAGCTATTATTATGAATTAAAGCTATTTATACTATGCCTATTTTCCACGAAAACAAACGTAAGTTTTTGAAAACAAACTATCTGTTTCTCTTTGTCCTATTGCTTTTCTTGTCCTCTTGCAATATGTCGAAAAGAATCACCTATTTCCAGGATATCCAAGAGCAAACTTCATACACGAATGAGCAGCCTGCTCCCGAGATTCGTTTGCGCCCTGAAGACAAGATTTCCATCATTGTCAACACCAAGGTGCCCGAACTGACCGCACTTTTCAATTTGCCCTATACATCTCGTGTTTTGGGTTCGACGAGTGAAAATCTCGGTTCAAGTTCTCAAGGTACTTCTGGTTATACCATCAAGGCTGATGGCAGCATTGATTTCCCGGTGTTGGGTTCGGTGCAGGCTGCCGGCAAGACACGCGATGAATTGGGGGCGTACATCAAGTCGGAACTGATCGAGCGCAATCTGGTCAACGACCCCGTGGTGACCGTGGAGTTCGTCAACCTTAAGTTTTCGGTGATGGGCGAGGTGAGGTCACCGGGTTCCTACCCGATTACGCGCGACCATATCACCCTCTTGGATGCCTTGTCGATGGCAGGCGACTTAACCATCGACGGCAAGCGCGACAATGTGATGGTGCTTCGTCCCAATGCCACAGGCAAACTCACCGCCTACACCGTTGACATGCGTTCTTTCAATGATGTGCAGCATTCACCTGTCTATTTTATTCATCAAAATGATTATATCTACGTTGAGCCCAATAAGAAGCGTGCCAACCAATCAACAGTGAATGCCAATACGGTTGAATCCGCCTCTTTCTGGATCTCCGTGGTCTCTTTGCTCGCCTCTTTGGCTACCACGATATCGGTTCTGTCCTTGAGGTAAAATAGTGTCAATCTTGCCAATTCAATAAATCATGCAAAACGAAGTAATTTTAGTGGATCAGGATGAGTCAAAAGAAGAGAAGCCCTTTGATTGGAAGGCCATTATTTATCTTTGCCTGTCCCATTGGTATTGGTTTCTCATTTCCATAGTATTGGCTCTGGGTTTTGCGACCTACTATCTCCATAAGACCGTTCCTGTCTATACCCGTACCGCCAAACTGCTGGTGAAATCGGATAAAGAGGGGTATGATGTCGTGGATTTTTCGGAAGTGGGTATAATGAACGGGAGTGCGAAAATTTTCAACGAACTGATTACTTTCAGTTCCATTGACAATGTGGAAGAAGCTGTGCGTCTGCTGCATTTGGATATGAACTATACGATTGATGGCCGTTTCCATCCCATTTTGCTTTATGACAGAACCCTTCCTGCAACGGTGGATTTGTTGGGTAACTTTGACAACGTTTGGGCATCGTTCGACATGAAGATCTCAGATAAAGGCAAGGGCGTGAGGCTTTCGGATTTTGTTCTTAATGGTATGGAAGTGTCGGGTGAGGTTTTGGCCAAATTTGGTGATACCATCAGTACGCCTATTGGCTTGATGTGTGTACATTCCACTGATTATTTGGACGCAGAAGATGGTGCCGAAAAAAGATATGATGTTATCCACGTGAGTCATTCCCCTATCGAAAATGCGGCCAAAAGCTATGCAGGTAAGTTGGGCGTTTCTTTGGCGGACAAAAATGCGGAAATCATGGTTCTTTCCGTTAACGACATCTCCACGAAAAGAGCTGATGATTTCATCAATATGCTGATTACGGTCTACAACAACAATTGGTTGAAAGACAAGAACCAGATTATGGTCAGCACTTCCATGTTTATCGATGAACGTCTTGAATTGATAGAACAGGAATTGGGCAATGTGGACAGTGACATTTCTTCCTACAAGAGCGAAAACCTGTTGCCCGATGTTGAAGCGGCATCAAGGATGTATTTGACGCAAACTTCAGAAACAAGCAAACACATCTTGGAAATCAACAACCAGATTTCCATTACCAGTTATATCCGGAAGATGTTGAGCAACGAGACCTTGAAGGACCAGTTGTTGCCCGTGAATTCGGGAGTCAACAGCATCAATATTGAAAGCCAAATCAATGCCTACAACACGATGATGCTTCGCCGCAATAGTTTGGTGGCCAACAGTAGCGAGGAAAACCCCTTGGTGCTCGACTTGGATGAAAACCTTGCGGATATGCGTCAAGCCATCATTACAAGCATTGACAACCAATTGGTGACGCTCAATAACCAATTGGCCAGCTTGCAAGGTACTGCACGCCAAATCAACGAACGTCTTGCTGCCAACCCCAGCCAAGCCAAATACCTCCTTTCGGTGGAACGTCAGCAGAAGGTGAAAGAAGCGCTTTATCTCTACTTGCTCCAAAAACGAGAGGAGAATCAATTGACGCAGGCTTTCACTGCCTACAATACAAGAGTCGTCGAGAAACCCCATGGGTCATCCGCTCCTTCCAGACCTAAGAGATCGAGAATCAGATTGATTGCTTTGGCTCTCGGTTTGGCTATCCCTGCACTTATTCTTTTCCTGAAAGAAACATTGAATACCACTATTCGTGGTCGTAAGGATTTGGAAGGGCTTTCCTTGCCGTTTGTGGGTGAAATACCTTTGGCTTACAGTTTGGCCGACCAAAAGAAAAAGAAAAAAGCATCCAAGAAAAAACGGGAAGAACATAAAGGTCAAGACGTCAAGGAAGGCTTTGCCGATGGCGGTGTAGTGGTGAAAAAAGGCAGCCGTAATGTCGTCAACGAGGCTTTCCGTGTGTTCCGCACCAACTTGGAGTTCATGAGCAAGGACAATACTTCCAATGTCTTTATGTTCACCTCCTTTAACCCGGGTTCAGGAAAATCCTTCATTTGCATCAACTCTGCCCTTGCCCTTGCCATTAAGGGCAAAAGGGTGTTGGTGATTGACGGTGACTTGCGTCACGCTTCATTGTCGGCCTATATCTTCTCGCCTAAGAAAGGTCTTACCAATTACCTTGCCCGACAAGAAGATGATATAAAACAACTCATTTTGCCGAGTAATGACTATCCCACTTTGAGTTATTTGCCCGTGGGTACCATCCCGCCCAACCCGACAGAATTGTTGGAAGAAGAGCGCTTTGGTGCGTTGATAGAACAATTCAGGAAGGAATACGAATATGTGTTGATTGACTGTCCTCCTGTCGATATCGTAGCCGACCCGCAAATCATCAACAAGTATGTTGACCGTACCATCTTCGTGGTTCGTGTGGGCCTGATGGAGCGCAGCTTAATTCCTGAGTTGGAGAACATCCATACTCAACAAAAGTTTAAGAATATGTGTCTGGTGCTCAATGGTGTCACAGGTAACGACGGACGCTATGGCTACCGTTTGGGTTATGGTTACAAGTACGGCTACAAATATGGTAGCAAATACGGTTATCATGCCAAAGGCAAAAGCGGGTATTATCACGACGATGAAGAATAAATGGTAAGAGTTGCTTATGTTATTTCCTAAGATTTCTTCTTTGCTCACTGGTTTCACCGACTTCCATTCCCACATTTTGCCGGGAGTGGATGATGGGGTGAAGAAGATGGAAGTGTCGCTGAAGGTACTGGACCGGTATGAGCAGTTGGGCATTGCCGAAGTGTGGTGTACACCTCACATTATGGAAGACATCCCCAATATGACAGAAGCTTTGCAGGCGCGTTTCGCTGAGCTGAGAGAAGCCTATCAAGGGCCCATCAAGTTGCATCTTGCTGCAGAGTATATGATGGACGCGCTCTTTGAGGAAAGACTGGGGCAAGGCGACTTGCTCCCTTTGGGAGACGAGGGCAACCAACTCTTGGTGGAGACCTCCTATTTCACGCCACCTATGGATATGGACTCGATTTTGAACCGCATCAAACAGAAAGGGTATTATCCCGTGTTGGCGCATCCCGAACGTTATGTTTACATGGGGCATGAGCGTTATACAGATTTGAAAAACAAAGATATACGTTTTCAGTTGAACCTTTCGTCTTTGGCAGGTGCCTATGGCTCCGAAGCTAAGGACAAATCCCGTTGGATACTGAAGCAAAACTATTACGACTTGGCAGGTTCCGACCTTCATTCCTCCCGCAATTTGGAGTATTGGTCGACGCGTGCCCCTCGAGCTTTGAAAAAACTACTTCAAACATAAAGTTAAGGTCCCTGAGCCCGTCGAAGGGCCGACCGAACAAATAGATTTTAATTATCGAACAATAGAATATCAATTAAAACCAACAACATGGAAGAAAAAAAGAGACTCTTTGAAGAATTTCCACCCGTGACGACCGAAGAATGGGAAGCCGTCATCGAAAAGGACCTCAAAGGGGCAGATTACAACAAGAAATTGGTTTGGCGCACGGCCGAAGGCTTCAACGTAAGGCCTTATTACCGTGCCGAGAACCTGGCCGACATTCCGTGGACGGGTCAGAACCCCAATGAGTTCCCCTACGTCCGCGGCAACAAGGCCGAAGGCAACGAATGGCTCGTCCGTCAGGACATCACCGTGAAGGATGTGCACGAGGCCAACAAGATTGCCCTCAACGCCATCAGCCGTGGTGCCAACAGCATCGGCTTCAAGCTGGAGTACGACAAGCCTTACGACACCATCGCCATCTCGACCCTGCTCAATGGCATCGACCAAAAGGCTGTGGAAATCAACTTCTACAACAACAAGTACCATTTGCCGATACTTGAGATGCTGTCGAAGATCCCGGGCATCAAGGGTTCGTTGAACTATGACCCGCTGACCCGCTACCTGCGCCGTGGCGTGTGGTACATCAGCGAGAGCACTGACATGGAGTTGGCTTATATCGTGATTAAAGCCGATATGCCTGACTTCCAAACGATTGGCATTAATGGCCATGTGTTCACCAATGCTGGTGCCACCATCGTGCAGGAGATGGCTTTCAGCCTCGCCGTGGGTGCCGAGTACCTCGACAAACTCACCGAGAAAGGTCTGACCATCGATGAAATCGCGCCAAAGATGCGCTTCAACCTCGCCATTGGTCAGAACTACTTCATGGAGATGGCCAAGCTGAGAGCTTATCGACTCTTGTGGGCCAACATCGTGAAGGCCTATGGAGGTAAGGAAGAGAACGCCAAAATGCACATCCATGCCACCAACGCTGAACTGGGCATGAGCCTCTACGATGCTTACGTCAACATGCTGCGCACCACCACGGGCACGATGTCAGCCGTCCTCGGTGGCGTCGACTCGTTTACTGTGATGCCGTTCGATACGCCGTTCGAAATCCCCACCGACTTCGCCGACCGTATCGCCCGCAACCAGCAACTCATCCTCAAAGAAGAGTCTCACTTCGACAAGGTGGCCGACCCTGCTGCAGGTTCCTATTACATCGAGAACCTCACCGAGAGTCTGGCTACTGCCGCTTGGGACTTGTTCAACAAGATCCAAGACGAAGGTGGCTATCTCGAAGCCGTCCGCAAGGGCATGATCCAAGGCCTCATCAAGGAAAGTGCCGCCAAGAAGTTCAGCAACGTGGCCACCCGCCGCGAGACCATCTTGGGTACCAACCAGTTCCCGAACTTCACGGAAAGCATGAAGTTCACGCCTGAGGCTTGGGTCTTCGAGGCCGACGACCGTCGCGATGCCAACGCCGAGGTCGAGACCATCGACACCTTCCGTGCTGCACAGCAGTTCGAGAAGCTCCGCTTCGCCACCGACGTCTACGCTCAGGACCACAAGCGTCCTGTGGCTTGGATGTTCACCTACGGCAACCTTGCCATGCGTAAGGCCCGTGCCAACTTCGCCTCCAACTTCTTCGCCTGCGCCGGCTTCCAAGTCGTCGACAACCCAGGTTTCAAGACCTTGGACGAAGGCGTCGCCGCTGCCCGCGAGGTGAAGCCCGAAATCTTAGTCATCTGCTCGTCCGACGAGGAATATGGCGAAGGCAACGCCCTCAAGATCTTCGAGGAGCTGAAGAACGACACCATCGTGGTGCTGGCCGGTAACCCCGAAGGCACCGCCGACATCCTCAAAGAAGCTGGCCTGAAGTACTTCATCCACGTCAAGAGCAATGTGCTTGAGACCTTAACGGAGTTCCAAAAACAATTAGGTATAACAAAATGATCAACCAGGGGACACACAACACGGCCTTGCCGTCATTGCGGGCTTGACCCGCAATCTCCCGAGCGCAAGAAATACTACTCCGCGTTCAGGAGATGGCGGATGTTCCTCCGCCATGAGGCTTTAAGGGTGAGTGTTTCCCCGCGTAAAAAGAAAGGATAAGAAGATGAAACCGAATTATAAAGACATCAACATCAACGCTATACCTAAGCACAGCGGCCTCATCCTGCCGAATGGCGAGCCTTGGGAGACCCATGAGCATATCATGGTGAAGCCTGCCTACACCGAAAAAGACCTCGAAGGCATGGAGCACCTCAACTATGCCGCTGGCATCGCCCCCTTCCTCCGTGGACCTTACTCGACCATGTATGTGATGCGTCCTTGGACCATCCGTCAATACGCCGGTTTCTCCACCGCTGAGGAATCCAATGCCTTCTACCGCCGTAACATCGCTGCAGGTCAGAAGGGTCTGTCAGTGGCCTTCGACTTGGCCACCCACCGTGGCTACGATGCCGACCACGAACGCGTCATGGGCGACGTGGGTAAGGCTGGCGTGAGCATCTGCTCCGTCGAGGATATGAAGGTCCTGTTCGACCA
>JAEEGJ010014490.1_pt1 | contig 18689 bp, 16 predicted proteins | sample 8958761 | NCBI WGS metagenome assembly JAEEGJ01 (sample SAMN16246546, study PRJNA631951) | gut metagenome | biome: gut microbiome; feature: rumen; material: RS-attached | host: Bos | place: Iran: Karaj | collected 2018-10
CCTGTTTTTCAGCATTAATTACAAAAAGAATGTTAAAAAAATCGTTCATTTATATTTTGTTTTTTTGCTCGTTTTTGCCATGTTATGACCACTCTCAAAGAAACAATTCCGAAGTGGGAGCCTTAATCTTTTTTGATTTAGAAAGGGTTATCGGAGTGTTTTTTCAAGCGTCAAAGTATGGCAAAAATATAGCGGTTTGGGTTTGCTTTTTTTCTTTGCAAAGGAAAGAAATTCACAAAAAGCGTTAATAATTTAATTATTTTAAAATCAATTGTTTATATTTGACATTCAACACGATTACCGCCTAATGGCTGTTAATGTGTCCGGGTGATGGATTGAGGGGTTCACATGGCATGGTATTTGTAAAATTATTTGGTGGTTAATGTTATTTGATTTTAGATATAGGTTTGTATAATTTGTTTGTTTGGCAGCCTTTCTCCCGCCCGGGCAGAAAGGCCGCTTTTTTTTAATGAATTTTTTTTTAGGTAAATCTGAAAAACATAGCAAGATATTTAGTACTTTTGCACCCTTGATTTTTTGTGGATATTCTTATGTAACAATAATGTTTAATTTTTCAATATAGGAGATCTTTATTATCGTAACTAACAACAACATGCGCAATGCGCAAGGACGCGGGAACGCTTCGAGGGAGAAGGAGTCCCCGTATAAGGTTAATCAGGAAATCACCTCTCCGGTGGTGCGTGTGGTCGGTGAAAACATCACACCGCGTATTGTCTCGTTACGCGAGGCGCTTGATATCGCGTACAGCCGTAACATGGATCTCATTGAGATATCCCCCAATGTCAATCCGCCCGTCTGCAAGGTGATGGATTACCAGAAGTATCTCTATGAGTTGAAAAAGAAACAGAAGGAAATCAAGGCCAAATCCGCAAAAATCGAGGTGAAGGAGATCCGGCTCGGACCGAACACCGACGAGCATGACTTCAATTTCAAAGTGCGTCACGCCATCGGGTTCCTGCAGGCCGGCAACAAGGTGAAGGTTGATGTCTTCTTCCGCGGACGCTCCATCATGTACAAGGAGCAGGGGGAGGAGATGCTGGCTCGTTTTGCGGAGGCCTGCGCGGAATGCGGCAAGGTCGATTCCGCACCCAAGCTGGAGGGCAAGCGGATGATTTTGCTCCTCTCTCCGAAAAAGAATTAGAAACTGTCGTTACCAAACTTAAAACCATTAAATTAAAAGGAAATGCCAAAGTTAAAGACCAAGACAAGTGCCAAGAAAAGATTCTCTTTTACCGGCACGGGAAAAATCAAGAGGCACCATGCCTATCACAGCCATATTCTGACCAAGAAGAGCACCAAGCGCAAACGCAACCTCGGATACGAGGCCATCGTTGACAAGGCCAATGTGCAGGCGGTAAAGGATATGCTGCACTGTTAAAAAAAGTATTCATTTATTGCCAGTTTGTCGAGAGCGCGAAAGCGCCACTGGCGTAAAAAAAGAAAGGAAACATTATGCCAAGATCAGTAAATCACGTTGCTTCAAGAGCAAGAAGGAAGAAAATCCTCAGTCTTACCAGAGGATACTTCGGAAAACGTAAGAATGTCTGGACCGTTGCGGTCAATACCTGGGAAAAAGGCCAGCAGTATGCCTACCGTGACAGGAAGAACAAGAAACGTAATTTCCGGAGTCTGTGGATCAATCGTATCAATGCCGGTGCAAGGCAGTACGGAATCTCCTATTCCGCTTTCATGGGTGAAATCCATAAGAGGGGGATTGAACTGAACCGTAAGGCTTTGGCCGATCTGGCCGCAAACCAGCCGGAGGCATTCAAGGCGATTGTCGATTTAATTAAAAGTTCCAGGTAAACGCTACGGCGCAAGGTGGCGGCAGTCATAGGGAGGCGGAGAAATCCGCCTCCTTTCTTTTTAAGTGCTTGAATTCCAAATTCGAGATTCGCTCCGCGAAAAAAATGAAATTTTTTTTCATGAAATCTGATTTTGTATTGGATTCTGTTATACTTTTGCAGTGTATTAGTTATCTAATACACTAAATTATTAATGAAGCAAAAGTAATTAAAAATTAACCATTTAAAAACCAAATGCCATGATTGAAATCAAGAATTTGGACTTCAGTTACCGCCAGATACCGGTGTTTCATGACATCAGCACCACCTTCAGGGAGGGGTGCATCTACGGATTGCTGGGGGAGAACGGCGTGGGGAAGACTACGCTGCTGAAAATCATCAGCGGGCTGCTGCCGCCAAGCGCAGGCACCTGCACTGTGGACGGCCTCCGCAGCTTTGACCGCAATCCCGAAATGCTGCAGCAGCTGGTGTTCCTGCCGGACGAGGTGATACTGCCCGATAGGGCCACGCCCGAAAGCTACGTGCTTGAATGCGCACCCTTCTATCCGCGTTTTGACGAATCGCTTTTCCGCCGTCTGATGCGCGAACTGGAGGTTGACGAAAAACGCCGCTTCAAGGAGATGTCGGCCGGACAGCGGAAAAAGTCGATGATTGCCGCGATACTCTCCCTCGGGACGAAGTATGTGCTGCTTGATGAGCCTACCAACGGGCTTGATATCCCCTCCAAGAGCGAGTTCCGCAGAATTGTCTCCAGTTTTCTGCGGGAAGATGTCACCATCATCATCTCCACCCACCAGGTTAAGGATGTGGAAAACCTTATCGACCCGATTCTGATCCTCTCCAAGGAGGAGGTGCTGCTGGATGCAGGTATGGCGGAAATTTCACGGAAGATTTCGTTCACCTGCGATGCGGAGCGTGACGAATTCGCACTCTACAGCGAGCAGGTGCCGGGCGGCTGGCTGCAGGTGCGTCCGAACAGCGGCGGTGAGGAGACGCCGGTGAACATTGAGGCTTTGTTCAACGCCGTGTTAAAAAACAAGAATCTGGTGAAACAACTTTTTGAACAGAAAGGAGGGAATGATGAACAATAGTTTTGACTGGAACCGTTTCGGAAAACTGCTGCGCAGGGATTTCCGGGCCATCTGGCCGAATTTCGGGTTGACAATGCTGATTATCTGTATGCTGCCGTTGTTTGCATGGCTTTTCTGCCTGGTGGTGGTATCCGATCCGGAGTTCGCTATCGAACCGGAATTACGTTGGGCGCTGTTCATCTGGGGCTGCACTGTCTTCACGGCCATGATGGCGCCTTCGCGGCTCTACAAGACCTCCAACCTGCCCAACCGTGGCATCCATTTCGCCATGCTGCCCGCCTCTAAGCGGGAAAAGTTCTGGAGCATGATTTTCTATTGCATGCTGGTCTGTCCGGCCATGGTATTTGTGGGCGGTGTGCTGTTCGATTGCCTGCTGTCCGCGCTGCCTTTCGGACCCTATAAACAGTGGTTGTTCGAGACCAGTTTGTTGTTTGACGGTAAAAACATGTGGCAAGTTATGTCCAATACTTTTATGGAATTGGGCATGCCAGTGGCCTATGGAGTGTTTGTTGTGCTGGTTTCCTATATGTTCAGCTCTTCCGTTTTCTTCTTTACGGCCACGCTGTTCCGCAAGCATAAGGTGCTCCTGACCCTGATTTCCCTCTGGCTGCTGAATTTTGTGCTGACAATGTTCACCATGCCAATATTTACAAATTTTATTGAAAATCATCCTGATTTCTTTGATGTTATCATTAATGGTTCGGTTATACATGGCCTTATGTGGGGGTATATGATTTTCATTGCAGCGGTTTCCCTGCTGCTGCTCTGGTGGTCGGGACGTCGTCTGAGAAACATGAAATACTGATTGCCATGGACTTCAAGAAACAGAAACCGATATATCTGCAAATTGCGGAGAGCCTCTGCCAGCGTGTGGCGGCAGGGGAGTGGAAGTCCGGCGAGAGGGTGCCTGCCGTGAGGGAGGTGGCCGTCTCCTTGGGTGTGAACCCGAACACCGTCATGCGCTCCTACGATTATTTGTGCACGGCTGAAATTATCGAGCCGCGCAGGGGGCTTGGCTATTATGTCGCGGATGATGCTGCCGGCAAGATACTGCGGGAGCAGCGGCGGCTCTTCCTTGAGGAGGAGTGGCCGGAGGTGCTGCAGCGGATGCACATGCTCGGAATCAGCCTGTCGGAGCTGAAGGATACTGAATAGCTGCGGGGCTTACAGGCTCCGCAGCCATCCGATCTCGGCCTGCCAGCGGGTGAGGTCGGGGGTCTCCAGGATGATGGGCATCCCGTCGAAGCGGGGGTCGTGCATGAAGCGGCGGAAAAACTCTTCGCCGAGCGTCCCGTTGCCGAGCGTCTCGTGACGGTCCACGTGGCTTCCGGCCCCCTTCTTGCTGTCGTTCAGGTGCACGGCACGCAGGTAGCCAAGGCCGATGATGCGGTCAAACTCATCCATGCAGCTCTCATACCCAAGCTCCGTGGAGAGGTCGTATCCGGCGGCAAGCGTGTGGCAGGTGTCGATGCAGACCCCGACGCGGCTCTTGTCCTCCACACCGTCGATGATGCGGCGGATATGCTCAAATTTCCATCCGAGGTTTGTGCCCTGCCCGGCGGTGTTCTCGATGACGGCGGCGACCCCTTCGGTTTGCGCCAGTGCGCGGTTCACCTCGCGGGCAATCTGGTCAAGGCACTCCTCCTCGCTGATGCGGTTAAGGTGGGAGCCGGGGTGGAAGTTGAGCATCTGAAGGCCGAGCTGCTGGGCGCGGCGCATCTCGTCCAAAAAGGCGTTGCGGCTCTTTTCGAGAGTCTCGGGGTCGGGCGAGCCGAGGTTGATGAGGTAGCTGTCGTGCGGCAGCACCTGTTCCGGTGCGAAGTTGTGCTCCTGCATAAGGCGTTTGAACTTGCCGGTTTCGGCCTCATCCAGCGGTTTGCTGACCCAGGCGCGCTGGTTGCGAGTGAAGAGCGCGAAGGCGTCCGCGCCGATGGCCACGGCGTTTGTGATGGCGTTGAAGACGCCGCCCGATGCGCTCACATGTGCTCCGATGTGTTTTGTCATGTTCTTTTCCTATTGTGTTTTGTCCCCATATAGGGAGTTTCCAAATATTTCTGCAAAAATAGGCAATTAATCCATACAACTGACGTTTTTATACTTTCAAATCACATAAACATGAAGAAAATATTTCTTTCACTTTTGATTATGGGCCTGTTCGCGACAGGTTTCACGCAACCCTGCCATTGGGTGTTCCTGACCGACAAGGCGGGCACCACATTCGACCCCTACAGCTATTTCGATGCCAAAGCTATCGGACGTTACAGGCTGAACCATGCCGATTTGTATGACAGCACCAACTTCCCGCTGAACGGAGAATATGTCAAGGCGGTCTGCGCTCTTGCCACGGAGGAGGTGGGGCAGTCGCGCTGGTTCAACGCGGTGGCGGTGACGGCCACGGATGAGCAGGTCGCGGAGATTGCGCGGCTTCCGTTTGTCCGCTCGGTGCGCCGCATCGAGGCGGAGGCGCGTCTGGCAGGCCATGAAAAGGATACAATCCGGCAGGCCGACAGTGTGAATTATAAGGCCGGAATGACCTTTCAGCTCCTTCGGATGCAGGGTGAGCTGTTCCGCGAAAAGGGGATTGACGGACGCGGCATACGAATCGCGGTTTTCGATGCAGGTTTCCCCCGTGTGAACACTCACGTGGCTTTCCAGCATCTGCGCGACAGCAACCGCATCGTCGGCACCTGGAACTTCCCGAAGAAAAAAGCCGATGTCTACGGTTGGGACGATCATGGTCTGAATGTTCTCTCCTGCATCACCGGTGTCATTGACACGATGCGGCTTGGGCTGGCCACGGGTGCCGAGTTCCTGCTGGCCCGTACCGAGGTCAAGTCGGAACCTTTCAAGGAGGAGGTCTGGTGGATGCAGGCCATGGAGTGGGCCGACAAGAACGGCGCCGACATCATAAGCAGTTCGTTGGGCTACGGAAAGTCACGCTACAAGGTGAAGGATATGGACGGCAGCTCGCTGGTGGCGAGGGCGGCCAACATGGCGGCCCGCAAGGGGATGCTGGTCTGCACCGCCGCCGGCAACGAGGCGGACGATGACGAATGGAAAATAATCGTCACACCGGCGGATGCGGACAGCGTGCTGACAGTGGGCGGCATAATAAGATCCGAAGACTATTACGAGCATGCCTATTTTTCCTCCTACGGCCCGACTGCGGACGGACGGATGAAACCCAATGTGTGCAATATAGCCACTGTCCGTGCGGCTGACAATGAGCATGACAGCGCCTGGGAGAGTTATGTGCAAGGCACCTCCTTCAGCACGCCGCTGACAGCCGGTTTCTGCGCCTGCGCATGGCAGCTGAACCGCAGCCTGACCGCCATGCAGCTGAAGGCGGAGGTGGAAAAGAGCGCGGACCTGTACCCATACTATGACTACGCGCTGGGATACGGCGTGCCGCAGGCCTCCTGGTTCACGGATCCGGAAAAGAGAAGAAAGGAGACAACCTTTGTGCTGGGGGACAGTGCGGAAAATATCCTGTTCAAGCCATTGTCGTATGACAGTTCCAACTTCCTGTTCCTGCATGTGCGGGACAGCGGCGGCCTGGTTGAGAAATATAAGGAATATTCCTACGGTACCTATAAGAAGTTCGATTCCATATACCCTCTGCTCATTCCCAAAAGCAGTATCGGTGACAGGATATTGTGCGTCTGCTACAACGGGTATGTCTCGGAAATCCGGTTGAACGATTCCGACAGGGTGAAGTACCGTGACGGGTATAACGCTGATGAGGATTTGATTGTACGGAACAGGCACTCCCATTTTGATTGGAATTTTGAGGAGGATATTGTTGTGGAAGAGGTTGTTGTGGAAGAAGAAGAGGTGGTGGAAGCGGAAGTTGGAGACGATGATGTTTCTGATTATTACTTTTACGGTTCTGACCTGTCCCGGACGCTTGCCGACAACAAAATCAACTGGTGGGCGGGACGCTACTCCAATGAGACCCAAATGTCGTTCGGCACGATGGTTGGTATGGGGAACGAGGTGTCATGCAGGGCATGGTCGCCAAATTTAAGTTACAGTGTCAACTACATGCTGAGACTCTTCAAGCCATGGTACCGGATTGGAGCCGGTTATGGAATCTCGCACACCAATTTCAACAAGCCGGCGCAGTTCGGTATGGAGACGTCAAACACCAAGTATTACCGCACCAACCTGGACGAGCTCTACCTGCAGCTGTACCAGCGAATCCGTTTTGTGGACAGGGGCAGGAACGGGCTTTTCTGGGATTTTGGGGTGTACGGCAGTTTCGGCTGGACACGTGACAAGATGCGGACGAAATCGCATCCCGATGCCAAGGCATACAAGGAGGTGCTGATTTGTCCGGATCGGCTGGATGACTACCGCTGGAACTACGGCCTGATGACAGGCATCAGCTATAATATAATCGGCCTTTACGCCCGTTACCGGATGAACGGCCTGCTCGGAAGCGAAGGCAACAGTCCCGACATGGTGCTGCCGAGGCTGTCTGTAGGGATTATTCTTTACATGAAATAATTCCAATAGCATCATTATGAAAAAGCTTTTGGTACCGATATTGCTGAACCTCTGTCTTACAGGTTTCGCACAGTCCTGCTGGTGGGTCTTCCTGACCGACAAGGCAGGCGCCACCTTCGATCCATACACCTATTTCGATGCCAAAGCCATAGAACGGTACCGGCTGAACCATGCCGATTTGTGGGACAGCACCAACTATCCGCTGAACGACAAATATGTTCAGGCGGTCTGTGCCATAGCGACGGAGGAGGTCGGTCAGTCCCGCTGGTTAAACGCGGTGGCGGTCGTGGCCACGGATGAGCAGGTTGCGGGGATTGCGCGTTTGCCCTTTGTCCGCTCTGTCCGGCTGATAGAGTCTGAGCTGCAGCTCGCCTCCTGTGATGAGGATACCAGCCGAAGGCTGACCGACAGCGTGGATTTTAAGGCCGGAATGACCGTCCAGCTGCTGCGGATGCAGGGTGAGCTGTTCCGCGAAAAGGGGATTGACGGACGTGGCATCCGCATCGCGGTGTTCGACGCAGGTTTCCTCCATGTTGACAGCCATGAGGCCTTCAGGCACCTCCGCGACAGCAACCGCATTGTCGCCACATGGAACTTTACCAGGAAAAAGGCCGATGTGTATGGGTGGAGCAGTCATGGCACCAGCGTGCTTTCCTGTATCACAGGTGTCATAGATACCATAGATACCATGCAGTTGGGATTGGCCACCGGTTCGGAATTCCTGCTGGCCAAAACCATGGATGAAAACAGGTCATCACATAAGAATGAGGCCTGTTGGATACTGGCTGCGGAATGGGCGGACAGGAACGGCGCCGACATCATCAGCAGTTCTGTCGGTTACGGGTATGGCTATTACTCGGTGAAGCAGATGGACGGGACCTCCGCAGTGGCGAGGGCGGCAAATATGGCGGCCCGCAAAGGGATTCTTGTCTGTCAGGCGGCCGCCAATCTGGGGAATGAAGATGCCTGGAAAACAATTGTCACGCCTGCGGATGCGGACAGTGTCCTGACGGTTGGCGGAATCGAAGGCAAACTGCTTTTTTATGAACATTCCTCTTTTTCATCCTATGGCCCTACGGCAGACGGACGGCTGAAACCTAATGTCTGCAATTTTGCCGACGTTTATTGTGCATCATCAGACAGCACATTTGTTACGTTCGGGTGTGGAACATCATACAGCACTCCGCTGACAGCCGGCTTCTGCGCCTGCGCATGGCAGCTGAACCGCAGCCTGACCGCCATGCAGCTGAAGGCGGAGGTGGAAAAAAGCGCGGATCTGTACCCATACTATGACTATGCGCTTGGATATGGTGTGCCACAAGCCTCATATTTCACGGATCCGGAAAGGAGAATAAAGGATACGACCTTTGTGTTGGAGGACAGTGCGGAATATATCCGGTTCAAGCCGTTGTCGTATGACAGCTCCGGCTTCCTGTTCCTGCATGTGCGGGACACCGGCGGGCTGGTTGAGAAATATAGGGAATATTCTTTTAATAATCATTTGAAGTTTGATACCGTGTGCCCTCTGTTCATCCCCAAAAGCTGTATCGGTGACAGGATATTGTGCGTCTGCTACAACGGATATGTATCGGAATTCCGGCTGAACGATTCCGACAGGGTGAAGTACTGCGACGGGTATAAGGCTGATGAGGAACTGATTGTTCAGGACAGGCACTTCGATTTTGGTCATTATGACATGTCCAGGACGCTTGCAGACAACAAGATTAGCTGGTGGGCCGGACGCCACCGTATGGAGGTGGTCACCTCGTTGTCACTTATGGCCGGTATGAAGGGTGAAACGGACTGCAGTGTCTGGTCCCCATCCGTTTATTTGGGTTTTGCCCATCTGTTCCGGACCTACAGGAACTGGTATTATATCGGATTCGTATACGGATATTCACACACCTGTTTCAGCAGACCGGCGCAGTTTGGTATGGAGTCCGCACCGGATAACAGCCTCTTTTACCTTACTTCCCTGAACGAATTCTCCATGCAGCTTTTCCAGAGGATTGGTCCTGCCGGCAAGTACGGGGATTTAAAAGGGCTTTTTTGTGATTTTGGCCTCTACGGCAGTTTGGGCTGGACCCGCGACAAGGCATGGTTCAAGAATATGCCGGGAACGTTGGCCTCCAAACAGGTGGTGGTCCGTCCGGACCGGCTGGAGGACTACCGCTGGAACTACGGTGTTATGACCCGTATCGGCTACCGTGGTGTCGGCATATCCGCCAGTTACCGTTTGAACGGGCTTATGGGTGACAAACTTCGCCATCCCGACATGGTGCTGCCACGTCTGATGTTGGGCGTCAGTTATTTTTTACATTAGCAGTACTTCTGTCTTGTCCGCGCACTCCTTGAGCAGCTGCCGCACGCTTTTGTGCAGCAGCGGATGCACCCAGTTCGGGGCGATGTCGTAGAGCGGCTGCAGGACAAACCTCCGTTTCTCCATAAGCGGGTGGGGCAGGGTGAGCCGCTTCGTCTGCATTACGATGTCATTGAATGCTATCAGGTCAATGTCAATGGTGCGGTCGTGGTAGATGCCGTCCTCGCTCTTGCGGGTGCGGCCCAACAGACGCTCAATCTCCTGGGTCGCATCCAGAACCTCTATCGGGGCAAGCGTCGTCAGCACCTCCGCAGCCGCGTTGGTGAAGGCATGGTCGGACTCGAAGCCCCACGGTGCGGTTTTGTAGTAGGGCGAAACCACAGTCACTTTCCCGACCCTCTCATTCAGAAGCTGCCACAGCCTCCCGAATTGCTCCGTTGTGTCGCCGATGTTCCCTCCGACGGAGAGCAGCAGGCTATTGTACCTCGCCATTCAGTATGACGGTTTCCACCTTGTTGCTCCCGTAGGCGTATGGCATGAACTCGATGCTTGGGATTGGCTTGGTGATGAATACATTTGCGGTCTTGCCCTTGGCGATGCTCCCCAGCGTGTCGGCGCAGTCCATGGCGTAGGCGGTGTTGAGCGTTGTGGCGTTTATCGCCTCCTCGGCAACCATCCGGTAGTTGACACATGCCATTGAAAGTACAAGCTGCATGTTGCCGGAGGGGGAGGAGCCGGGGTTGTAGTCGGAGGCCATGGCCACCGGCAGCCCCGCCTCGATTATTTTGCGTGCCGGAGCGTATGGCATGTTCAGGAAAAAGGCGGCGCCGGGCAGGATTGTCGGCATGGTGTCGGAACCCTTGAGCGCGGCAATCTCCTCATCGCCGGTATATTCGATGTGGTCCACCGATAGCGCGTGGTACTTCACTCCAACCTGTATGCCGCCGGAGCGGGCCATCTCGTTGGCATGGATTTTCGGGCGCAGCCCGTGCTTGATTCCGGCCATCAGGATGCGTTCGGTGTCCTCCACGGTGAAAAAGCCCTGGTCACAGAAAACATCCACAAAGTCGGCCAGACCTTCGCTAGCCACCATCGGTATCATTTCATTAATAATAAGGTCCACATATTCCGTCTGACGTCCAAGGTATTCCCTCGGGACGGCGTGCGCCCCCAGAAAGTTCGCCTTGATTGTGAGCGGCGAGTTCTCCTTCAGCCGCCGTATCACACGCAGCATCTTCAGCTCGTTGGCGGTGTCAAGGCCGTATCCGCTCTTGATTTCGGCGGCTCCGGTGCCGAAGCTTTCCATCTCCTCCAGCCGGGCGTATGCCGCTTCGTAGAGTGCCTCCTCCGAATCTTCGCGCAGCCGGTCGCAGGAGTTGAGTATTCCGCCGCCGCGTTTGGCAATCTCCTCGTATGAGAGCCCACGTATCTTGTCAATGTATTCGATTTCGCGGCTGCCGCTGTAGACAATGTGGGTGTGCGAGTCGCAGAAGCAGGGGAAGACCATCTTTCCGGTGGCGTCAATCTCCTTGTCGGCGCGGATTTCCCCCAGTTTTTCCATCGGGCCGAAATCCTTGATTTTACCTTTGTCAATCAGCAGGTAGGCATCTTTGATGCGCGGCAGGCTCTGCATCTCCTTTCCGGCGCGGAAGCGTACCGGCTTCTCCTCAACCTGCACCAGTTCCTTGATGTTTCTGATAAGTAGCATGACTTTATAACTTGTAAATGTGATGTGTTGTGTTTACCTGTTTTGCGCTGCGAAGATAGGCAAAAAGGCAATACGAAACGCTCTTCCGTTTCTTTTTTCTTTCGTTGCGCGGCAATCGTATCCGCTTTTTTTTTATTTTTGCAAAAATATTTTTTAGCCAAAGTTGCATTTGTAAGTTGAATGTAGTTCATATAAGGTAATCAAAAGTTGAAAATAGAATCTTATGCTTCAAAAGGTTGCGATAAAAGGTCTCCTTATCTTGTTGTTTACAATTCAAGTTGGCGCATTGAATGCCCAAATAGTTTTTGCTTATCCCCCGAAAGACACCTTGAAAGCTTGTACGGGGCACAATTCTTTTGGGACGTTGATAACGGATTATCGCATAGATTCTGTGGATAAAAGAACCGAAAATGTCATTTTCAGCATCAAATCGCAAACCCTCAGTTTCACGGTTGGCGATTCTGTTGTCAGGGAATTTTTTTTGAAGGTTCTTCCTGTAAGCGAGCATGATAAATCAGCAGAGACAGATATACGGGAGCTTCCGGTAACAGATATGTATGTTTTTGAATCCCAAGACAGTAATTATTACGTCTTTTTGGCGAGGGATTATCCTTTTCCTGCCGAGTATCCTTATTATAGTTGTATTTTTGAACCGGACGGTACGGTGTTATATGAGCGTATTTACAAACGTGACAATCAGGATAAAATCAAGTATAAATACCAATATCACATTATTGATTTGAAAGATTTTTCTGATAAAACAGGTATATTTTTCACGCATCCATTTCGCACGGAACGCCTTTATTGCTTCCGGATGGACGAATAGCATTTCTTGTGGAAGGATCCGCTGTGCAGCCGTCAAAACAGCCCCCAGACAAAGGCCACAATCATTGCGATGCAGACGACCGCCTTGCAGAGCACTCCGCCCAAGAAACCGAGCAGCGAGCCGAAGGCCGCCTTCACAGCCACATTGGGCTGGCTGCCGCCTAAAAGTTCGCCTGCCAGTGCACCCACGAACGGCATGATTATAATGCCGAATGGCGGCAGGACGAAAAATCCCGCAAAGGTGCCGATAAGGCAGCCCCACGATCCGTATTTGCTACCGCCGAACTTTTTTGTGCCCATGGCAGGGATCATATAGTCAAGTAGCGTGACCGCCGCCACCAGGATGGCCGCGCCCACCATGAAGGCGGTGGAAAAGGGATGCTTGTCGGAAAGTTGCAGCAGGATGAGCCCGATGTAGCCGATGGGCGGGCCGGGAATGACCGGTGCCACACAGCCTACGAGGCCGATGATCAGGGCAATGCCGCCCAAAATGTAAAATGCGATATCCATAAGTCAGGTTTTAAGGTTGTGTCTTGAAACTGTTGTTCCGCAATGCGCGGAAACGTTTGCGTGCCTCCGGTGCGAACAGGCTGTCCGGATACTGTTTCAGAAGCTGTTGGTACAGGTCCATGGCGGTCAGCGGGTCATGCAGACGCTCCTCCTGAAGTCGGGCGCGCATGAAAAGGGCGTCGTCGGCAAGCAGTTCGTCGCCAAATTGTGTGGTTATCTGCTCCAACAGCCTGTCGGCATCGGAATACTGCTGCTGTTGGATGGCAATATCCGCCCTCAGGTAGAGGATGTCATCGGTGAGGGAGGGGTTCTCGGAATCATTAATGCTGTCTATCAGTTGCAATGCCTTTTCAAATTCCCTGCATTCGGTGCAGTAGCATGCCTTTGCATACAGGTGCAGCGCATTGTCGATGCTGTCGCCGCTCTCATTATCCGCAATCAGCAGCGAGAGCTGCATGGCGTCGTTGGCGATCAGCTTGGAGGTTGCCGCACGCAGCACGTCCAGCTGCGCCTTCGCCCATGCGAACTCCCCCATGTAGAATGCCAGCTTGGCGTTCTTGAACTTGGCGTTCTGTCCGATGGTGTCATTGGGGAAATCCTTCTCCACCTGGCTGTACAGCAGTGTCGCCTCCCACACCTCATCCTCCAAGTGGTAGATGTCGCCTAACTGCAGCTTGCAGGCCGCCTTGCCTTTTGCGCTCAGTCCCGGAGTCTCTATTGCTTTTTCCAATAGTTCGGTGGCCATGGGGATGTTCTTCATGTACACCGCTTCGATCTCAACACGGTTCAGGTATGTGCCAAGATTCGCATCCCTAAGCGGATGCTGCCTGAAAAAGCTGTCCAGTTCGACCGAAAGCTGCTTTATCTTGGTCATCTCCGGCGGATATTGCCCTGTTATCTGGAGGTATCGCGTGTGGATGCTGCCCGAAAGTGCCGCCTCATAGCAGGGAGAAAATTCGGAATAGCTCTTCCGTATGTGGTCGTAACCTGCGATTGCGGTGCCGTAATCCTTGTTGTCTGCCGCGATGGTGGCAATTTCGTAGGTTCTCCGGCCTTCCCCCTGGAACCTCTTGTCAATCGCTATGGCCTGTTTCAGAGCGGAGGGGTAGTCCTCCTCCTGCAGGGTAAACCAGAGCATCAGGTGGGCATAAACCGGGACATCGGGGTTTTTGTTGGCATACTGCAGAAGCGTCTTGCCCACAAGGTCATGTCTGCTCTTGTCCTCATCGTCGGCTATCCAGGTGGTCAGTTCGCTCTCAACGCTGTTGACCTCCGCTTCCGCAGGATGTTCCGCAGCCCAGTGAAGCAGTTCATGAAGAGCCTGCTGGTAATCCCCCTTCTGCCGGTAAAGCATGGCAAGTTCGAAGGCGTAGGCGGATGGTTCGCCCGTCATGGTGCGGATTCGTCCGTAGCATCGGATTGCTTGCTCCGTTAGGCCGTAGTTCAGGAAGGCGGCGGAGAGCTCTTTGAGGGCTTGGGCGGATTTTGCGTCATCGATGCAGCGGTCATATTGCCGCTGTGCCTTGGTGCTGTTCCCCTCTTTCTCATAAACCCATCCCAGATCCACTGGAAACCGTTGGATCTTCGGGTTCTGGCGCATCTGTCGCTGGACGACCTTCTCCGCTTCACGGTAGTTTCCGGTCTCCAGCAGGCAGGGGAGGTAATAGGAATAGCAGTAGTTGTCCGGCTTTTCCCGGAACAATTCGGCGAACAGGGCGGCCGCTTTTTCATATTCCTGACTCTTATAATATTGTACAGCCAGCTGCTCCTGCTGCGCCCTGCTTTGGGCGCGGAGGGGCTGCAGGCAGCCGCATAATGCGGCACAAAGTGCCATTGTTGTCAAAATGTTTTTCATCGCTTTGTATAACGCATCTCCGGTGCATTTATTGTGCGTGTTGTATCGGAATTGCCACCATTAGCAGTTTTCACGGACAATGAGCTCCAATTCCCCAATAAGATAAAAAGGAAGATTGACAAGCTTGAACGGCTTCCGTCCTACGGTTGTCACCACATCGTCCACACTGAACGGACCGGACCATACACGCACCGCTATGCTTATGGGGGAGGCATCCATAAAACTGTGCAGGGAACGGAGGTGTGAATTGTGTCCGGTCTTCACCTCAATCGGAACCAATTGTGAATCGACCACCCAAGTCAAATCCACTTCCGCTCCACCATCCCCTCTGCCCTTGGTCCAAAAACTCCGCGTCTGGTTGATGTCGTTGTTCAGGTTAAGCAGTTCCTGCGCCACAATTTGTTCCCCGATGCGTCCTTTCCAAATATCCAGCAGGTCATTGGCGTTGATGATTTCCTGACGGACTTTGGTGACATAGTTAAGCATCCCTGTGTCCAGCCAGAATAGTTTCGGCATGCGACGGTGTTCAGGCAGTGCAGGCAGTCGTGCTGAAGTGGATGGATATACCAGTTCCAACAGCATGGCCTTCTCCAGCAGGCGGAACCCCTCTGCCACCTCCTTTGATTTGTATTCTGAACCGGCAAAATTGCCCAACGTTATCACAGAACCGGCATGATACCAGCCGTACCGCATCAGCAATCGGACAGTTTCTGTCATCTTTTTGGTCTTCGCACACTTTTCCGCATCATCAATATAGCCGCGCAACAAACGGCTATAGATGCCATCAACCGCGAGCATGTCCCGATGGTCTGCAAAATGCTGGACCACTTCCGGCATACCTCCTACAATGCAATATTGGTTGAAAAAAGCCATCAGCTCATCGTGAAAATGCACAGTGTGTCTGTATTGGCTTAACAGCTCCACTTTGTCCTCACCTTGGGTTGCCGACAGGAACTCGCAGAAAGAGCAGGGCCTTACAGGCAGATACCCAACCCTTCCAACCGGGAAAGAGAGATTCATGTCAACCAGGTTCTCAAGCAGCGAACCGGCTGTAATGATAAACAGTTCAGGCATATCCTCATGAAAATAACGCAATTTCGATACTGCATAAGGGGAATTCTGTATCTCATCGATGAAAAGAAGCGTGTCGCCGTTTTTCCGCCGGATTCCTTTGCGCAGAAACAGGAGTGGCAGCATTTCCTGTAACGGCAGGCCGCTTTCAACTATGGAGCGTTCCTCTGGGCGCTCCATGTTCAGGCTGATGAAATTGTCAAATTCCATCCCAAAATTGTTAATAACTGTTGTCTTACCAACCTGTCTCGCACCCCTGACTACCAACGGAAGGTGTGAAGTGTTGTTTCTCCATTTATTTAATTCTTTTATAATCTGCCTTTTAAACATGTTAACCCTTCTGTTATTTTCGTGATGCAAATATACAAATTTGTTGCAAAATACAGGGTGATACCAAAAAAAATAGTTGCAAATTACTGGATAATCATGCCAAATTTTGTTGTAAAATACGGGATAACATGTTTTCTTTTTGTTGCAAAATACGAGATGGCAATTTTATTCATTTTGTCGTTTGTTTTTTAATCATTAACTTGACAATCAATCTTATGTATAAAATATATCCGGAATCTGGATGGAGTGGGAAAACCAATCTGTTTTTTGTTTATCTTTGCATTCTTAAAATTAATGTATAGTAACAAAGTTATTCTGTTTGTATTCAGTAATTTATGATTATTGTATACCGGCAGGACGGCAAATTATCAGTAAAAAAAACGCAGAATGAAGGTTTATCAGACGAGTGAAATCAGAAATGTGGCCCTCCTGGGAGGCGCACGTGCAGGAAAAACCACCTTGGCGGAGGCCATGGCTTTCCACGGCGGAGTCATCAGCCGCAGGGGCAGTGTGGAGGACAAGAATACGGTTTCCGATTATCGGGACGTTGAATTGGAAAGGCAGAACTCCATCTATTCCACGGTGATGTATGCCGAATGGAAAAATATGAAGATTAACATGATCGACTGCCCCGGCTTCGACGATTTCGTCGGGGAGGCGGTTGCCGCCCTCCGCGTGGCGGACGCTGCGGTGCTGGTGCTGAACGCCCAGAACGGTGTTGAGGTCGGTGCCGAAGTGCAGTGGCGCAGCATCAAGCGGTTCAACAAGCCGGTTATCTTCGCAGCCAACCAGATGGATCATGAAAAGGCCAATTTTGACGAGACTGTCAGGCAGTTGAAGAATTTCTTCGGCAACGGCGTGACGGTTATCCAATATCCCACCAATGCTGTCGGTGCCGCCTTTGAGGGTGTGATTGACGTGCTGCACGGCAAGATGCTCAAATTCCCGGTGAACGGGGGAGACCCTGTTGTGGATGAGATTCCCGCCAGTGAGAAGGACAAGGCCGAGGAATTGCTGAACACTCTGATTGAAAACGCCGCCGAAAACGACGAGGCTCTCATGGAGAAATTCTTTGAGGAGGGCACGCTCACGCCGGACGAAATCAAGAAGGGTCTCCGTCTCGGTATCATCAGCCGTTCCGTGTTCCCGGTGCTCTGCTGCTCCGCAAAGACCGACCAGGGTGTGAATGCGCTGATGGATTTCATCATTGAAAATGCGCCCGCCCCCGACCAGATGCCGTTTGAAAAGACCACGGCCGGCAAGGAGCTGAAGTGCAGCTCAGCCGAACCGCTTTCCGCCTTTGTCTTCAAAGTTAATGTCGAGCAGCACCTCGGCGAGGTCGCCATGATGAAGCTCTATAACGGCGAGATGCCCGTCGGTGCGGATGTCATTAATTCCGCCAACGGCTCCAAAGAGCGTATTTCCCAGCTGGTCTGTGTCGCCGGAAAAATCCGGACACAGGTTGAGAAGGCTTGCGCCGGTGACATTGTCGGCACCATCAAGATGAAGAGCGTCGGCACGCAGCACACGCTGAATTCCCTCAAGAATCCGGACGATGTCATTCCGCCCACGGTCTATCCTGAGCCCAAGTTCCGCACCGCAGTCCGCGCAAAGAACTCCTCCGATGACGAAAAGCTCGGCCAGATCCTGAACGACATCAAGAAGATGGATCTCACCTTCCTGGTGGAGCAGTCCAAGGAGCTGAAGCAGATCATCGTCTCCGGACAGGGTGAGCAGCACTTGAATATTAACAAGTGGATTATTGAGAAGATCAACAAGATAGAGGTTGAATTCTATGCCCCGAAGATTCCGTATCGTGAGACCATCACCAAGTCGGCAGAGGCCATGTACCGCCACAAGAAACAGTCCGGCGGTAGCGGCCAGTTCGGTGAGGTGCACATGCTGATCGAACCCTATTTCGACGGCATGCCCAACCAGACCAAATATCCCATCCGCGACACTCAGGAGTATCCGCTGGAGTGGGGCGGCAAGTTAGTCTTCAACAACTGTATTGTCGGTGGTGCCATTGACGCACGCTTCATGCCCGCCATCCTGAAGGGTATCATGGAGAAGATGGAGGAGGGGCCGCTCACCGGTTCCTACGCCCGCGACATTGTCGTCAATATTTATGACGGTAAGATGCACCCGGTCGATTCAAACGAAACCGCGTTCAAGATTGCAGGCCGTACCGCCTTCCGCGAGGCCTTCAAGAATGCCGGCCCGCGTATCCTTGAACCCATTTACGATGTGGACGTGTTTGTCCCTGCCGAGAACATGGGCGGTGTGATGACCGACCTGCAGGGCCGCCGCGGTATCGTGATGGGCATGGACAGCGAAGGCACCTATCAGATTATTCATGCCAAGGTGCCGCTGGCCGAGATGAACAAGTATTCCACCTCGTTGAGTTCCATCACCAGCGGACGTGCCTCCTACAGCATGAAATTTTCGGAGTACCAGCAGGTGCCCGCCGATGTCCAGTCCGCGCTGCTGAAGGCCTACGAGGAATCCCAATCCGACGAGGATTAAAATTAAATAGGAATATACCTATCTGTAGGGACGTCATACCATGGCGTCCCTTTTTTTATAAATCCAAACGTCCCATCGTTACAATGCCGGACGTCATATCATGGCGTCCCTTTTTTCG
>JAEEGJ010014492.1_pt1 | contig 18687 bp, 17 predicted proteins | sample 8958761 | NCBI WGS metagenome assembly JAEEGJ01 (sample SAMN16246546, study PRJNA631951) | gut metagenome | biome: gut microbiome; feature: rumen; material: RS-attached | host: Bos | place: Iran: Karaj | collected 2018-10
AACGGGAAATTTGCTGCCTGAGCCTTGGCGCTCGACAAGCAATTAAATAAGGTGGACTTTCCCACGTTGGGGAGTCCCACAATACCACATTTTAATGCCATTTTCTTCTATAAACGTTTATTTTCGGCTGCAAAGGTACGATTAAGTGAGCAAAAAACCAAATTAATTTGTGTTTTTTCGAACGTGAGTACCTTCGAACATCGTTCAATGTTACTGCAAATTAATGAATTAGCCAAATTTTTGGTTAATAATGCAACTTTTTGTACCTTTGCAGCGTCAAATAGTCAAATTAAGAACTCAAATACGTTTGGATTATGAAGACAAATATGTTAGTAATGATGGCAGCTTTGGTACTTTCAGTATCATCATGCAGAGTGAATCTTGGTAATGGTTTTGAACAGCTGGAACCCAGTGAGAAGATTGTAAAGGCTAAGTATCCTCAGGAGGCTTTCGATAAGGTGGATAATCATATTATGGGCCATATCCAGTTGGTTCAGAGCGATCAGAGTCGTGTGACGCTTTCTGCTCCTGATAACTATATCGAACTCATTGAATTCGAGAACGAGGATGGCGAGCTGAACATCAGCTTCAAGGAAGCCAATGTGAACATCGACACCAAGGATGTCACCATCATCATCTATACTCCTCAGCTTAAGGAGATCAAGAACTCTGGTGCAGCAGATATCCGTATGGATAGTCTGACTACTGATGAGTTTGAGGTAAAGAATTCTGGCGTAGGTAGCTTCCAGTTGGATAATATCAAGGCCAAGAAGGTCGATGTATCATGCACTGGAGTAGGTAGTATCAACATCAGCGGAGAGGCCGATGAGGCAGAGTATAGCTGTAGTGGTGTAGGTAGCATCAAGGCTGGCGATATGAAGGCTCGTGAGGTTGAAGCTGGCGTGAGTGGAGTAGGGGGCATAGAGTGTTATGCCACAGAATATATCAAAGGTCGTATCTCTGGCGTAGGAGGACTGAAGTATGGTGGTCATCCTGCCAAGAAAGACCTGCATAATTCCATGACAGGAGGTATATCAGAACTATGATAGTCATTCCAGAATTACATTTCTATCATCTTGGTGCGGGCGTGAGAGCCTTCAGCAGCACAAGGCATGGTGGCTTTAGCAAAGGCCACTATGCTTCGTTTAATATCAACCACTATTGTGGCGATAGCGAGGAATCTATCAGTAAGAATCGTGCCTTGTTGTGCAATTTGCTGGGAATCAAGGATGAACATTTGTTGATGCCCCATCAAGTACATCTAACGGAGATACGAGCTTTCGACAAGGCTTTCTTAAGTCTTCCTATTGAGGAGCAAAAAACTCGTCTGGAGGGTGTTGATGCTGTGATGACGAATGTGCCTGGTGTTTGTATTGGAGTCTCTACCGCTGATTGCATTCCAGTATTATTATATGATAAAGTACGACGTGCTTCGTGTGCCATTCATGCTGGTTGGCGAGGCACTGTGAAGCGTATCGTAGAGAAGTCTGTTGCGAAGATGATTTCCGTCTATGGCTCTCGTCCTGAGGATATCGTAGCCCAGATAGGACCTGGTATCCATCTCGAGAGTTTCGAGGTGGGCGATGAGGTCTATGAGGCCTTTGCCAAAGAGGGTTTTGCAATGGAAACCATCAGCAGAAAATACCCTGCTAATGATGGCTCCAAGATAGAGAAGTGGCACATCGATCTACCAGCATGCAATCGCTTGCAATTGGAAGCTTCTGGCATCCCTTCGAGTCAGATAGCTGTTTCTGAAGTCTGCACCTTCCAGCAATACGAAACCTACTTTTCAGCTCGTCGCTTAGGCATCAATTCAGGACGAATCTTTACAGGAATCTTATTGGTTTAATGGGCCTCGAGCCAGTTTTGACCAAAGCCGGAATCAGCCACCAAAGGTACATTAAGGGGGAAGGCTTTCTGCATCTCTTCGATGACGATCTGCTCCACCTTTTCCTTCTCTTCTGGGTAGACGCTGAAGTTCAATTCATCGTGTACCTGCAGAATCATCTTGCTTCGAATGCCTTCAGCCTTGAAACGCTGATGGATATGAATCATTGCCACCTTGATGATATCAGCTGCTGTACCTTGGATGGGGGCATTGATGGCATTTCGCTCAGCAAAGCCTCGAACTGTGGCATTATGCGAGTTAATATCTGGCAGATAGCGACGACGTCCGAATAGGGTAGTGACATAGCCTTTCTGACGAGCCACTTCCTTTGATTTCTCCATGTAGTCGTGCACTTGTGGGAAGGTGGCGAAGTAGCCGTCTATCAGCATCTTAGCCTCGTCGCGAGGAATATCCAATCGCTCTGCCAAACCAAAGACGGTGATGCCATAGATAATACCGAAGTTGGCTCGCTTCGATTTGGTACGTTCATCGCGAGTCACCTCTTCAATAGGTTTCTTATAGATATTCGCAGCTGTGGCAGCATGGAGGTCTTTACCCTCACGGAACACTTCCACCATATTCTTATCCTGCGACAGATGAGCCATCACACGAAGTTCAATCTGCGAATAGTCTGCGGAAAAGAACAGACAACCTGGCTCAGGAATAAACGCCTTACGAATCTCCTTACCATCCTCGCCTCTGATAGGAATATTCTGGAGGTTAGGATCAGATGATGAGAGTCGGCCTGTAGCTGTAATGGTCTGATTAAACGAGGTATGGATATGTCCTGTGCGAGGATTAATCAGTTTGGGAAGGGCATCGATATAGGTGCCTATGAGTTTCTTTAATCCTCTGTGTTCCAGGATGTCTGCCACGATCTCATGCTTGTTACGAAGTTGCTGAAGCACTTCCTCTGAGGTGACATACTGACCTGTTTTGGTCTTCTTGGCCTTCTCAACAATCTTGAGTTTGTCGAAGAGTATCTCGCCCACCTGTTTGGGCGAGGCGATATTAAACTGTTCGCCAGCCAATTCATAGATACGGGCCTCGATCTCATTCATACGAGTAGTGAATTGTTTTGACGTCTCTGCCAAGGATTCGGTATCCAGACAGACACCATTCATCTCCATTTCTGCCAAAACAGGCATCAGGGGCATCTCTATATTATAAAAGAGGTCTTCGCACTCATACTTCTTCAGTTCTGGCTCCAACTTGTTCTTCAAGCGGAGGGTGATGTCAGCATCCTCAGCAGCATACTCGTAAACCTGAGAGGGTAGGAGAGAGCGCATGGATTGCTGGTTCTTCCCCTTAGGACCAATCAGTTCTTCGATATGAATGGTCTGATAGTTGAGATAGATCTCAGCCATGTAGTCCATGTTATGATGAAGTTCGGGTTGGATGAGGTAGTGGGCGATCATGGTGTCCCACATCGGACCAGCGAGATGGATGTCGTAGTTGCGAAGTACCTCGAGGTCGTACTTCAGATTCTGACCAATCTTGAGGATTTTGGGGTCTTCATACACCTCTTTAAAGATATTAACAATTTGCAACGCTTCTTCACGTTTGGCTGGAATGGGCACATAAAATGCCTCGAATTCCTTCACAGCGAAGCTCAAACCCACCAATTCTGCGTCGATGGCAGAAGTTGAAGTAGTTTCCGTATCTAGACTGAGAATTTCGTTTGTCCTAAAATAATCACAAAGTTTCTTCAAATCCTCCTGATTATCAACGAGTTTGTAATCGTGAGGGGTAGTTTTAAGGGTCTCAAAACTCGAATTTTTTGGAAGATCCGACCCGTCGGAGGGAAAATCGGCAAATAAATCGAGCTGTGCGTTCACAGGTTTTGGCTTATTTTGAGGTTTTTTAAGAATTCTGTCTGCGAGACTCTTGAACTCGAGTTCAGTGAAGAGTTTGGTTAATTCTTCCTCATTGGGGTCGACAAGTTTCAGAGCATCCATGTCGAGTTCAACAGGAACATCCGTTTTGATGGTTGCGAGGAAGTAACTCATCTTGATATCCTCAACATGCTCTTCCACTTTTTCGCGAAGCTTACCCTTGATCTCTGACGAACGAGCGATCAACTCTGATACACTTCCAAAGTCGTTGATGAGTTTCGAAGCAGTTTTTTCTCCCACACCTGGACATCCAGGAAAGTTATCAGCAGAGTCGCCCATGAGAGCCAGAAGGTCGATGACCTGGAGTGGGGTAGTGATACCATATTTCTCTGTTACCTCTTTAGGACCCATCGTCTCATAACCACCACCATGACGAGGACGGAAAATCTTAACCTTATCAGTAACCAACTGTCCATAGTCCTTATCAGGTGTCAGCATAAAAGTGTCTACTCCGATAGAATCGGCCTTTTTGGCAAGGGTACCTATCACGTCGTCAGCTTCGTAACCATCTACTTGTAAGATAGGTATGCGATAAGCCTTGAGTATATCTTTGATGATGGGCACAGCCTTGCGGATATCCTCTGGTGTCTCCTCTCGCTGAGCCTTGTATTCAGGAAAAGCCTCACTACGGAAGGTAGGTCCATGAGGATCGAAAGCCACACCGATATGCGTGGGTTGCTCTTTCTGCAACACTTCGTTGAGGGTGTTACAGAAGCCGATAATGGCACTCGTATTCAAGCCCTTAGAGTTGATTCTCGGATTCTTGATGAAGGCGTAATATGACCTGTAAATCAACGCATAAGCGTCTAAAAGGAACAATTTCTGCATAACTTTCTTAATTTTCCGCTCAAAAGTACTCATTTTTTTTTGAATAAGAGAATTATTTCTTATTTTTGTACCAAAATTCTGCTAAAGATGGATTATTTATCGACAATAAGAAGACCGATTGCGGTAGAAATGAACGACTTTACCGAGTTGTTCGAGAAATGCCTTTCTTATAAAGATGGTTTGTTGGGACAAGTGCTTTCGCACATTCGTAAACGTGGTGGAAAGCGCATGCGTCCCATGCTGGTTCTGCTTTCTGCCAAGAACTATGGAGATGTGTCGGATGTGACTCAGAATGCTGCCTTGGGATTGGAATTGCTCCATACGGCCAGTCTGGTGCACGATGATGTGGTAGATGAGAGTAGCGAGCGACGTGGTCAGGCCTCTGTAAATGCCTCTTATGATAATAAGGTGGCTGTGTTGGTGGGTGACTATATCCTTTCAACAGCTCTTCTCAGAGTGGCGCTTTCGAATAATCATCAGATTGTCCAGCACTTGGCAGAATTGGGTCGTACGCTTGCTGCTGGCGAGATTCTTCAGCTCTCAAACATTTCCAATCAGGAAATCTCGGAAGATACTTATTATCAGGTGATTGATAAGAAGACAGCTGTTCTTTTCGAATCGTGTGCCGCTCTTGGAGCCATCTCTGTTGGTATGCCTGAAGAGGAGGTCGAGAAGGCTCGCCAATTCGGACATAATATCGGTATGATTTTCCAGATTCGCGATGATATCTTTGATTATTACGACTCGAAGGAGATAGGTAAACCTACTGGTAATGATATGACGGAGGGTAAGCTCACACTTCCTGTGATCTATGCTTTGAACCATTCTGATTCTCCAGCCATGCAGACCTTGGCCAAGAAAGTAAAGGCAGGAACCATCAATCACGATGAAATCGCTGTTTTGGTGGAGTTTACCAAGCAGAATGGTGGTATCGAGTATGCTGAGCAGAAGATGGAGGAGTTTGCCAAGAAAGCCCAGAAATATATCGATGAATGCGTGAAACCTGAACTCAAAAAGGCCTATACGGCTTATCTGGATTACGTGATTCAACGAAACAATTAATGAAATAATAAAACCCTCGCAGATTTGCGAGGGTTTATTGTTTTCAGAAGCACTCGAACATGCTCGATGATTATTGTTAGAAGCGCTCGGGCTTGCTCGCTTTTGCTAATCAAAAGAACTTCACTTCTTCTCCGATAACTTCGCTCAGAAGCAGGTTTGCCAATCGCGATGTTCCCATGCGGAACCACTGGTTGGTGAGCCATTTCTCGCCCAAAACCTCCTTTACGATGGTGTAGTAAATAAGTGCATCCATCACAGAATTCAGGCCTCCAGCGGGCTTGAAACCAATCTGAATACCAGTCTGCTCGTAGTATTCCTTGATAGCCTGACACATCACGTAAGCTGCCTCAGGAGTAGCTGCTGGCTCGAGTTTTCCTGTAGAGGTTTTAATGTAATCTGCACCACTATACATAGCCAAGATAGAAGCTGTTTTGATGTTAGCAGCTGTTTTCAGGCAACCTGTTTCCAGAATTACCTTCATCTTCTTGTCATCGCAAGCCTCCTTCATCTGCTGAATCTCATCACAAACGGTCTCATAGTCACCAGAGAGGAAAGCACCCACGCTGAGCACCATATCGATCTCTGTGGCGCCATCCTTAATGGCTAGCCCTGTCTCTATCGTCTTTACCTCAATCAGGGCCTGAGAAGAGGGGAATGAGCCTGATACACAAGCTATTTCTACACCTTCTACCTCGAGGGTCTCAGAAACCACCTTGGCAAAGCGTGGATATACGCAGATGGTAGCTACGTGGGGCAGGGTAGGATAGGCCTCTTCAAACTGGTTTACTCGCTCTGTAAAGGCGAGCACACTCTCGTCTGAATCGGTGGTTTTCAGGGTGGTCAGCTCTACACTTCCCATCAGGAATTTCTTCACTTCGAGATTATCGTTCTCGTGCACTTTCTCTGCAATGATTTTCTTCACTGCTTCCTTTACGTCCTCGTCCTTCACGTCGAGGTTGTACTTACTCAGAGCCTCCTCAATGCGGCTCTTCTCTGGCATCTCCACGTGGTGGTGGTGATGCTCGTGGTCGTGATTGTGTTCTGCCATAATTATGCTAATAGTTTTTTGTTATGTATATGTCTTAAAGAGTCTCTTTGTGTCTTCTTTTCGATGGATTTCTCGAGTTCTGTGGTGAGATCCACGCCCGTCTGGTTGGCCAGGCAGAGGAGCACCCAGAGCACATCGGCCATCTCTTCGCCCAGATTATCCTTCTCGCCCTCCTTGAAGCTCTGATCGCCATATTTGCGAGCCATCACACGTGCCAATTCGCCAACTTCCTCCGTTAAAACGGCCATATTTGTGAGCTCGGAGAAGTAGCGCACACCATACTCCTTGATCCAACGATCCACCAATTCCTGTGCTTCTTTAATCGTCATCTTGCTCTCAACATTTGAATGAATAATATGATAATGGTAAGCAGGATAATGACAATATACTGCTTGTTCTCGCGCTCGTATTCTTTCCAATGGAAAGCCTTATACAGAAATACCAGAAGGAACAAAGCTATGCCTATTCCGCAAAGCCATCCGCCATAAATCGAGCCCCAAACAAAGGAACTGACGACCCCAATAATCGCCAAAATCACTCCTGCCAGTTCTATTTCTCGAAGATACTTCTTCATGTTTTATAGTCCAAATAACGATAATCCGACGAGTACCAGGAAGGCGACGGAGATGTAGTTCGACATCTTGTCGTTTTCCTTCCAGTGGATGATAGTCCAGATGCTGGAAAGGGTCATGATACCAAGGCCAATCCAAATGAGGATGCTCATGCTTGCAACTCGACCAATGATGTAGCAAATGAGTGCAGCAAAATTGACGTAATTCGTGATTTGTCTTCTGTCCATTGTTATTCTTTGTTTTTAGTATCCATGCATATCGTTACTGGACCATCGTTGAGTAATTCAACCTTCATATCTGCGCCAAATTCGCCCGTTCCAACGGGTTTTCCGATGGCTTCGGATAGTTGGGCGCAGAAGGTTTCGTAGAGTGGGATAGAGTGCTCGTGAGAGCCAGCACGGAACCAGCTGGGGCGATTACCTTTCTTATATGAGGCATAGAGTGTGAATTGACTTACTACCAGAGCCTCGCCCTGTACATCAAGTATTGAGCGATTCATCACTTCGTTTTCATCGCCAAACACACGCAGATTGGCTATCTTCTTCACCAGCCAATCCACATCCTCCATCGTGTCCTCATCGCAAATGCCTAAAAGGATCAGGTATCCCTGACCTATTTGACTCTTCACGTTGCCCTTGATGGTAACGCTGGCGTGGGTGACTCGTTGTATGACTGCTCTCATTTCTTGGAATTTTCGGCAAAGATACGATAATTCCTTGATAACTCCAAATTTCTTTGGATTTCATTTTGGAGTTTGTGACAATTGTGACAGTTTTTTCAGCATACCCCCTCCCTCTGAAGATACTATTATATATAATTATATATATATTTATTTATCATAATGTTCAAATGCAAGGGGGCAGGGATGATGAATTAATTGTCACAACTGTCACAAATATAATTTACCCCCAGAGTAGGGGGGGTATAATTGCTGATTTAGCAAACCAATTTCCCCTCCTGAGTAGGAGGGGTTAGGGGTGGTCTGATCAAAGTGAAGATTGCTTGTTTTCAAACTTGCTTATGTTAATATATTTCACAATGGATTTAGATAAAATGTTCGCATTCCTAACTCCTTCATAATCAATGGCTTACGCAAGCTGGAATTTTACTCGGAGTAAACCCGTACTTTCCTCGGAGTAAAGCGGAGGTTTCCTCGGAGTAAAGTCCCAGTTTCCACGGAGGAAACTCTCACTTTTTGGCGTAGAATCCTCTGCTTTGAAAGATGTGTAAAGATACTTCGTTATTCAACAGGGTGGAAATGCTCGTAGATAATCTTAGCCTTCGAAGCGCCAATCGCATTGGTAAGCGTTTCAAGGTCGGCCTCACGGATGCGTTTAACTGATTTAAGGGCCTTTAGGAGTTCATCACGCGTCTTTGGGCCAATGCCCTTGATGTCGTCCAACTCGGAGTGTAAAGCACGCTTAGAACGCTTGTTTCTGTGGAATTCTATGGCGAATCGGTGTACCTCATCCTGTATATGAGTGAGCACGTGGAACAGTTCGGATTCTACCTTCAAAGCCACCTTCAGCGGAGGGAATCCGTAGAGCAGTTCGTTAGTTCTGTGACGATCGTCTTTGGCCAATCCAGCGATAGGGATATCGAGGTTCAATTCGTCTTGAATCACCTCACGAATCACCTCCATCTGCCCCTTTCCGCCATCTGCAATGATGAGGTCGGGTAGGGGTTGTTCTTCGTCTAAAAGTCGGGTGTATCTGCGATGCACTACCTCCTTCATCGAGGCATAATCGTCAGGGCCTACAACGGTCTTGATATTGAAGTGTTTATAGTCCTTTTTGCTTGGCTTCATGGCCTTGAAAACCACGCATGATGCCACAGCATCTGTACCAGAGATATTCGAGTTGTCGAAGCACTCAATATGGTAGGGTAGTTTAGGCAGATGAAGTATGTCTTGCAACTCCTTCATCAGTCGTGTTTGCTTCTGTTCAGGATTCAGTTTCTCGGCTTGTTTCAGGCGATCGAACTTATACTGTTTTCCGTTCATAATCGAGAGGTCGAGCAGCTTCTTTTTATCGCCTAATTTGGGCACAGTAAACTTCACGCCATCGAGCTCGAGGTTTATTTCCTGAGGCACCACAATCTCCTTCGCATCACTCTTAAAACGTGCTCTGAGTTCAATGATACCAAGCTGCAGAAGCTCTTCGTCGCTCTCGTTGAGTTTCTTCTTGTATTCTATCGTAAAGCTCTGATTTACATTACCATTCGATACGTGGATGTAGTTGATAAAGGCCATTTTTTCATCGGAAGTAATCGAGAAAACATCCACATTATTAATAGTATGGCTTACCACCTCGCTACTACTTACAAACGCTTCCAGAGCCAGGTATTTCTGCTTCACCTCTTCTGCCTCTTCAAACCTTAGTTCCTCTGAGAGTTTTAGCATTTCATCCTTCAAATCTCTGAGCACCTGACGTGTATTTCCTTTCAGGATTTCCTTGGCTTGGGCGATGTTTTTCTGATAGTCTTCCTGACTCTGTTTTCCTACGCATGGACCCTTACATTTCTTAAGATGATAGTCCAGACAAACGCGATATTTTCCACTCTGGATTCCCTCCTTAGTGATGGGTTGTCTGCAGGTTCGTGGACTATAAAGTGCCTTAATCAGCCCCAGCACTTCATACATCACGCTCACCTTGGCATAAGGGCCATAATATGTACCTCCTTTTTTCTCGATATTACGGGTCTTGAAGATTCTGGGCAGATACTCGTTTGTGATGCAAATGCTGGGGTAGGTCTTACCATCTTTCAGGAGAACATTGTATCGAGGATTATACTTCTTGATGAGGGAATTTTCGAGGAGTAGGGCATCCTCTTCTGTGTTGACAACAGTATAACTAAGGTCGAAGATTTTACTGACGAGTACTTTTGTCTTGAATCGATCCACTTCCGCATGGAAGTAACTCGACACTCTCGACTTCAGGTTCTTGGCCTTACCTACATAAATAATGGTATGGTCTTCGTCGTAGAATTGGTAGCTACCAGGTTTCTCTGGCAACCTACTTACGATACCTTTCAGATGCTCCAATCGTTTTTCATTCTCTTCCTTCGTCATAGTGCTCTCTTTTGTGAAACCCTTTATTTACAGGCCTTCCCCACGCTCTTGTTTCACGTGGAACAATTTAAAAGCCCCTCCTGAGTGGGAGGGGAGCTTTGATATATTAAATAGTCAGGAGGGTGGTGAGGTCGATGTCCTTGAAGAGGTCACGACCATGCAGACCTTCATCCGTAATCTCGATGATGAAGTTCATGTACACCTTCTTGGGGTGGAAGTGCTGAACCAGATTGTAAGCAGCCTTAGCTGTACCACCAGTAGCCAACAGATCGTCATGGATCAGAACCACATCGTTTTCATCGATGGAGTCGATGTGCATCTCGATGGTGTCAACACCATATTCCTTAGAGAACGACTCTTTGATAACTGTTGAGGGAAGCTTTCCTGGTTTACGAGCCAAAACAACGCCACAACCCAGACGACCAGCGAGGGCCGAAGCCATCACAAAACCACGACTCTCGATACCTACGATCTTCGTGATGCCCTTGTCTTTGTAAATGGCCTCGAGTTCGTCGAGCATAATCTGTAAACACTTGGCATCCTTGTAGAGGGTGGTAACGTCTCTGAAGTTGATGCCCTTTTTGGGGAAATCTGGTATGCAACGCAGATTGTCAATCAGTACTTTGTTATTCATAATCAATGAGTTATAGTGTTTGTACAATTATCCTTGTTTCACGTGAAACATCATCGCCCCATCAATACCAGAAGCACATTAATGTCGCTGGGCGATACCCCAGGAATGCGACTTGCCTGAGCCAAAGTTTCGGGCTGAATCTTCATGAGCTTTTGTCTACACTCCGTAGAGAGACCTTTTAGTTCTTCGTAATTGAAGTGTCCACGAATCTTAATGTTCTCCAAACGGTGCATTTTTTCAGCAACGATCTTCTCGCGCTCGATGTATCCCTTATATTTCATTCTGATCTCTGCAGCCTCTGCAATCTCCTCTTTTCGATTAATCGGGCGGTTTAGTACCTCTTTTAATTGAGGAATCAACTCTGAGAGATTCGAAAGATTCAGCTGGGGACGGTTCACCAGATCGATCAGCTTGCAACCAAACTGGAGTGGGGTAGTGCCAAGTGCCTCAAGGGCAGAGTTAATCAATCGCGGTTTAATCGCGAAGTTCTGACAGAAAGTCTCGATTTCTTCGATATGCTCCTTCTTCTCTATCCACCAATCATATCTATCCCTTTTGGCCAAACCAAGATCGTATGCCTTTTCCGTTAAACGAGCATCGGCATCATCTTGACGCAGAAGGATGCGATACTCTGCTCTAGAGGTAAACATACGATAAGGCTCATCAACACCCTTGGTTACCAAATCATCGATCAATACGCCAATATATGCTTCGTCGCGATGGAGTACGAAGGGTGAATACTGGCTCTCACTTTCAGCACCAGCCTTCAAGGCAGCATTTATTCCTGCCAAAGTGCCCTGACCTCCAGCTTCCTCATATCCAGTGGTTCCATTTACTTGTCCAGCCATGAAGAGGTTGGAAATAATCTTTGATTCCAACGAATGATTCAGTTGGGTAGGATCGAAGAAATCGTATTCTATGGCATAACCAGGACGATATACCTTGATATCCCTGAAAGCCGGCATCTTCTTCAAAGCCTCTATCTGAACATCCATGGGAAGGGATGAAGAGAATCCATTCAGGTACATCTCGTTGGTATCCTCGCCTTCTGGCTCAAGGAATAGCGGATGTTTATCACGATCAGGGAAGGTAACCAGCTTCGTTTCAATCGAAGGACAATAGCGAGGACCTATCGATTGAATCTGTCCATTATATAAAGGTGAATCTTCGAGTCCACTCTTTAGTATCTCGTGAACTTCCGCATTGGTATTAACGGTCCAGCAAGGCAATTGCTTCAAGGCTCCTCCCTTGTTTAGATAACTAAACTGATAAGGGCGCGTTTCACCAGGTTGAACCTCCATTTCATCGAAATGAATCGAGCGTTTGTCTATACGGACTGGGGTGCCCGTTTTCATTCTGGCCGAAGTGACACCATGCCTCGTGATGCTCTCCGTGAAGTGGGGTACTGCTGGCTCTGCAATTCTTCCACCAGCCACCATCTTTCGTCCTATGTGCATCAATCCGTTGAGGAAGGTTCCTGCTGTAATTACCACACATTTGGCATAAAGTTCTGCACCCCAAATGGTGCGCACACCAATGGCTCGAACCTGATTTCCATCAGAAGCCCCCTCTATGGGTTCAGTAATCAGTTCATCAGCCTGGTCTTGCCAAACTTCCAAATTCTCGGTTTCATCGATATGTTTGCGCCATTGCCAGATAAACTTACCTCTATCGCATTGGGCTCTAGGGCTCCACATAGCCGGACCCTTACCAACATTCAGCATACGGAACTGGATAGAGGTGGCATCAGTAACAAGGCCCATCTGTCCTCCGAGTGCATCTATCTCCCTGACTATCTGACCTTTAGCTATTCCGCCGATAGCAGGATTGCACGACATTTGGGCAATCTTATTCATATCCATCGTTACCAAACAGGTCTTAGCACCCATATTGGCAGAGGCACATGCTGCTTCGCAACCAGCATGTCCACCTCCTATCACGATGACATCATACTTTAGTATCATTATTTTTTCATTTTGGTTGCAAAGATACGAATATTTTTGTATTTTTGCACCGTTTAAAAATAAAATGTTTATCCGAAAGAAGAAATAGGCTATGAATGCCAAGGAAGTAATCAGTTATATGGAATCGTTGCAGGATGACGAGCAACGAAAGATACTCATGGGCTTCTTCAAAACAGGTCCAGGCGAGTATGGTGAGGGCGATGAGTTCTTAGGACTGAAAGTACCCCAGACTCGTGAGGTGGTAAAAGCTGTAGCGAAGGATTTCCCCTTGGACCAAGTGCCTGAATTGCTGATGAATCATTGGCATGAAGTGCGCCTTTGCGGATTCTTGATTCTTGTGTCGAAGTTCGAAAAGTTATCGGTGAAACGGCTCGAAAACGATCAATCCGCCATCCGCAAGCGCGATGAGATTTTGAAATTATATCTTAAGTATGCAGAGAAAGCCAATAACTGGGATCTGGTGGATCTCTCAGTACACAAGATTCTGGGCCATTGGTTGCTTTTTCCCTCTACTCTTGGCGATAAGGACTATAAGATAAAGGTGCTCGACGAGTTGGCCCAGAGCGATAACCTTTGGAAACAGCGTATGAGTATGGTTTGTTCGTGGAAGACTTCGCAGATGGGCGATCCGTCGTGGTGTTTGCGATATGCAGAGATTCATCTCCATCATCCTCATGACTTGATGCACAAGGCTGTAGGGTGGATGCTTCGCGAGATGGGTAAACGCGTAGATATGGATCTGCTTCGTGATTTTCTTCATCAGCATGTCCATGAGATGCCTCGCACCATGCTTCGCTATGCCATCGAAAAGATGCCAGAGCGCGAACGTCAATATTGGATGAAATTATAATGGATAATAGTTATGAATCAGAGATACGCTTTATTTTTCGACATTGATGGAACACTCGTAAGTTTTAAGACCCACGAGATTCCACCTTCCACTATCCTTGCCTTGACTCAAGCCAAGGCCAATGGCTCACGTGTTTACATTGCTACAGGTCGTCCACCAATTATCATCACGAACCTGGGTGCCATCGAGCATCTCATCGATGGATACATCACCACCAATGGTGCCTTGTGTTATGTTGGTGAGGGGTTTGTAAGTTGTCAACCAATTGATACTCAGGATGTTATGACGTGTATAGAGGATTCTAAGGCCAAAGGATATAGCGTTATTGTTGTGGGCCGGAAGAATGTGGCCGTCCTTGATCCGAAGGGTGATGTGGATCGAATCTTCCGTCAGATGCTGGCTGTGAAGAATCTGGATAAAGCTTCGCCATTAGAGGAAGTACTCCAAGAAGATATCCTACAACTTACGCCTTTCTTCCCCCCAGAATACGAACCAGAATTGATGGCCCGTATGCCGAAATGCGTATCAGGTCGTTGGCATCCGGAGTTTACGGATATCACAGCTAATGGAGCCGATAAAGGCAAGGGCATCCTCGCGATGGCTCGTCATGAGGGATTCGATCCTAGTCGTACCATCGCTTTTGGTGATGGTGGTAATGATACCTCAATGATTCTTCAGGCTGGAATCGGTGTTGCTATGGGTAATGCCATCGATGAACTGAAGCAGCAAGCCGACTATGTCACCACATCTGTTGATGACGATGGCATCCTCAATGCCCTTCGCCATTTCCAAGTGATTTAGGGGTTGCCTTTACAGCCTCGAATTCAAGCGTTTTAAATGGCAAAGCAACAGTTTGCCATCACCATCGCGCAGATGCATACCATTGCCTTGGCAATATCGGAAGTATTTGCACGAAGCGCATTCGCCCGTTTTCATCCATTCACGATGACGATAGGGATGATAGCGATTCTCCCATACATCCATGAAGTCATCCTCGTAGATATTGCCTTGGTTATAGTCAGCACGAATGCTGGCACAAGCAGCTATCGAACCATCTGCCATCACAGAACCCACCGTTACGCCAGCCTGACAAGAGAAAAGACGTGTACGAACTTCTCCCTCGTAATTGCCTAAGAAGCCCTCGCAACCATAGTCCACACGAATCCTACCCTCCTCACGAGTCTTCTTCAAATATTCGAATACCCCTCGAAACTCCTCATTGGTCAATCTCATATCAGGATCCAAAGCAGCACGTCCTACAGGGAAAACAGTAAAGAGTCGCCAACGTTTCACACCCTTGGAGATCAGGAATTCCTTGATTTCATCGAGCTTTGGATAGTTCCTACGATTCACGCAGGTAACGATATCGAATAAGAAATCACCCTTAGCCACCAGCATATCCAGCGCTTGACTTACCATCTGGAAACTCTGATCATTGCCTCTCATCCAGTTGTGTTCCTCCTCCAAACCATCCAGACTGATAGCCATGGAGCGAATGCCAGCTTTCAGGAGTCCTTGCCAACGTTGAGGGGTCAGATGGAGAGCATTCGTTACCATACCCCATGGGAATCCCTTCTCATAAATGGCTCTTCCACATTCCTCAATATCTCGTCGCATTAGTGGTTCGCCACCAGAGACGATGACAAACACCTTATGTGGATCCGTCTTTTTCGCGATTCCATCGAGTACACGCAAAAAATCCTCCTTGGGCATGTCCATGCTCTCTGGTTGCATCTTACAATCGCTTCCACAATGGCGACATTTTAAGTCACAACGCAAGGTGCACTCCCAGAACAGCTGTTTCAGCGGATGTTCCTCGCGCACCATCTTCTGCTGTTGGCGCCATAGTTCCAGGGCGAGTTTCTTCTTGAGGGTTAGTGGGGTAGGTTTCATTATTTCTTCTTGAGTTTGATATCAGCCTTTACGTCAAACTTTCCGCCATACCATCCCTTGCCTTTTTCTGTTTGAGTCATAGGCAATGTCTCCACCTGAATGGTATCACTCAGAAATTCCCCTCCGTTAGCCTCACCATCGATATCCTCGACAATCATATCATTCCCTCTCATGGAGGAGAATTCTTTCAGCGTAAAGTTTCCTTTAGCATCTGTCTGAACAATTTGGTTAAATTGGCTATCCAAGTCAGAACCATTTGGGGCAGTTATCTTGATGCCCTGAATGGGATTGCCAACTTCATCTGTTACTGAGCCCTTGACCACATAATCAGCATACGGACAACCATACTCTACAATAGTTCCATACATATCCATGTTCTCCTCAGTTGATGAGCAACCATAGCCTAACATGGTCAGCAGAGCTGTTAAAACAGCATTGTACCAGCGATTAAATCTTACTTTCATCTTACTTTTTCTTTTAATGGGTTTTTTCTCTAATAACTGATTTGGAGAGGAATCCTTGCATCATATCGCGTTAATTATTCTTAATCTGTACCAGATGGTCTGCAATACACCCCTCATGGCTAGGTAGACGATCATGGCGAGCCATAGTCCATGATTGCCCCAAAGGGGTTCCGTGAGCAGATACAAACCAAAGAAACAGATGGCTGAGATGAACGATGATACCAGCATGCCACGAGTGGCTGTGATGCCGATGAATATGCCATCCCAGATAAAAGCCACGCTTCCTGCTGCTGGCACGAGCCAAGTCCACCAAAGATATTCGTCTGATACAGCTATCACCTGGGGTTCATCCGTCAGGATGCTGAATATCCATCTGCCACCTATGATATATAATAAGGTATAGGCTGTTGTCACTATCAGCATCCACATCCATAGTCTGCGAAGCGTTTCGCTGAAGGCTGTTTTGTTCTTGGCTCCATACGTCCTGCCTCCAAGTGCCTCACCAGCATAGGCAAAGCCATCCATGAAATACGAGAAGAAGAGGTAAAGTTGCATCATGACCGTATTTACTGACAGAATCACAGCTCCACTACGTGCTCCTGCAGAGGTGAAGTAGAGGTTTACAGTCACCAAGCAAAGCGTACGAAGGAAGATGTCGCTGTTTACATGGAAGAAGGCGCTGATATCCTTGAAAAGTCTTTCGCCACGATAATAGGGGAACAATCTTCCGTAATACTTCAGCAACAAGGCGATAGCCACGATGAAACCAGCATATTGTGCTATAACAGTACCCAGAGCCACACCCTCGATCTTCATGCCAAAACCATAAACCAGCGTGAGTGATGCCAGAATATTTACCACGTTCTGCATAATGCTGATGAACATGGGGAATCGCGTGTTCTGCATACCAATAAACCATCCCATCAGACTGAAAAGTGCCAAAGAAGCCGGAGCTCCCCAGATGACAATATTAAAGTAGGTGGAAGCAAAGGGCGCAACATCTTCCGTAGGACCAATCAAGGCGAAAGCAGCCCATTTCATCGGCATTTGAAGCACCACCAACAAGAGGGCGATACCAAGAGCGATGACGACAGAACGCACCAGAATCCTTGTGACTTCAGTCAAGTCTTTGCGCCCCAAAGCCTGGGAGGTCATACCACTCGAGCCCATCCGTAGAAAACCAAAGAGCCAATAGACGAGATTGAATATCATCGAACCCACAGCCACAGCCCCTATGTAAACAGGACTACCCATGTGGCCAACAATAGCCACATCGATCATTCCAAGAAGAGGCACCGTGATGTTTGAAACGATGCTAGGAAGGGCAATTTGTAAGATTTGACGGTCTCTGATATTCATTTTCGTTGCAAAGTTACGTTTTTTATTTTATTTTTCGTAATTTTGCACCCAAAATTCGAAAGGTATGAATATAGAAGCATTGATCAGCAAAGCTGCAGGTGAGGCTGTTAAGGCCCTTTATGGCATGGATGCCAACGAAAAAATGCTGCAGCTGCAGAAGACGAGAAGTGAGTTTGAGGGTAACCTGACACTCGTGGTGTTCCCCTTTGTAAAGGCTGCCAAGAAGAGTCCTGAGCAGACGGCCCAGGAGATTGGCGAATATCTGCAGCAGAATTGCTCGGCTGTAGAGAAGTTCAACGTGGTGAAGGGATTCCTGAACCTCAGCGTTGGCGATGGTGCATGGACAGAGTTGCTGAGCGCCATCGATAAGGACGATAACTTTGGCATGAAGAAGGCCACAGAGGATTCTCCCCTTGTGATGATCGAGTATTCATCGCCCAATACCAACAAACCCCTTCACCTCGGTCATGTGCGTAACAACCTGTTAGGCTGGTCGTTAGCCCAGATTATGGAGGCTAATGGCAACAAGGTGGTGAAGACCAATATCGTGAACGATCGTGGTATCCACATCTGCAAGTCTATGCTGGCTTGGTTGAAGTGGGGTAATGGTGAAACCCCTGAGACCTCTGGCAAGAAGGGCGACCACCTGATTGGCGACTACTACGTAGCTTTCGATAAGCATTATCGCGATGAAATCAAGGAACTTGTGGCCCAGGGTATGGACGAGGAGAAGGCCAAGCAAGAGGCTCCCCTCATCAAGGAGGCCCATGAGATGCTGGTGAAATGGGAGCAGAACGATCCTGAGGTTCGTGCCCTTTGGGAGAAGATGAACTCCTGGGTTTATGCTGGTTTCGATGAGACCTATCAAAAGATGGGCGTATCATTCGATAAGATCTATTACGAGAGCCAGACCTACCTCAAGGGTAAGGCCAAGGTAGAGGAAGGACTCGCCAAGGGACTCTTCGAGCGCCATGAGGACAACTCCGTCTGGGCTGATCTCACTAACGAGGGCTTGGACCAGAAACTCTTGCTCCGTAGCGATGGAACCAGCGTTTATATGACGCAGGACATTGGTACAGCAGAGATGCGCTTCCAGGATTTCCCCATCGATAAGATGATCTACGTAGTAGGTAATGAGCAGAACTACCACTTCCAGGTGC
>JAEEGJ010014493.1_pt1 | contig 18687 bp, 17 predicted proteins | sample 8958761 | NCBI WGS metagenome assembly JAEEGJ01 (sample SAMN16246546, study PRJNA631951) | gut metagenome | biome: gut microbiome; feature: rumen; material: RS-attached | host: Bos | place: Iran: Karaj | collected 2018-10
TTGTCTATAATGGCCAGTGGTTCACTCCGCTCCGCCAGGCCATGGACGCCTTCTTCAATGAAGTGAACAAGGTTGTGACTGGTGACGTGACCCTCAAGCTCTACAAGGGCAACATCATTCCGGCTGGCATCAAGAGCCCGTACAGCTTGTACGACATGGGCCTCGGTGGATTCACGGACGTTGACATGTACGACCAGAAGGACGCTACTGGCTTCATCCGCTGCTACGGCCTCCCGCTCAAGACGCGCGCCCTCTTGCTCGGCAAGAAGACGAACGTCGATTTCGGTGGCGTTCCGAGCCTCAAGAAGTAATTTGTTCGACAGCCGTCTTGGCTGTCATCAATACTTCGCATGTCATCCTCACGACCCGTAGGGTTGATAGGATCCATTACTTTGTCACCCCGGCTTAAGGTCGCTGAGCGTGCCGAAGCGCCGGGGTCGCCTTTTTCCCGACTCATCCGAGCCGGGATTTTTTTTTATATTATGCAATATGAATAAACTTATTTTTTTTACTTCTGTTTGTATTTCGCTTTTCCTCGCCGCCTGCGGCGATAATAGCAACTCTGTTGAACCGCCTTTGGAAGAATCGTCGTCTAGCATTGTTAAGTCATCATCTTCGACTACGGCAAAAAAGCCGTCTAGTAGCAGTTCTGCAAAATCGAGCTCGAATAAAAAAGTATCTTCGTCTAGTTTCATGCCGGGCATGGTTGACCCATCGACTGTAGTAATCGATTCCATGACGGATTCTCGCGATGGTCAAACCTACAAAACAACAACGATTGGCTCCCAAACGTGGATGGCGAAGAACCTGAATTTCGAAACGGCGGATAGCTATTGCTATAACGACTCCACTAAATATTGTTACAAGTACGGTCGCTTTTACTCATGGGCTGCTGCGAAAGCGGCTTGCCCCACTAGTTGGCATTTACCGACAAAAGCCGAGTTTGAAACTTTGTTTACCGCAGTTGGCGGTTCTAGTATAGCGGGCAAAATGCTCAAATCATCAACGGATGGTTGGTTCAGAAATGGCGAAGGTACGGACGCCTACTCATTTTCGGCGTTTCCCGCTGGCCGTAGGATCGATTATCGGTATTTTTCCTTTGAGATCTTTAATGCGTTTTTTTGGAGCTCTACAGAGTTCGATAGCGATTACGCGTACTATTTGTACTTGTCTTACTACTACGACGAAGCGTACTTGCACCATGACCAACGAAAGGCCTATGGGCATTCAGTTCGTTGCGTTAAAGACGAATAAGGCGAGTGTTGCTTCGAGCCCTATTCAATTGAGTTTAGGCTTGCACATAGGCTCAAATTGCCAAAAAATGCTACCAAATAGATGCAAAAGTGCACTTTGGTAGCAAATATTTTGATTAAATTAATTTACTACAGTGCGAAAGCACCCTTTTCTGTAAGTGTTGTGCTACCAAATGGTGCAAAATTTTGATTTTGGTAGCAAAAAATAGTTACAATCAACATAAATAATGTAGAATAAAGTAAAAAATATGCTACTAAACATGCGGTTTTCTCCATTTTGGTAGCATAAATACGCGAAAAAGACACTTTTAATATCTGTAGAGCGCCCAAATCGTACCTGTGAGGGATTAGAAGCATTTTCTAAAGCGATGACAACAATTCGCATATGCAAAGTGTGTTATTGTTTGATCGGCTTGCACGCGAAGAACTTGCATCCTTTACTATATTTCGATGAATGAAAAAAGTTATGGATGTATGAAATATATTTCTCTTGTCTTGATGTCTTTAATTGTGGTCATGTTCGCCGCCTGTGGCGATGATAGTAGTTCTGCAACTAGCTCTTCGGGGAAGGGGTCTTTATTGACTTTGACAGATTCCCGCGACGGTCAAACATACAAGATCGTAACCATTGGCTCCCAAACGTGGATGGCTGAAAATCTGAACATGAGAACGGCGGATAGCTATTGCTACAGCATTGATGAATCTTACTGCGCCAAGTACGGGCGTATTTATACGTGGTCTGCGGCGATGGACAGTGACGGCTCATGGAGCGCAAACGGCAAGGGGTGCGGATTTGGGACAACATGTTCGCCGAAATATCCTGTGCGTGGAGTCTGTCCTTCTGGCTGGCACTTGCCCACGAAGGCTGAATTTGAAACGCTTTTTACTGCCATTGGAGGTATATCGAACGCAGGCAAGATGCTGAAAACGACGAGCGGATGGGAATATAGCGGCAATGGCACGGATGATTACTCATTCTCTGCGTTGCCAGCTGGCTTCAGGTACCGTAATGGAAATTTCGGCAACGTGGGCTACGAGTCGCACTTTTGGTGTTCTACAGAGGACGATAGCGAATCTGCATGCTACGTGTACATGTCCCACCTCAACGATGATGCGAAATTGAGGAATAACTTCAAAAACTTAGGGTTCTCCGTTCGCTGCGTTAAAGATTAGCAGAGAAGCGAGTGCTACCAAATGCGAAACCTTTTCGACTTTAGTAGCATAAATACGCTAAAAGGCCCCTTTGGGGACGCTATTGCTTACCGAATTCTCTAAAACCTATACGCGTACCCGATTTGCCAGAGCACCGTCGGTTCGTCGTGCTTCATAAAGTAGTGGAGCGGAATTGAGATTTCCGTAAAAATTCCATAAAGGTTTGCGCGGATGCCTGCCGAAATGTCGAGCGATTCCTTGTAGTTGTACGAACGTACGTAGCGTTTCTTGTTCGCGTTGTTGAGCGCCCTGTGGATTTCGTTGGGAGCCTTGGCAAAAGCGTAGCCGCCGCTAATTCCCAAGTCTAGCGTGAACGGAAGTTCGCGGAAAAACTTCCATGCGAGGTTCCCGCGGTACCCCACCCATAATTCGTTTGAACCCAAATGCATGCCACCGCCAGCGACTCTAAAAAAAACGTTCTCGTAGCCGACACCAGCATGGATCATGATAGGCGTGGGTCTGCCCGCTGTTGCCCCAATTTCGAATTGCCACGGCGATTTGTTTCCATTGGCCAAGGCGGTGGAAAAGTAAAAAAATGCGATTATTGCAAAAATGAGGCTTTTAAGTTGCATGTATGTAATAATAGCAATTGCGGACTGAAATCTAAAAAAAAATTAATTATCTTTATAGCAAATAAGTTTAATAGGTCTAAGGGATTGAAAGACCGTAAACAAGGAAGTAATATGAAAAAATCATTGTTTGCAATCGCTTGCGCAGCACTCGTATCTGCATCGACGGCTTTCGCTGAAGGTGGCATGTTCGAAGGCTATCTCCCGGAAGATTGGAAGGAAAATGGAAAGGCTGACGTGGTCGCTGCCATCAAGTACACCCGTATGGATTTCCACAACTGGAAACAGGAAAGTGGCACTTCCTCCTCGACGTGGTTGGTCACGTACGATGCGGATCTCAAGATTCCCTTCAGCATTTTAGACTGGAGTAGCAAGATAAATCTTGCTATTGGGCAGACATGGACGGATGGCTTTGGCCGTCGTAAGTCATCGGACAAGATTTTTGTTGAAACGATGGCGGACTTCCGTGCATTCCCGCTGTTCAAGCCTTATGTTGGCGCTCGTTTCGAATCTCAGTTCATGAGGGGCTACGTCTATAGCGAAGACGAAGACGGAAACGAAATCAAGACGACGGTTTCGCACTTCATGGCTCCTGGCTATGTCACGCAGATGGCTGGTATCGGGTACTTCCCGAACGAAAATTTCTCTACGCGTCTTGGCTTTGCAAACCGCATGACGATTGTGGCTGATGATTCGGACACTTACACTTATGCTGATGACCCTGATACGAAAAAGATTGAAAAGTTCAAGGACGAACCGGGTCTTGAAAGCATTACGGAATTCAAGTATGCCTACTCCGATTTGGTGACTTTCAAGAGCCGTCTGTGGGCATTTATTAATTTTAAGGGGTTTGATGAAATCGACGGCAAGTGGGAGAACCTCCTCGCGGTGACGATTTCTCCGCTGTTTGAAATCCAGATAGGCTACGATATCGCTTATGACAAGGACTTGGACAAGGACTCTCAGCACAAGAACATGTTCCTCGTCGGTATGACTTGGCGTTGGTTCTAATTTAAAGCTTGCTTGTGAATTTATTAAAAGGAACCGCTCCGGCGGTTCTTTTTTCTATCTTTGCAGTGTAACAAGAGGTTTTTATGGCAATTACTGTTGTGGACTACAATGCGGGCAACTTGACATCCGTGATGAATGCGCTCAAGTTCATTGGCGTCGATGCGAAAGTCAGTCGTGATGCTGACGAAATTGCGAAAGCAACGCGCTTGATTTTCCCGGGAGTCGGTGCTGCGGCCTCTGCCATGGAAACTTTGACGAGAACAGGTATTGGTGAAGCGATAAAGGTGGTTGTGAGGGCCGGAAACCCAGTGCTCGGCATCTGCATTGGATGCCAGATTGTGCTCGAAGAAAGCGAAGAAGACGGCGGCGTCAAGACGCTTGGACTCATTCCGGGGCGTGCCGTGCGTTTCAAGGATGAACCGGGCCTCAAGATTCCGCACATGGGCTGGAATCAGGTGAACTTTACTCGCGAACACCCGATTATGAAGGGCATCCGCAGCGGTTGCGACTTTTATTACGTACATTCGTACTATCCGCAAGTTCCTGCGGAATACGCTTTTGCCGAAACGACTTATGGCACGCAGACGTTCTCTGGACTCATCGGTAAGGACAACTTAATTGCAAGCCAGTTCCATCAAGAAAAGAGTGGCGAAGTCGGTCTTGCCATGCTCAAGAATTTCTGCGACTGGAACGTGTAATCCCGCGGTCAAGCCCCAAGGCGAGAGTCGCGAGTAAGCTTGCTTACTCATGACCGAGCCGTCAGCGAAGCGGTTAACTCTTGGCTATTGCCAAGAATTTACAAACCCCATCCCGATGGAGAACTTGATTCTCGTCGGGCGGATGCTCTTGGGCAAGAACGTTAAGTGGATGGGGTCGAGTTTCCTGCCTCCGCTCAAGTCGTCATCTTCGCCAATGCGATCAAGACCGCGAGCGAACGTGAGCGAAATATCGAACGGAATGCTTCCCCAAAGCTTGTTGCTCATGCGGAAGTTCAGCCCGACAGAGCGGTCCCAGAAACCGTGCTTTGTAAACTTGTCCGTAAAGAAGTCTCCGTCCCATGCGGCCCCGATTTGCGTGAACAGATCGACGTAAAGACTGCGTGTCGAGAAAATCCAAAGGTCGTGCCGCCAGTCGTCGTAAATGGGGTAGATGTAATGGAGTTCCGCCATCGCAGTTTTCGTGCCTGCGAGAGTGTAATCTTCGGAACTGCGGAGGTAAGGGTAACCGTCGAGGAATACGGGATTGTAGTAGTACGAATCAAGCGTGTCGCTTACGTCGTCTGTGCTCCAATTGAATATGCTTGAAATTTTTCCACCGGCGGCAAGGCGTGCTCCTAAAAGCGGAGTCTGCACGCTTCCGTAAAGATTGATGCCAAATTGATGGAGCGTGAAATTTCTGTAGTGAGTCTTTATTTGTCCGTTCTCAGTGACATAAAGTGTTCCCGGACGGCTGAGGTCGCTATTGGAGTATTGGTAATAAGCGAATAATCCGTTTCCTTGTCCTGAAATTCCAGAGCCTTCTTCGCCTTCGTGGTCGCCGTAAAGCCCAAGGCCCACCGTTGCACTAAAGCGTTTGTTGTAAGTCCATTCGATGGCTTCGTCGTAAAAATTCACATTGGACCAATCGTAACTGATGGCGGCTTGCAATGTGTCGATGGATTTGAAAATGCTGTAGCCCGCGTTTCCTGTAATGGCCTGCGTTGCAAATGCGTAACGGCTTGTTCCTATGCTATCGCCTCCGTGGTCTTTTACGTTTTCGTAGCGCATGGTGTCCTGGTTGGTGTAGTTCGCGTAACTGTACGAAAGGCCTAGGTCAAGAGGAGTGCTGTGGTTATCCCACGCGATAAAGAATTCCTTTTCTTGTCTGGGATTGAGACCGTCGCCATTGATGTAGTTGATTCCCTTACCCAGTTCGAGCAATAATCCTAACTGCACATTGTTCTTTTTGAGAGCGTCGCTGATGACGACGGCGAGACCGAGTTTCGCTTTGACTTCACCTTCGCCAAAGACGGTCAGAGCCGGGGCGTTTTCGGAAAGGCTGAAAATCGGGACGAACAACGGCGTGTTCGGAATGGGCTTGTAGTTTCGCTCCGTGCCTGCAAATTCGCGGTCGATGAGTTCTAGATTCTTTTGTGTTTTTTGCGGAATAAAACCGTAAAGTTTGATTTCTTTTTGAGTTGTATCCACCACGGCGACCTTGACGGTATCGCGAACTTCGACTTGAATCACGTCTTTGCGGGTGACGATTTGCGGAGCTGTGCAATTTGTAGAATCAGTTCCTGCTGCGATGTTCTTGCCGTCTGTAGCGTTCTTGCTTACTTCAACGTTGCTCTTGTCTGCTGTTACGCTGTTAGTGACTGTAGCGGAGTCGTTGCTTGCTGTGCTGCACGGAACTTGGAGCGTGTCGATGATTTGCAATACGCTATCGCGGAGAGTCACGACAATGCTATCGCGGAATACGGGTTCGGCTTCTTTCGCGTAAGGCAGCTTGTAAAGCGAGAAACCGTCCTTGTCGTACTGCGTGTAGAAAATTGTATCGTTTGCAAAAGTCGGCGTGAACGCACCGCCCACAACGTTTGTCAATGCGCGTTCCTTGCCGGAATTCAAGTCTTTTTCAATCAAGTTGAAAATGTTGTTTCTGTTGCTTGCGAAGATGATTTTGTTGTCGTCTATCCAAGCGACATCGCGTTCATCGTAGCTGTCGTTGCTCACGACTTTGAAATTCTTGCCGTCGGCATCAATGATTGCGATTCCGCGATGCACGTCGTCAAAGAAACTGAACGCAATTCTCTTTCCGTCCGGGCTGAACTTCGGGCTGTAGATGTTGTAATAAAGGAATGTCGAATCCGGCTTGAAGATATCGACGGGTTCTTCTGCGGTGAAATTCTTCAAGTCGCTCTTGAAAGGGACTTTGCTCAAGGTAAAGCGGGTGCTGAACGGTTCTCGCCTTGCATAGACAACTTCTGTACCCTGCTTGTTGAAGGCGGGATAAACCGCATCGGCGAGGTAAGTGAGCGAAGCCTGATTTTTATTCGTGTCGCTTAATGCGATATCGAAATGGGCGTGTCCGTCCTTGTCGCGGTTTTGGTAACTGATGTAAGCGAGAATTGGCCCGTGGAGGCTGTCGTCATAAACGTCAATGCCTTTGTCGAACCAAGGCTTTTTCGCCTTGAATCCAGACTTTGCAAAATCTCCGATGTCGATAAGAGCGCTATCGGCACCTTCAATTTCAATATCGCCAACTTCAACCGCTGCGGAATCTTGCGTCTTGTCGGAATTTGTAAAATCTGCTTTGCTGGAATCCGCGACTTTCGCAGAATCGCCTTTTGCAGCATTATCTCTCGTCTCTAAACTCTCGTCTTTCGTCTCTAAAGTATCCCCCAACGGTATTTTGAAAACGCTCCCGTCAAACCAAGGACCGCCAAAGTTCGAAACACCGTACAAATTCTTTCCGCTCACGACCGGGAAATCGTTCCAGAACGCATCCTTGGTAATCTTGATACCTTCGACCAATGTTCCGAGCGAATCCTTTTGGGCTTGATAGTATTCGGTGATTTCTTTTTTCCATGCGTCGTAAAGTTCCTTTTCGCTGATGCCGAGAACCTTTTGGATTGCGCCACTGAGTGTTGCACGGTAGGGGCGGCCCAGTTCCTTCCAAATGTTCGGAACTGCTTCGTCGCCATAGTGCTTTACGATGTAGAGCACGAGGGAGAATCCTTGTGTGTAAGGCCCGAGTTCAGCCAAAAGCGAATTGTCCGAAAAGTCGTGCATGTACGGAAGCGTCATGAGGCTGTCGTTCAAGGCTGCTGTACGGAGAATCATGTCTCGGTGCGTATCCCAGCCGTCAAACCCCATGCGTGAAGATTCGTACTGGGCAGTTCCTTCAGCAAACCAAAGCGGTTGCAGCGTGAACGGAATCATCGTGATAAAGTCGGTTCGCGAACGTTCGTTGTAGTAGTCCGTATAACTGAACTGGAAGCCGTAAAGATTGGGGACTATTTTACTCCCGCTTTCGATGCTCACGAGGTGGCTGAATTCATGCGTAATCACGTCCGAGAGCCAGCCGTGGCTACTGCGGATTTTAAAATCCCAGTTCGTGAGCCAAAGGTTTACTGCATTCTCACTCGGAATCGCACTTCCATTGCTGTAAAGGGCGTTGTTCAAAACGGCACTCACGCGACCGGGGAGAGCTTTGTGGTAGCGGCTCGTGACGGAATCATAGACGGCTTCGGCGTAAGCGGAAACTTTGGCGGCGTGCGTCGAATATTCCATGGGATAAATGAATTGGAAGTGTTCCGTGCCCGCAGTTTTCCACTTGATATCACTTTGGTTGCCGTAAAAACCGACTGCGTTTGCTGTCCCGGCCAAAAGTAATGCGGAACAGACTGCAAAAATGCTCTTAATCTTGAACTTCATGATGGTAATTTAGAAAATTGGGAATAAAAAATGTCGCATGATTGCTCATGCGACTGCTTGGAGGAGATGAGGATTTATTCTTTCTTCAATAAAAGATATTTAATTATTCTTGTCGAAATGGAATAAAAAAAAGATGAATCTTTTTGCCTGTATCAACTGTGTTGTTTGTGGTGCAAAACGGCGTTAATCACCAGAGCAAAAAAAATGTCGTGTAAGAAACAAAGACTGACAACTATTAACAAATAAGTATTAGCCTTTTTTCAAATATTATTATATCTTTGTAATGGATTATTTAGAGTTCTTCCCCACAGGTGGGAAGGACAATACGAGGTTAATTTGGCTTCCATAAACGGAATGACGGAAACTCTTTGCATATTCGGGCATCCTGTTGCACACAGTAAATCGCCCGCTATGCACAACGCCCTTTTTGACGCTCTAGGCATCAATGCGGCGTATCTCCCTTACGCACCCGAACCGGAAAACTTCGCCAAAGCCATTGAAGGATTCAAGGCGATGAAGTTCCACGGTGCAAACGTTACCATCCCCTACAAGACAGAATTTATCGACGCAAATGGCAATCCCAAGCTCGTTGATGAACTGAGTGACATCAGTAAGTTCACGAGAAGCGTGAACACGCTGTATTGGAAAGACGGCATTGTCGGCGGAACGCTTTGCGGAACAACGACCGATCCGTATGGTTGCGTGAGGAATCTCGAAGAAAACGGCGTAAATCCGTCTTGCAAAAAAATTGCGCTCCTTGGAAACGGCGGTGCCGCCCAGTCTATTGCCTTTACGCTTGTGGAGCAAGAAAATGAACTGACCATCGTGTGCCGCTCTAAAGAAAAAGGCGAAGCACTAGCAAACTCTCTAAACAAATTTTTCCAATCGCAAGCAAGTGTAAACGGCAAAAATTTTAAGACCGTCCTGGTCGCGACATTCAACGATTTCGCAAGCATTTTCGCAAACTTCGACATCATCATCAACGCAACATCGGTCGGCATGAGCCCGAATATCGAAGAATCCCCCATTACAGGCGATTGCCTCCACAAGGGCCAAGTCGTTTGCGATATCGTCTATACGCCTCCTCGCACCAAGCTTTTGCAAATGGCAGAAGCCAAAGGCTGCAAAATCGTCACTGGCGAAGGTATGCTTGTGCACCAGGGGCTCGAAAGCTTTAAAAAGTGGTTCCCCAAGGAAACCGAAAATAAAACAAACGAAGAACTTACTGCGATTATGCGCAAAGGAATGCAGGGCTAATATGAAGAAGCATCTCTACTTTACAGGATTCATGGCCAGCGGCAAAAGCCGTACCGGTCGAGCCCTCGCAGACCGTCTCGGTCGTCCTCTTGTTGATACAGACAACGTTATTGTCGAGCGTGCCGGGAAATCCATCACTGAAATTTTTGAACAAGACGGTGAAGCCGCATTCCGCAAGATGGAGCACGATGTCATCGAGGAAATTGCGAAAAGCGAAAAGCCTCTTGTCGTATCGCTTGGCGGCGGAGCTTTAACACGTCCGGACAACTTAAAGCTCATCAGTGAAAGCGGAACCATCATCCGCCTTTGGGCAAAGCCCGAAGTGCTTTCGGAACGCATCGGACGCAAGAACACGCGCCCGCTCCTTGCAAACTTGAATGACGAAGAGCGCCTTGAAAAAATCAAGCAGATGCTCAAGGAACGCGAAAAGAATTACGCCCACGCGAATTTCAGCGTCGAAAGTTCCAACGATTGCTCCGAGAACCACGTCACGGAACGCATCATGCACATGCTCAAGTTCTGGGAAAATCACGCACTGGACGTGCATCCGAGCGAAGGCAACAGCTACCCGATTTTCATCGGCAAGAACATTGTGCCAGATGCCGCCATCATGCTTGAAGGCCTACGCCTCTCGCCAACGTACGAATTTTTGATTTGCACAGATACGACGATTGCAAAAGAGCAGAGCATCAAGCTTTCGGAACTTCGCGGTCAAGCAGGACGCTGCCCGGTATTTAAGTTCCAAGCCGGCGAAGGCCACAAGACGCTCCACAACTTGAACCAGCTTTACAGCTTTATGCTGCACCGCGGTTACACCCGCAAAAGCTGCCTTTTGCAGTTCAGCGGCGGCGTCGTGGGAGACATGGCTGGCTTCGGGGCTGCCACATACCAACGCGGTATCCCGTTCGTGCAGTTCCCGACAACGCTTTTGTCGATGGTCGATAGCTCTGTGGGCGGCAAGGTCGCAGTGAACCACGCCGAAGGCAAGAACATGATTGGCGCATTCTACCAGCCCAAAGCGGTTGTCTGCGACATTTCTGTGCTGAGCACGCTCCCCCCAACCGAATATCTTGCGGGTCTTGCCGAAATCGTCAAGTACGGCGTGATTTACGACGAAGAATTTTTCACTTACCTTGAAAACAACGTCGAAAAAATTAAGGCTCACGATTACGAAGTCCTGAAGCACATGATTTTCCGCAGTTGTGAAATCAAGGCTGAAGTCGTAGGCATCGACGAGAAAGAAGCAGGCCTCCGCGCCATCCTCAATTACGGGCACACGTTCGGCCACGCCATTGAAAAGCTCACGCATTACGAACTTTACAGCCACGGCATTGCTGTTTCTTTGGGCATGCGAGTCGCAGCACGCGCAGCAGTGCTTCTCGGAAAGCTTTCGGAAGCCGACGAAAAGCGCCAAAACGCATTGCTTGACACGCTTGGATTCCCGAAATATTACAATGTCAACGTCGATGCGGCATGGAACGCCATGGCGGTCGATAAAAAAGCAGAAAAAGGCACAAGAGTTTATATTTTGCCTACAAAGATTGGAAAAGTCGAAAAAGTTTGTAATATTGATAAGGGTATTATTGCAAACGCCTGGAAAGCCATCCAGGCAAGCGAGGTTTAGATGAGTATCTTGGTTACCGGAGGAACAGGTTCACTTGGATTCAGCATTCTTTCGAACCTGACCGGCACAAATCATGAACTATACAGTTTCAGTGACGAACTTCCGCAACCGTGGCAAAAAGTCGAAGGCGTTCAATACCTGACCGGCGACTTGCTGGATTTTAGAAACGTCCAGGAAATGATCCAAAAGGTATCCCCGACGCATATTTACCATTTGGCAAGCCAATCTTCCGTGGGACTCAGCTATAAAAAGCCTTACGAAACGCTCAATATTAATTTGCTTGGAACGCAGACACTCCTCGAAGCGGTGCGTCAAGTGGCTCCTAAGGCAAGAACGTTGCTCCTTAGCAGTAGCGAAATCTACGGCAGGACGGACAAGCAACTGACCTACTTGCACAAGGAATCAGACCCTCCCAATCCGCTCACTCCGTACGCTACATCTAAAGCGTGCATGGAAATTCTCGGCAACCAGTTCCGCAACGCAAACGGATTGCATGTCGTTTTTGCACGCCCATTCCACTTTACAGGGCCGCATCACAGCCGCCGTTTCGTGCTCCCCTCCATCGCCTACCAGCTGGTGAAGATAAAGTATTACGGTGCTGAACCGGTTATTTATTCAGGAAGCCTGGATGTAAGCCGCGATGTCGTCGATGTTCGTGACGTGGCCCGTGCAGCGATACAGATTTTAAACACAGCCGAATCTGGCGAAGCGTTCAACATCTGCTGTGGCAAATCCTATACGTTCCGCGAACTCGTCGAAATGCTCGTGGAAATCTCCGGCGTGAGCGTCGATTTCAGATTCGATCCCGGTTACGACCGCAGCAACGATATCCCGCTCTTGATTGGCGACCCTACCAAAATTACGAACCTCGGCTGGAAACCGATGATTTGCATGGAAGACTGCCTTGCAGATTTGTTCAACGAAATGGTCGTCCGCCGCCGCGTGGAACTCAAAATGGGCATGGGCCGCGACTTGCGTCTGTAATTTATACCATAAATTTGCGATTTAATCTGCAAAAAACACCATTCAGCATAAAAATGTTATAAAGCTGTTCCACAAGAGCCGCTTTTTTTTATTTTTCTAAACATGAGATTACAAATAAAAAATTTTGCAAATATTGCCGTAGGGGTTTTTGCCCTGCTCGCCTTTACTGCGACCGCAAACGCCGCAGATGTCGTAGCTCCAACCGGAGCGGACCGTGCTCTCACCGTCAATGACTTTATGCCTCATAAGGCTCTCTCCAAAGAATTTAACGAAACCTGGAGCTACCAGTTCGTTTTCGATAACGGAACCCGTGCTTTCGTGAACTACTCGCTCCTTCACGTTCCGGGATCGGGCCGCAAAATCGGTTGCGATTTGAGTTTCTGGAACTTCAACGGAAAAACGTACTCCGTAGGGCGCCAGTATCCGCCAGAACGCCTTGTCGCTAACAAGGAAAAGGCTACCATTGCCATCAAGACCGATGAATACTTGCTCGAAAACAAGCCGGGCAAAGGCCATCGCGTTTTTTATAGCGCGGACAAGGGTGGAAAATTCCTCCTCGACGTGACGTTTGAAAGTGCTGTATCGGGAATGGTTCCGGGAGACGGCATTTGGACTTACGGCAGTCAAAAGTTCGCCCAGTACATCCATATTCCGTATGGCCGTGTCACGGGTAAGATTGCCTACAACGATGATACATTGACGGTCAAGGGATATGCCTACATGGACCAGACATGGCAAACTGCACAGGCGACGGACATGGCTGTGCGTACCATCAATTTCAGCACGAACGACAAATCTCCGATGCATGCCGGTCGCATTACGCTCACCGCCGAAGGCCAGCTGATGGGCTACGCTCTATTTAACGGGCCTCAGGGCATGAAGGTCGCCATACCGACAAAGATCAAGGAAGGCGGAACGGAATACAACGGCAAAAAGTTCCCTAAAACCACCTTGGCGTTCGAATGGAAAAACGGAGTCACACCTTTGGTGTTCCCCGTGAACAAGGTTCTGCAAAAGGCTTCACTTTTGGACAAGATTGACGGCTGGTTTGCAAAGAAGGCCATGAAAGTCGCTGCTGGCGGAGAGGTTTTGTTCTACCGCGGTAGAAGCCAGAACGGGCTTGGCAAGAACATCGACTGGGCAATCACCGGGGTCAAGGATTAATGACTAAATTTAGACCCTGCATCGATTTGCACGATGGAAAAGTAAAGCAGATTGTTGGGAGTTCTCTTTCCGATAGCGGTGTGGGACTTAAGACGAATTTTGAAACGGACAGATCTCCTGCTTGGTTTGCGAATCTCTATAAGAAAGACCATGTAAAAGGCGGGCATGTCATTATGCTCGGCAAGGGAAACGAAAGCGCGGCAAAGGAAGCTCTTGCAGCTTATCCTGGAGGACTCCAAGTTGGCGGCGGCATCAATGCCCAGAACGCGAAAGAATATATTGATGCAGGGGCGTCGCACGTGATTGTCACAAGCTGGATTTTCCCGGAAGGTCGCCTTGACCGCACGCGCTTGGAAGAGCTTGTGAATGCAGTCGGCAAGGAGCATTTGGTTCTGGACTTGAGCTGCAAACGCACGGGATTTGTCGATGGAAAACCGCAATGGAAAATTGCGATAAACCGCTGGCAGACGATTATCGATATCGAGATCAACAAGGAAACGCTTGAAGACCTCGCCCAGTACTGCGATGAATTTTTGGTCCATGCCGCCGATGTCGAAGGCAAGCAGCAAGGCATGGATGACGAACTCATACTATTTCTCGCCGAAATGAGTCCAATTCCTGTCACTTACGCTGGTGGCGCCAGATCGTTGAACGACTTGGAACACTGTAAAGAAATCTCAAACGGGAAGATCGACCTTACGATAGGCAGTGCATTGGACTTGTTTGGCGGCAACGGAGTGACGTATGACGACTGCATCAAGTTCAACAAAAATCAAAGCTGTTGATAAATTGGATTCTCGGCCGGCCATTTACGGCAGGTCGGTCACAAGCACATTCCGCAAAAAATGGAGCATGAAGCACAAGCCTGCTGGAAATTTGCGCACAGGCTGGATTCCGCCGATTATTCTTGGCACATGTGTTTTGAATATTCCGGCTCTCCTGAAGCTTCGGTTCGCCATGAACAAGGAGCGCCACAAACGTGATCCCGAAAATGTCCGTGTGCTCTTTTACAGCGATTTGCTTGACGAGACGAACGGTATAGCGAACAATCTCCGCCATATCGTTCCCTATATGCGTTCGCATGGCATGGAAGTTGGTCTTGCGGGCATCGCATTCAATACAAGACCTTGTGGTGTCGTCGAAAACGGCTATTGCTTTTTGCTACCCCGTTTTTTCAGCATGGAGCTGCTTGGATATGCCAATAGCGAACTCGATACGATGCGCATCGCTCCCGTATTGCGGTTGCTAAAGCGCTACCCTATTGATATCATTGAACTAGAAACACCAAGTCCAGGAGCCTGGATAGTGAGGTTCTGCGCTTTATTCGCCGGAGTCAAGGTTCTGAGCCACTACCGTACTGACGTTCCCACTTACACCAAGACTTTGGTCAAAGCAAAGTGGATGCACGTTTATGTACTCTGGCTTATGAGGTTTTTCTATTGGATGTCACGACCAGTCATCAGCCCGTGTGATGACTATGTAAAAATACTGAACCAGGACCTTCATGTTCCTATAAACAAAATAACGACTCTTCCGCGTGGAATTCCTCTCGACAATTTCAGTCCCTCACATGCTAACTTGGGTACATGGGAAAAATTTGGAGAAAAGAAAACCGTAAAGTACCTTTTTTGCGGACGCATTTCAAAAGAAAAAAACATACCTTTTTTGAACAACGTATGGAAAAAATTTGCAAAAAGACACGACGATGTTCAGCTAATGTTCGTGGGTTACGGCTGGTATCTTGAAGAACTCAAAACCATCTACAAAGACAATCCTGAAGTGCTATTTTCGGGCGAGCAAGGCGGAGAAACGCTTGCTGGACTTTACGCCGATGCGGATTTCTTTGTTTTCCCTAGCACAACAGACACATTTGGCAATGTGGTTGTCGAAGCCATGGCCAGCGGAACGCCCGCCATAGTAAGCGACTTTGGCGGCCCCAAAAGCATCGTCAAGGACGAAGAACATGGCTTCATATGCCCTATGGACGAAGGCTCTTGGCTGGATGCTTTAGAAAAATGCTACGACCTCAAAAAGAACCACCCAGACAAATATCAAGCCATGAGCAATCGTGTGTTCGAAAGAAGCCGCATCTACACCTTGGAAAACGCGTCGAAAACCCAGTACGCCTATTTCAGAAAACTTAAAAAAGAGGCATATGGCATTTGACAAAGTGCCTTATATCTTGATAAATTTCGCTATCATGGATGAAAAAACTAAAAAAACAAAGAAACTCAAAATTACCGACGTTTTGGATTCTCGCCCTGCTATTTTTGGACGTAAGGTCACGAGCACCTTCCGCAAGATGTTTTCGTTTGACCATAGGCCACCCGGCAATATCCGCACCTGCTGGATTCCGCCATTAGTATTTCTCACGATTGTCATCAATTTCCCGAGACTTTTGATGTTGCGTTTTTATTTGAAAAAAGAACGCAAACGTCGAGATCCGGATGATGTACGCATCTTGTTTTACTCGGACAATCTAGACGAGACGAATGGAATTGCGAACAATTTGCGAAACGTCATTCCGTACATGCGAAACCACGGCATGAAGGCTTACCTTGCCGGAAGCGCATTCAACACTCGCCCTTGCGGAGTCGTCGAAAACAGCTACTGCATTTTGCTGCCTCGTTTATTCACCATGGAGCAGCTCGGATACGCCAATAGCGAACTAGCCATCCCTCGCATTTCGCCAGCATTGCGGCTCCTCAAGCGTTACCCCATTGACATGATTGAACTCGAAACGCCAAGTCCTGGAGCTTGGGTAGTATGCATTTGCGGCATGGTTGCAGGTATCAAGGTGTTTAGCCATTACCGCACCGACGTGCCCACTTACGCAAAGACGCTTGTGAAAGCGAAGTGGATGCACACGTACGTGCTTTGGCTCATGCGTATTTTCTACTGGATGGCACGCCCCGTCATTAGCCCTTGCGAAGACTACGCGAACATTCTCGAAAAAGAATTAAAGGTTCCTGCGAATCAAGTGCAAATACTACCTCGCGGACTCCCCTTGGAAAGATTCTCGCCGGAATTGCGAGGCAAGGGCGTTTGGGAAAAGTTCGGCAGCGAACGCAGCGTGAAGAAAGTGCGTTTTGCATTTATCGGACGCATTTCCAAAGAAAAGAATCTGGAATTTTTGAATTCCGTTTGGGACAAGTTTTCTGCAAAGTACGATGATGTAGAACTGATGTATGTCGGTTACGGTTGGTATCTTGAAGAAATCAAAAAGCGATTCAAGGATAATCCAAGCGTTTGCTTTGCTGGTGAACAAGGCGGCGAGATGCTTGCAAGCCTCTATGCAGATGCGGACTTTTTCTTGTTCCCGAGTACAACCGATACGTTTGGAAACGTTGTTGTCGAAGCGATGGCCACAGGGACACCTGCAATCGTCAGCAACTACGGCGGTCCGAGAAGCATCGTGCAAGACGACAAGTGCGGTCGCATTTTGCCGATTGACGAAGCGAAATGGCTTGAGACATTGGAAGAATGCCGAACCATCAAGCTCGAACAGCAAGATGTCTATGAGCAAATGCGAATTGCAAGCCACGAACGCAGCCAGCGTTACACGCTCGAAAGCTCGACCAAGACACAGTTTGAATATTTCAGGAAACTGAAGCGGGAAACGTACGGGATATAGTTAGACGAGAGAACGGCGCAAAGCACCTACAGACGAGAGACGAAAGATTATAGTTTGGCAACAAAAACCATGCAAGCGTCACCGCAGCAGTCGCCATTTCGTCTTTCGTTTACCAGCGAAGCGGTCTTTCGTCTGATACAACCATTGACTAACAACTAATGACTCCAAATTCTTTGAAACGTTTGCGCGAGTGGTTCAGGGCGAACGCGGCGGAATTGCCGTGGAGGCCAGCGGACTTGGACGCGCTCCGTAATCCGTATGCGGTATGGATTAGCGAGACGATGCTGCAGCAGACGCAAGTTTCGACAGTTAAGGATTACTTTATCCGCTGGATGGAACGGTTCCCGGATGTGGAAACGCTAGCCAGAGCGGATGAAACAGAAGTATTCAGGTACTGGCAGGGGCTTGGGTATTACAGCCGTGCAAGGAATATACTGAAAACAGCAAAGATTGTATGCGAGGAAAATTTACTGGATCCCCTTCGCTCCGCTTCGAGGATGACGTTGAATGAGAATGCTCGGGTGGGATGCAAAATGCCGGAGACCCGTAAGGAATTGGAAGCGTTGCCGGGAATAGGTGCTTATACAGCAGGGGCAATTTTAAGTCTTGCCTACCATAAACGCGAAGCGATTTTGGACGGAAACCTTGTTCGAATTTTCAGCAGGCTTTATGAGCTTGATTTTTTGCCGACTGATAAAAAAGCAACTATAGATTGCCACGCCTCCTTGCAGGAGGCTCGCAATGACATGCAAATTTCGACAGCGCGGGATCTTGATCACGCATTGGAAAAACGCAGCAGTCATGGCACGAAGTGCAATGACGTGAGTGCAAGCGAGATTTATTGGGGATATGCGCGGGAGGTGGCGGATTCGCCGAGAGCTTACATGCATAACGAAGCTTTAATGGAACTGGGCAGAACCGTTTGCAAGACAAAGTCGCCGCTCTGCGAAACATGTCCACTCCATAAAGAATGTCGTGCATTTTTGGATGGCCGCACGGCTGAATTTCCGCCCACAAAGAAGCGCACGGAAAAAAGCTGGCACGGAACAGTGCTCGTTATTGAGAGTGCGGACGAAAAAATTCTTGCCGTGAATGGTGGCCAAAAATTTTTGGACGGGCAGCTGGCTTTGCCCCATTTTGAAAGCGTTCGCGGAGCTACGGTTGGAATCTCTGCTCAAGCAGAAGAATACATCAATGCGGATGATGTCGAATCGGTCAATGATTGTGGAACATTCCGCCATAACATTACCGTGCACAAAATCGAATGCAATGTACTGCACGTACGGCTTGCAACGACCGCAAAAGCCGCGCAATTGCCAAAAACAAAAGCGAATAGCGATAAGCCTTCCGCATTTGAATGGATTAAAAAAGCGAAAGCCTTTGAGACTTTCGCGAACAGCTTTAGCTTAAAAGCTTTAAAGAAAGTATTCTAGAATATTGAACGAACTTTCGCTAAAAAGCTTTTTTAACAGTGCAGAAGAATCGCATGCGACTGAATTCGCCATTTGGAGTTTCTTTCACTTCGTCACCGAGAGCTTGAATAATGGTTCCGGCTAATGAAATT
>JAEEGJ010014497.1_pt1 | contig 18682 bp, 10 predicted proteins | sample 8958761 | NCBI WGS metagenome assembly JAEEGJ01 (sample SAMN16246546, study PRJNA631951) | gut metagenome | biome: gut microbiome; feature: rumen; material: RS-attached | host: Bos | place: Iran: Karaj | collected 2018-10
ATCCCTGTTCCGATGAAAATGACGATGAAACAGATCAACCGGTACCTCTTCCCGCTGTTGATCCTGATTGCCGTGTTCCTGGCCTTCAACCGCCCGAAGGCGTTCACGAAGGAGGAGCGCCTGATCATCCGCCAGTCCGATTCCGTGATGTACGTGACCGTATGGCCGGAGGACAGCGCGATTCTCCGCACGCCGTGCGTGGATTTCACCAAGGCGGAACTCAAGTCCAAGGATATCAAGACGCTGATGGCCAAGATGCTGGCCACTGTGCGGGCGCCGCAGCACGACGGCGTGGGCATCGCCGGGCCCCAGGTGGGCATCGGCAAGCGCATCATTTGGCTGCAGCGGCTGGACAAGGAGGGCGGTCCGTTCGAGTGCTACCTAAACGTCCGCATCGACAGTCTCTTCGGAAGCATCGGCAAGGGGCCGGAAGGCTGCCTGTCGGTCCCGCCCATGCGCGGCCTCGTCCCGCGTTACACGGACGCCATCGTCTCGTATGTCCATCCGGAAACGCTTGAACCCAAGCGCGATACGGTCCACGGCTACACCGCCGTCATCTTCCAGCACGAGTGCGACCACCTGGAGGGCCGCCTGTACATCGACCGGGCCGATACGGTCTATGTCTCCACCGCCTGGGAGGCGGAGCGGCGCGCTTTCGACTATTCCAAGCCCGACTGGTGGCCCTTGCAGTAGGCCTTTCCCTGCCAAGTATTCCGTTTTTTTCGTTATATTTGCTCTGGTATTCTGCAAGAATACTTCCGGTTTTCCTTGAAGACCCAGCGAGCATACGATCAATTATCTGACAGTGAGCTGATCGCTTTCGTCAAGAAGGGAGATGGCCGTGCCTTCGACGCCGTCTTCCTCCGGTATTATCCCCAGGTCCATCGGTTCATTCAGGCCCTCGTCAAGGACGATACCCTGGCGGAAGACCTTTCCCAGATGGTCTTTATGAAGGTGTGGCTGTACCGGGACCGGCTGGATGAGAGCCTGTCCCTCAAAAACTATCTGCTCGTCCTGGCGAGGAACAGTGCAGTGGATGTCTTTCGTTCCAAGCGGCACCTGCTGATGTCCAGTACCGCCGTTCTTCCCGAGAAGGCGGCGCCCGAACGGGCGGAGCACCAGGCCGAATTCAAGGAAGCGCGGTTCCGCATTCTCAAAGCCGTCGAAGAAATGCCTCCCCAGCGCCGGGAGGTGTTCAAGATGAGCCGCTTTTGCTCGCTCTCCAATGACGAGATCGCCCATTTGCTGGGACTGAGTGTCCGTACGGTGGAAAAGCATATCCAACTGGCCTTGCAGGATCTCCGCATGCACGGGAACTGATTTTTTCCCTTCAACATTACGCATCCTCCCCGTTTCGTTCGTTCTTTATATAACGAACACCTTAACTATAGCCAGCATTGGACATCGACATCAATACCCTGCAAGATTATCTGGACGGAAAGCTTTCCGAAGAGGAAAATCTGGAAGTCCAATTCTTCCTGTCGGACCATATGGACGACCCGGAGGTCCAGGACCTGCTGGAAGGGGCCTTTGACAGTTTTCGCATCGGGAAAGAAGACGCCGCCCGGCAGTCCCTGTCGGCCACCCGGGCCCGGTTGGGAATCTCTTCCCGCCGGATTTCCCGAAGGTTTGTCTGGCAGGCGGCGGCTGTGGTCGCCTTGCTCCTGGCCATCCCCGCGGCGCTTCAGGTCGGGTATCATCTTCACAAGGAACCCGCTCCCGTCGCCTGGAAGGAATTGAGTGTTCCGACCGCGCAGACGCGGGAACTCACGCTCCCGGACGGCACCCTTCTCTCCCTGGGGGCGGAATCACGGGTCACCTGGCCGGAAACCTTCACCGGAACGGAACGCCGCATCTTCCTGGACGGCAAGGTGACGGCGAAAGTGGCCAAGGATCCGGAGCATCCCTTCATCATCCAATCCGGGGACATTGACGTCCGTGTCCATGGAACGACCTTCAATTTCAAGTCGTACCGGAACAACACCATGGTGGAGATGATGTTGCTGGAAGGATCGGTCAGTATGGACATCCACTCGGATAATGGGGTTCGCGAAGTCTGGCTGACCCCGGGCGACATCGCCCAGTATGACCGTCAGGCGGGTGATGTGACCCTGGGAAAGATCTCCTCGGAGAGCTTTCACGTCTTTTCGGAAAACCGGTCTTTCAGTTTCTTCAATGTCCCCTTGTGCGACATCGCGGCCGATTTGGAACGCTCTTTCGGCACCGAGATCGTGATCGCCGACCCGTCCATCGTCTCCCGCCGGTTTCTTGCTTTCTTCACCAATCATGAATCCCTGGACGATATTCTACGCCTGCTCTCCGCCAACGGGAATCTGCGCATCGTACAGTCAGGAGGGGTCGTCTATATGTATGGCAAATAAAGAAACAATCATCATTCAAATAAAGTAAACTTAAAACTAACTGTAATGCTTCCATCTGATTTCTTGCGCTCCTTGCGCTCGATTCTGGTGACGGTCGCTCTTCTGCTTCCGGTGTGGCTCGGTGCGCAGAATGTGACACTGAACCTGAAAGATGTTTCTGTCCAGGAGGCTGTGACCCAACTTCAGTCACAGGGCAACTACACCATTGTCATCAGCGCTGACGATGTGGACTTGCAGCGGAGAGTCTCTGTTTCCGCCAAAGATGCGCCCCTGACCGAGGTGCTTTCTCAGATTTTCAAGGGACAGGACCTGGACTTTGCCATTCACGGAAACACGGTCTCCGTCACTCGGCACAAGGCCGTCGCCTCCACCCCCGGGAAGGCCAGCCTGCGCGGCGTCGTCCTGGACCAATCCGGCGAGCCGCTCATCGGAGCGTCGCTCGTGGACAAGGCTTCCGGCGCCTATGCCATTTCCGATGAAAACGGCGCATTTACCATGACGGGGATTACCCTGCCGGGCGTCCTGACGGTCTCCTACCTGGGCTTCGACGACCAGGAGGTGTCCGTGACCGGAAAGGAGCGTCAGCCCATCACCATTCTCATGGAAAACGAGAATGCCGTCCTGGACGAACTGGTGGTCGTCGGATATGGTACCCAGAAGCGGGTCAACCTGACGGGCGCCGTCTCTGTCATCGACGGAAAGCAATTGAATTCCCGTCCCGTCACCAATACCGCCATGGCGATCCAGGGCGCCGATCCTTCCCTGGTCCTGACCACGTCCAGCGGTTCTATCGACGGAACCAATTACAGTGTCAACATCCGCGGCAAGCTTTCCCTGAACAGCGGCTCCCCGCTCATCCTCGTGGATGGCATCGAGAGCTCCCTCACCCAGGTCAACCCCAATGATATCGAAAGCATCTCCGTCCTGAAGGATGCCTCGGCTTGCGCCATCTATGGTGCCAAGGCCAGCGCCGGCGTGATCCTGATCACTACCAAAAGCGGCGCGGAGGGCGACGCGAAGATTACCTACAACGGCCGCTTCAGCCTGTCGATGAACACCACCTCGACCGATTTCATCACCAACGGCTACGACTATGTGACCCTGACCAACGATTTCTACAAGACGCTCAAGGGCTATGGCGCCTGGACGTACTCCGACGAGCAGCTCCAGATGCTGTATGACCGCCGCAACGACGTAACGGAGAATCCGGAGCGGCCGTGGGTCATTCCTGATGAAACCAGAACCTACACGTACGTGTACCTGGGCAACTTCGACTGGTACAACTTCATCTTCAACCGCACGCGTCCCGAAACTGAGCACAACGTGACCGTGCGGGGTGGTACCAATAAGGTGAAGTACTATGCTTCCGCCCGCTATCTGTATCGGGAGGGTCTGTTCGCCGGCAATGCCCAGGATATCTTCAACAACGTTTCGCTGCGTGGAAAAGTGGACGCCAAGATCAGCAGCTGGCTGGACTACTCCACCAATATCAGCATGGAGCGGAACAAGTACGACTGGGGCGGCTTCTGGGAAATGGATGGTTCTACCGGCTATGTCAGCCAGGGTATCATGTGGAATGTCACCCAGAACGTGGGCCCCAACTATGTTCCTTTCAACCCGGACGGAACTATTGCCATGGTGCCCGGTTTCATGGCTGACGCCACCTCCCCGCTGATGTCGGGGCGTGGAGGCGTTTTCATGGATGGCCGGAACAGCAATACCAATGTGAACAACTACTGGACCTGGACCAATCGGTTCACCGCCCATCTGGCGAAGGGCCTCAACTTCGTCGCCGACTATACCTACCGCCGGCGTGACCGCCGCCTGAACAATCGCAGCCTTCCTACCGCCAACTCCTATGACAACGTGAATGCACGCATGTACACGGGCAACGGCCTTACAGGTGGTTTGTTCTCCAACGGATCAGTCTATGATTTTACCCGTGAGTACCGGTATTATCAGGACGGCAGTGTCATCAACGCCTATTTCGCCTATGACAATACGTTCGGCAACCACCATACGGCCGCCACGGTCGGCGCCAATTTCGACGACTATCATTCCAGCAGCCTGAATGTCCAGCAGAAGGGTTCCCTCAGCGACGCCCTGTCCTTCATCAACATGGCCAACGGTGAAATCGAGAAGGCTTCCATGTCCAACAGCGCCTACCGGACGCTGGGCTTCTTCGGCCGTGTCAATTATGACTGGAAAGGCCGCTATCTGGTGGAACTGAGCGGTCGCTACGATGGTTCCTCCCGTTTCCCGAAAGGTCATCGCTGGGGTTTCTTCCCCTCCGCTTCGGCCGGTTGGCGCCTGAGCGAGGAACCTTTCTGGGAGAACGTCAAACCCTATGTTTCCAACGCCAAGATCCGCCTCAGTTACGGAACCCTTGGAAACCAGCAGGTCGACAACTACTATTATTGGGAGGAGTTGAAAACCGGCCTCCTGAGCGGCTATACCTTTGACGGGGTCACCAATGCAGGATACTCCTATGTCGATGCGCCCGTCTCCAGCGGACTCACCTGGGAAACCGTGATTTCCAAGAATGTGGGCATTGACCTGGGTTTCTTCCGCAACCGCCTCACCCTGAATGCCGATTTCTTCATCCGGGACACCAAGGACATGCTCACCGCCGCCATGGCGCTGCCGTATGTCTACGGCGAGACGGCTCCTCAGGAGAATGCCGCCGACCTGCGTACGAAGGGATATGAACTTGCCCTTAGCTGGAAGGACAACCTCGTCGTTGCAGGAAAGCCGCTCTACTACGGAGTAACCGCCACGCTCGGAGACTTCGTCACCCATATCACCAAGTTTGACAACGAAAGCAAGCTCCTCAGCGAGAATTATGTGGGAAAGCGCCTGGGAGATATCTGGGGGTACGTGACGGACGGCGTATTCGCCACCGATGAGGAAGCGGCCGAGTATGAGCGTTCCATCGAATCGTTCTCCACGGTCAACAAGGGTATCAACGGGCAGGCCGCCCCTTGGAACCACTTGATGGCGGGCGATATCAAGTATGTCGACCTGGGAGGCAACGTGCAGTACGACGAGGCGGGAAACGTGATTTCCAACACGCCGGACGGCAAGATCAATACGGGTGACAATACCCTGAAGAATCCCGGCGACCGCCGCGTCATCGGCAACTCCCGCCCGCGTTACAATTACGCCCTCAAGGGGGAATTCAGCTGGGCCGGCTTCGACCTGAGCGTGTTTTTCCAGGGCGTCGGCAAACTGAGCTGGATGCCCAACGGAAACTGCATTTACTTCTGGGGTCCCTACTCCTATCACCGCCCGACCTTCATCCCCAAAGACTTCGTCAGCAAGTGCTGGTCGGATGAACCTGGCGCCGACAACAGCAAGGCCTTTTTCCCGCGCCAGCGCGGCAGAATCGCCACGACGTCCAATCTGGTCACCTCCGACTATTACCTCCAGAACGCGGCCTACCTGCGTCTGAAGAACCTAACCATCGGGTATACGCTTCCCATCAAGAGCGGCGTCTTCAGCAAAGCCCGCCTGTATTTCTCGGGTGAAAACCTCTTCTACCTGTCTCCGCTGAAAAAGGCGACCAAGTACATCGACCCGGAGGTGGCTACCTCTTCCATCAGTGAAGACTGCACCTATCCCTATTCGAAGACTTTCTCTCTTGGTGTTGACATTACATTCTGACGATTATGAAAAAGATTATCATAGCTCTGTCCTTCGTTGCAGCGGCATTGGGTCTGACTTCCTGCGAGGATTTCCTGACCAAGACGCCTGAGACCACACTGTCTCCCGACACCTATTTCTCCTCCAAGGCGGAACTGGACCTTTGGGCCAACAAGATCTATAACGATATTCTGCCCACGGCCGACGAACTGGCCGAACTGAACGCCGACGACAACGGTTCCACCTCCTCGCTGAGCGCCATCCAGCGGGGCACCCGGACTCCGTCTTCGAAGTCCTGGAGCGCCTCCACCTGGAAACCGCTCCGCAATATCAACTACATGCTGGAGAACAACAAATGCAGCGACGCTTCCGTCAAAGCCATGTATGACGGTGTCGGCTATTTCTTCCGCGCCTGGTTCTATTTTGATAAAGTCCGCCAATATGGTGACATCCCTTGGTATGACCACGTGATCGGCTCTTCCGATGTGGATGACCTGAACAAGCCCCGCGATCCGCGTGGATATGTCATGCTCCAGGTGATGAAGGACCTGGACAAGGCTTACGAACTGCTGCCCGCACGCTGGCCCTCGGACGCCGTGTACCACGTTTCAAAGGATGCCGCCCTGGCGTTGAAATCCCGCGCGGCCCTCTTTGAAGGGACTTTCCGGAAGTACCATGCCGGTTCCCAATATGTCCCCCAGGACAGCCAGACCTTCGGCGACGTGACCATCTCGTCCGAGTATTTCCTCCGCCAGGCCGCCGATGCCGCCTCCAAGATGATCGGCGCCCGGAAACTGTATACGGGGAATACGCTGGGGCTGGCCCCGAAGGCGACGGATGCGTCGTACCGGGAATACTTCCTGCTGGAGACCGCCGAAACGGATGAAACCATCCTTTCCCGCCGCTACAGCGTGGATATCCTGGTCCGCCACGGAATCCAATTCACCTATAAGAGCAATCATCGCAGCGCCAGCAGCCGCATGGTGAACCATTACCTGCAGTCCAACGGCGAGTCGATGACCAAGCGCAGCGGTTTCGCCTACAAGGATGGCGAAGCGACGCTGTCGTATGCCGACATGTTCGTCGGCCGCGATCCCCGGATGGCCCAGACCCTCCACGGGCCCGACTATGTCGCCATCGACGGAACGGCCCATGAACCCCTGTCCTGGGAGCGTACTTTCAACGGCTACCGGGTCATCAAGTACATTTCCGATTCCTCCCACGAGACGGCCACCACTTCCACCACCGATTTCCCGGTCCTCCGTTATGCGGAAGTCCTGCTGAATTACGCGGAAGCCAAGGCGGAACTGGGCGAACTGACCGCAGACGACATTTCCAAGACCGTCGATGTCCTGCGCGACCGGGTCGGAATGCCGGCGATGGGCGGGGTCCCGACCGAGGTCGACCCGATGCTGATGGATTACTATCCGCACGCCACCGGCAGCCAGCTTGCCGCCATCCTGGAGGTCCGCCGTGAGCGCACCGTGGAACTCTTCTGCGAAGGATTCCGCCAGTGGGATCTGCTCCGCTGGGGAGAGGGCGCTCTCCTGACTCCCCTTGCGACGGGTGGTTTCCGCGGCATCTGGGTGAATGGCCTGGGAGAGTATGACCTGGACAAGGACGGTAAGATCGACCTGTGCCTCTGGCAGGGGACCAAACCCGCCACGACGGCTCCGGCCACCAACATTATCGAGATCGGCGACCAGTTCACCATCACCGGCGGCCCTTCCGCGAATGTGGGATACCTCACGTATTACGGAAAAGAGGACTACACGTGGCACGAAGACCGGGACTACCTCTGGCCTATTCCTGCAGACCAGCGTTCCCTGACCAAGGGCGCCCTTTCGCAGAATCCCGGCTGGGACGACGGTCTTTCCTTCTAATCGGGCGGATATGCGCAGATTCATTTCGGTTGTTTCAACCATCGCATTGTCTGTCCTGGCTTCCGCCTGCGGGGGCAAGACGGCACCTGTAGAGGTGGATGATACTCCGCTGCAGGTGTCACCGGCCACCCAGGCCGTCGCGAGCCTCGGTGAAATCAAAACGTTCACCGTCGTGTCCTCGACGGACTGGTACGCGCGCAGTTCCGCTTCCTGGGCCAAAATCCAGACGGCGTCGGGGAAAGCCGACAAGAGCGGCTCCCCGTTGACCGTCAACTGCGAGGAGAACAAGGGAACGGAGCCCCGGACCGCACAGATCACTGTTTCCAACCTGGGGAAGGAGACGGTCACCGTCTCCATCGACCAGGCGGCGGGCGACGGGACGACCCCCGTCACCCGGCGGGGCATTGCCACGGCGGAAGACCTCGTGGCTTTCGCCAAAGCCGTCAATGGGGAAGGATCCATCGCCCCGTTCCTGGTGGACGGCGTGGTCAAGTTCCTGAACGACATCGACGCCTCCTCCATCAAGGAATGGGTTCCCGCCGGGACACAAGCCATGCCGCTGAAGTACAGCATCAACGGGAACAACTGCACCATCAAGAACGTCAACTGGACCGTGGACCTGGATAAATACCCGATGGCCGGCCTCATTGGCTGTGCGACGGGAATCACCGTCCAGAAGCTGACTTTCGGCGATGACGGCAGCCAGGTGACCTTTACCGGCAATCCCTCGGGGAAGGTCAGGGCCGGCGGGATTGTCGGCCGGGCTGAAGCCATCAAGATGGACCGTGTCACCAACAATGCAGACCTCGTCGTGACGGGGACGTCCGCCACCGGGAACAACCTGATCATCGGCGGTGTCGCCGGCTATATCAACTCCGACAGCGCCCTGGGAGGAGAACTGAAGAGCGAAGGCTGCATCAACAACGGCGACATTACCGTCTCGGTTCCCGCCCAGCAGGGCGGCATCGTGGGGTACAATTCCGGCGTCATCACGAACTGTTCCAATTACGGAACCATCACCGGCAAGAAGGAAGGCGATTACGGGCCGGGCTGGCTGTGTTCCTACAACAGCACCAAGGCCAATGTCACCTCCAACTACGGATATGGTTTTGTCGGGGACTGTCCGGCCATGATGAAGAATGCCATGATCAACTACGAGGCCGGCTATGACCTGGAAGCGAACACGGTGGACTGGACCCTGGATGCCTACTATGACTGGGAGACCGTGGAAACACGCCAGCTGCACAGGGGGGCCACCTACTACCACTACAACTGCATCAATGTTCCCCGGCATATCCATGTCCTGGAAATCGACCTCCAGGATCCGGGTATCGAACTGAACAGCGCCGTGGCCGACGAGCTGATTCCCAACCCCAACGGAAACGGCAACAACAACAACGGTTACAACAAACGGGAGACCCTGTCCATGCTCTGCAACCGGCGCCGGGCCGAGGGAAAGAAGGTCTTGGCGGGTGTAAACAGCTGCTTCTTCGACTCCAATGACGGAATCAGCCGGGGCTTCCACGTGGAAGACGGCGAGCCGGTGTATATCAACAACCCTTCCGTGGTCACCAACCTGGTGAACCACGCCTGGGGATTCACCGTATTCACCGACGGAACGGCGTCCTGCGGGAAGAAAAAGTTCACCGGGACCCTCCGCATGGGCGGAAAGGAGTACCGTTTCAACACGGTGAACGATACGACCCTCCGGCATGCGTCCCCGACCGTTTCTCCCGTCAACCTGTTCACGTCGCGGTATGTCCGCGTTCCGCATTCGTCCTTCCCGACCCTCATCAACGACCTGGCCTCCAATGTCCTCTATGTCATTTGCGAGTATACGGGAGACGTGATGAAGGTGAACACCGGTTATGCCGAGGCGAAAGTGGTGGACATCGTGGACGGACGCTCCGGGAGCATCACCAAGCCCTATATCACGGCCCGGAATCGCATCGGCATCGCGCTTTCCGGCGACATGGCCAGCGAGTGGTATGCCAAGGTCAGGAAAGGGGATATCGTGGAGTTCAAGTGCGACATCGCCATCGACGGTGACGCCTCCAAGCCCATCTTCGCCCTGGATTCCTCCATGTACCAGCTGCTGACCGAAGGCCAGGATGCATCCAATACACCAGGTTCGACGGCGAGCCTGTACTCGAAATATGACCCGATCACCTTCCCGGTCGTGAGCCAGGACCGTTCCAAAGTCTGGCTGGTGGAAATCGACGGCCGCCAAGGCTGGTATTCCACCGGAATCAAAGGCTATGAGCTTTACCGGATTGCCAAGAAGCTCGGCGGCTGGTGGGCGACCCGCCTGGACGGCGGCGGCTCTTCGGCCATGTGGGTCTGGGATACGGCCAAAGGCAGCGGTTCCCTGGTCAACAGCGTCTGTGACTCCAAGGGAGAGCGCAGTTGCATGTCCTATATCCTCTTAACGGAAAAATAAACCATATAATAACCATGAAAGTTTTTAACAGAATAACCTTTGCGCTGCTTTTCGGAGCGGCCGTGACGGTTTCCTGCAACACCAAGGAGCAGGGTGGATCGGCCTATACCATCACGGCCGACAGGACGGCCGTCAATGACGTGGCTGCCAATGCCCCCGGTACGGAGGTCGTTGTCGTCACGACCGACGCCCCGTATTGGATCGTCCTCACGCCCGACTGGATCAAGGCCGATCCCACCACGGGCGTCGGCGGAGGAAAGAGTACCATCGTAACCCTCACCATTGCCTCCAACTACAAGAATGAGACGACCGACACCTACCCGCGCAGCGGGAATGTGGTGTTCTCGGGCGGAAAGACCTCGCTAACCATCCCGGTCAACCAACTGGGCCATAAGGGCTATATCGACCCGAGCCTCGGGATCGGCGGCATCCCGGACATCAATGAATTCCGGGACTTCATCGCCGCCGTCAATGAGGGTGGCGCCATCTCCCGCTGGATGAATCCGGTGGGCGAAGTGGAGCTCCAGGCCGACCTCGACCTCGCCGAACTCAGTGCCGACTGGGTCCCGATCGGCGCCGTGGAGCAGACAGGGAACGGAAACAATGCCTGCAAGCCGGTGGGCAACGCCTTCAGCGGCAAGTTCAACGGCGGCGGCCACACCCTGAGGAACTTCCATGTATCCAAGAACCTGGAGGATGTCGCCAACGGCGCCACCTTCGGCCTGTTCGGCGTCCTGGACCATGCCGTGGTCAAGAATCTCCACATCGAGACCGACTTCACCGTGTCCGCCAACGGGACGGCCGACGTGGGCGTCGTGGCCGGTACGGTCCTGTGTTCCACGATCGAGAATGTGACGGTGACGGGAAAGATCACTTCGGCCGGAACCACCGCCAACAAACGCTTTGCCCTCGGCGGCATCGCCGGCTTCGTCTTCAGTGTCTTCGACGCTGAAACCGGCGCGGCCGTCGACAGCTACATCAAGGATTGCAAGGTGGAGGCGGAAGTGAATGTCGACTGCGGCACCAATACGGCCAGCGGCGCCACCGGCGTCATGTACGGCGGCATCGCCGCCTTCGCCACCAATATCAAGGACGAGTCCCGGATCCATATTGAGAATTGTGAGAACAACGGGACGATGACCGTCAAGGCCGGACGATGCAGCGGCATCCTCCCGACGGCCAATTACGGCGCCATCGTGAAGGGCTGCACCAACAACGCCTCCCAGTTCAACACCATCGCAAACGGACGTATCGGCCAGATTGTCTGCAACCTGAGCGCCAACAGCGCCGTCATCGACTGTGTCAACAACGGTGACCTGACGACCACCGGCGCCAAGACGACCACCGGCGCCCTCGTCGCCCTCCTCGGCGATGATACGGCCTACATCGAAGGTGGTGAACGGATTTGCAACACGGGAACCATCCTTTCGGCCTTCGATCCGTCCACAGACGGCAGCAACCGCAACTTCTCCGGGCTCCTCTGCGCGAACATGAACAAGTTCGACCACGTCTCCAACGTGATCCTGAGCGGCCGCTACGGCGCCTACAAGGCCGACGGCAATCACGAGATGTATCCGGTCAACGCCGCCAATATCATGGAATACATCGGCTGGCTCAACGACTCCTACAAGGAAAAGGCGACGAATATCACGTACACCTCTTCTGGTCCGGAACCCGAAACCCCGGAGGCCGGCGGCGGCATTTCCGATCTCGATCCTGTCAACGATACTTGGGACTAAAACGCAAACGACATGAAAAAATATACGATAATCGCCGCTTTTGCGGCAGCCCTCCTGCTGGCGGGCTGTGCCAAGGAAATGCCCGGTGGTGACGATTCCCTTCCGGCAAAGACCGTTCTGAACGCCACCCTGTCGCACTTGACGAGAACGGAAATCGACGGGGTCAAGGTCACCTGGTCGGCAGGTGATGCCATCAACGTCAACGGAACTGTGTCCAACGCGCTTTCCGAGGCGGGAGCCACCGGGACCTTCACGTTCCGGAAAGAACTGTCGACACCCTATAAAGCGGTCTTCCCGGCCGATCTGTACAAGGACGCCACTACGGTGACCCTGCCGGCCACGTGGGCGGTGGACGATTTCGACCTGCCGCTTTACGGGTATGCCGAAAGCGGGAAAGACCTTCCCTTCAAGTCCCTGACCGCCCTGATCAAGCTTTCGGTCACGGGTGAGTCGACGACTACCCTGAAAGAGGTAACCGTCAAGGGGCTCTCCGAGGAACAGGTCAGCGGTGACTTCTCCATCGACTACACGACCGGCGCGCTCGCTCCTCTGTCCGATTCCGAGGCTTCCAAGGAAGTCAAGGTCAACGTCGGCAAGGCCCTCTCCGGCGAACCTGTCATCATCTACATCCCGGTGCCGGCCGGCACCTATGCCTCCGGCTACCAAATCGACCTGTTGGACACGGAGGGGGGATTGATGAAGAAATCGGTGTCCGCCCGTACCCTCAAGGCCGGCGAACTCCGGATCATGCCCAGTCTGGCCTTCGCCCCTTCCACGGAGCCGGGAGAGAATATCGGCGGTATTCCGGATGTTGCCGAGCTCAAGGCTTTCGCGACCGCGGTCAACAACGGCCTGTCCATCGGCCGCTGGCTCAACGACGCCGGCGAAGTGGAACTCCTGGCCGACCTGGATCTGGAAGGTGAGGAGTGGACGCCCATCGGGAACGCTTCCGTTACTACGGCCAACGCCATCACCGGCAATGCCTTCACGGGCGTTTTCAATGGTGGAAACCATACGGTGGACAACTTCAAGGTCACGATTCCGGCCACGGACGGCGGTTCTGTCGCCGGTCTGTTCGGCGCTGTCCAGGGAGCCACCATCAAAGACCTGACCATTGGAAGCAAGGTGGTTCTGAAGACCTCCTCCAAGACTTTCGTCACCTTGGGTGGCGTGGTCGGCTATGCCGCGGAGTCCACCCTGAAGAACCTGGACAGCCATGCCACGCTGGTCAATGACGGCGGTGCCGACAATGTCCGGCTCGTCATCGGCGGTACGGTTGGAACGATGTATGCCTCTGCGTCCGCCCCTTGTACGGCGGAGAACCTCCAGGGCCACGCGTCCTTCGACGTGACGAACACGGTGAATACCAAGAACGGCGGAACTGGCATCAGCGTCGGCGGCGTCATCGGCTTCACGGACGGCGAATCCCTGGAGCAGGCCGTCCAGGTGACCGACTGCGCCAACCACTCCAGTTTCTCCGTCCAGGCCACCCGCACGGGCGGTGTCATCGGCTCCATGAACGACTTTACCAAGGCGGAAGGGCTGGTGAACAACGGAAACATCTCCTGCACCGACACGAAGGCCAGCAACAGCCGTGTAGCCGGCATCGTGTCGGCGATGGGCAATTCCACGTTGCTTTCCAACAGTACCAACCAGGGCGATGTCGTCTTCGCCGTGGCCGACGACAAGACCCACGGCTATGCCGCCGGCATCGTGGGACAGACCAACGACGGCAACAGCGTGACGGTCATCGACGGATGCGCCTCCTATGGCTCGGTCCTGTCTGACATCTGGTACGCGACCGACAAATACATCGGCATCATCTGCGCCAATTTCAACTCCAAGACCATCACGGTGAAGAACTGTGTCCTCGGCGGGAAGATCGGCCCCTACACGCCGACCGCCGAATCCCCGGTCGTGGAACTGACTGAGTCCAACTTCAGCCAGTACTACTCTATGGCCACCGCCAAATCCCAGAAGGTCACCTTCGAGAACAATAGTTTCGGAGGGGGCTCCTCCAGTGAGAAAGGCATCGCTTCCGCCGATGACCTGATCGCCTTCGCGGAGGCCGTCAATGCCGGCAACTCCACCGAAGCCTGGCAGAATGCCGAAGGTACGGTGACCCTGCTTGCCGACATTGACCTGAGCGGCAAGAACTGGACCCCGATCGGCAACGTTTCGTCCGCCGGCAATGCGAATAACGCCTCCAGCCCTACGGGCAACGCCTTCTCCGGCAAATTCGACGGAGGCAACCATACCGTCAAGAACTTCACGGCCGACGTCGCCATCGCCGACAATGGGGTCTATGGACTCTTCGGCTATGTCCAGGATGCCACGATCAAGAATCTGTCGGTCGAAGCCGACCTGACCCTCCGGGCCGCGGCCACGGCCGACGCCGGCGTCCTGGCCGGGACCGTCGCCGGTTCCACCATCGAGAATGTCACGGTGAAAGCCACGCTGACCATATCCGGTGCGGACGTCGACAACAAGCGGTTCAGCGTGGGCGGCATCGCCGGTTTCGTGTTCGGCACGCCGGAAGCCCCCGCCCTCATCAAGGGATGCACGGTGACGGCAACGGCGAATGTCGAGTCTGGCAAGAACACCAAGAACGGCGCCACTTGCGTCCATTATGGCGGCATCGTGGGCTTCTCCACGACGGTCAGCGGGACGACAGCGATTGCCTGTACGCTGGAGAACTGCGTCAACAACGGCACCATTACGGCCAAATCCGGCCGCAGTGCAGGCATCCTGGCTGCCGCGAACCTGGCGACCCTGATCAAGAATTGCGTGAATAACGCCACGCATACCAACAGCTTCGCCAATGCCCGGATCGCCCAGATTGTCTGCACCCTGGGCAACTACTCCGGGGTGGTCGGCTGCACCAACAACGGCGACTTGACCACGACCGACGCCAAAACGACCACCGGCGGTATGGTCGCGCTGTTCAACGGGGATGAGTCTTATCTGGAGGGCGGCACCAATACGGGTACCATCATTACCGGCTTCGATCCGTCCACGGATGGCAACAACCGCAACTTCTCCGGCATCATCGGCGCCAACATCAACAAATTCAAGCACGTCAAGGACTTTGTGGTGAGCGGGAAATACGGTCACTACAAGGGCGCCGAGGCGCCTGAGATGGCGACGATCACCGCGGAGAACTTCCGGGATTACATCGGCTATCGCACCGAGGCCAATGAATCCAAGATCACCGGCCTCACCTATGTCGCCCCGTAACTGTGCCGCCGTATGAAACGGATCCTTTTTCTTTTCTTCGCTCTTTCCCTCTTTTCCCTGTCCTGTCCGGCGGACGGGAAGGGAAAAGAGTTGAAGGTGCTCTATTGGAACATCCAGAACGGGATGTGGTCCGACCAGGCCGACAACTATGACCATTTCGTCGCGTACGTCCAGAGCCTGGACCCGGATATCTGTATCTGGTGCGAAGCGGAATCTCGCTACCTCACCGATACGGCTGTCAAAATGCAAATGCCGGAGGACCAGTATCTTCCATGGAACTGGGACCTGCTTGCCCGGCGGTATGGACACCAATATACCCTTGTCTGCGGAAAAAGGGACACCTTTCCGCAGGTGATTACTTCCAAGTATCCGTTGCGTATTGTCAAGCGCATCACCGGAAACGGGGACGATATCATTGTCGCCCACGGGGCCGGCTGGGCCAAGGTCGATTTGGGGAAAGGGAAAGAGCTCAATATCGTCACCCTGCACACCTGGCCGTCCAAATTCGCCTATCAGGCGGTGGACGAAGCGGCCAGTGCGGCCGCGCGGGAGGGCGATTACTTCCGGGCCAAGGAGATGCAGTTCATCTGCCAGGAAACCATCGAGAAGGTCCCCGACGCCTCCCGGCAGTGGTGGCTGATGACCGGTGATTTCAACGCCATCTCCTCCATCGACAATTTCCACTACCGGCTTCCTGCCGACGATCCGGCTTTCCTCGTGCACGACTATGTCCGCGCCCACACCCCGTACATCGATGTCATCGAGCGGCTCTATCCCGGCGAGTTCCAGAAGAGCACGCTCTCCGGACGACGGATCGACATGGTCTATCTCACCCCGGCCCTGTACGAAAAGGTCACTTTCGGCCGGATCCTTTACGAAGGCTTTGCGGAATCCTGGCGGGATCCCCGGGGAAAGGACATCCATAATTTCTGCCACCCCTCCGACCACTATCCCGTCCTGGTGACCTTTCAGTTGAAATAACAGACGAAGCATGAAAAAGATTTTACAGATCATCCTCCTGGGGCTTTGTGTCGCTTCTTGCGCGAAGGCGTCCCGATATGCCAACCGGGCGGAGGCCATCGCCGCCCAGATCCACGATCCTTCCTCCCGCTATGTCGTCGTGACCGTCCATCGGGGAGACTGGCGGAATTTCCCGGAGAATTCCATTCCGGCCATCGAGAGCATCATCCGGATGGGAGCCGACATCATGGAACTGGACCTGAAGATGACGGCTGATTCTGTTTTGATCCTCAGCCACGATGCCGATGTCCTGCGCTGCACCAATTTCAGCAGCGTTTTCCGGGACCAGCCCGGCAAGAGCGCCCGTGTCAAGGACCTCACCCTGGAAGAGATCAAATCCCTCAGCCTGAAACGGGCGCACAACGTCGCAATCGACACGCTGCACATCCCGACGCTCCGGGAGGCGCTTCTCTGCTGCAAGGACCGCATTTGCGTGAATGTCGACCAGGGATATGAGTACTATGACCAGGTGCTGGCCGTCACCGAGGAGCTCGGCGTGACAGATCAGATTCTCATCAAGGGAAAGAAGTCTATCGAGACCGTGGCTGCGCACGAAGCCGCATACGAGCACAACATGATGTACATGCCCATCGTGGATATCCAGAAGCCTGCCGGCATGGAACTGTTCAACTCGTATATGGCGCAGAACGTGGTTCCGCTGGCCTATGAAGTCTGCTGGCAGCAGAATGACGGCACCTTTGAAAAGGTCGCGCGCCAGATTATCGACCAGGGATCCAAGGTCTGGGTCAACACGATCTGGGCTTCCCTCTGCGGTGGATTCGGAAATGACGATGACGCTGCTTTCATGGCGGAAGACCCGGGGCAGGTATACCAGCAGTATCTGGACAACGGCGTTTCCATGATCCAGACCGACCGGCCCGAGTTGCTGATCGGCTGGCTTACCAGGAAAGGACGCCATACGCTTAAATAGGAAAGACCATGGACAGCGTCAACGCTCAGAAATCATACAAACGGTACAGGATGCAGACGTTCATCGCTGCGACCCTGGGATATGCCTTGTACTATGTATGCCGCCTGTCGATGGGCGTGATGAAGCAGCCGCTGATCGATGCGGGGCTTCTGTCGGCCACCCAGCTCGGCGTGGTCGGCGCCTGTCTGTACTGGACCTATGCCGTGGGCAAGCTCGTCAACGGCTTTCTGGCCGACGGGGCCAATATCCGGCGGTTCATGGCCACGGGCATCCTCATCTCCGTCGGCATGAACTTTATCATGGGAATCCTGGGTGTGGGCGCCCAGAGCGGGCAGATTGCCAATGGCGTGCTGTTTGCGGGCTTCTGCATCCTGTGGTCCTTGAACGGATGGGCGCAAAGCATGGGGGCGCCGGCCTGCATCGTGGCGCTTTCCCGCTGGATGCCCCTCAAGGTCCGAGGAACCTTCTACGGCGTCTTCAGCGCCTCGCACAACATCGGCGAGGGGCTTTCCTTCATCTTCGTGGGCGCGATTGTCGCGGCCTTCGGATGGAAATGGGGCTTCTTTGGCGCGGCGTTGGGCGGCGTCGTCGGCTTGGTCCTGGTCCTGCTCTTCTTCCACGATTCTCCGGAATCGAAGGGCCTTCCGGCCATCGAGGTTCTGTCCGGGGAGATGTCTCAGGAGGAATTTGACCGGGAGAGCGGGAACCTGCACTTGGCGGCGCAGGAGGAAAAGCGGCGTAAGCGTCTGGAAACAAAACAGATGCAGAAGCTTGTCATTAAGAATACCGGCGTCTGGATTCTGGCGGCGGCCAGTGCTTTCATGTACATGAGCCGCTATGCCATCAATGAATGGGGCACCATTTTCCTGCAGGAGGTCAAGGGGTATTCCCTCGCCGAAGCTGCCACGGTCATTGGCATCAATCCGGTGTTCGGCATCATCGGCACGGTCGTTTCCGGCTGGCTGTCCGATGTGATTTTTAAAGGTGACCGCCGGTATCCCGCGCTCGTGGCCGGCGTCCTGGAAGCCCTGGCCCTGACGCTGTTCCTGTATGGCGGCCCGGCCCGGTGGGTCAACATCCTGGCCATGGTCCTGTTCGGAATCGCCATCGGTGTGCTGATATCCTTCCTGGGAGGTCTGATGGCCATCGACCTGGTGCCGCGGAAAGCCTCCGGCGCCGCCTTGGGAATCGTGGGAATCGCCTCCTATGCCGCGGCCGGCCTGCAGAACATCATTACCGGCCTGCTGATGGACAGCGGCGCCACGGGCGCACATAACTTCAAATACGTGAGTATGTTCTGGCTGGGAGCCGCCGTCATTTCCTTCCTCCTTCCCTTGCTCAACTGGAAGCGGAAGAGACAAGAAATCCAATAAAACGACGGATTCGTCGTTTTGTAAAGAGATAATAAC
>JAEEGJ010014500.1_pt1 | contig 18680 bp, 16 predicted proteins | sample 8958761 | NCBI WGS metagenome assembly JAEEGJ01 (sample SAMN16246546, study PRJNA631951) | gut metagenome | biome: gut microbiome; feature: rumen; material: RS-attached | host: Bos | place: Iran: Karaj | collected 2018-10
GAAGGACGCGTAGGACGGCATGTCGATGAGTCCGTGGCCGGAGAGGTTGAAGAGGATGACTTTCTCCTCGCCTGTCTCCTTGCACTTCTTAGCCTCGCGGATGGTGGCTGCGATGGCGTGACAACTCTCGGGAGCAGGGATGATGCCCTCGGTGCGGGCGAAGAGCATACCTGCGTCGAAGGTCTCGAGCTGCGGGATGTCGACACCGTACATGTAGCCGTCCTTGATCAGCTGTGAGATGATCATACCGGCACCGTGGTAGCGCAGACCGCCAGCGTGGATGTTAGAGGGACGGAAATTGTGGCCTAAGGTGTACATCGGCAGCAGGGGGGTATAGCCGGCCTCGTCGCCGAAGTCATAGCGGAACTGGCCGCGGGTGAGCTTCGGACAGCTGTCGGGCTCGGCAGCGATGAACTCTATGTTCTTGCCCTCAAGGATCTTGTGACGCATGAAGGGGAAGGCGATGCCGCCGAAGTTGGAACCGCCGCCGAAGCAGGCAATCACCATGTCGGGATATTCGCCGGCCATCTCCATCTGCTTCTCGGCTTCAAGGCCGATGATGGTCTGGTGAAGGCCTACGTGGTTGAGCACGGAACCCAGCGTGTACTTACAGTTGGGAGTGGTGGTGGCCAGCTCGACAGCCTCGGAGATGGCTGTGCCCAGAGAACCGGAGTGGGTGGGGTCCTTCGTCAGGATGTCCTTACCGGCACGGGTGGACATGGAGGGAGAACCCTCAACAACGGCGCCGAAGGTGCGCATGATGCTGGAGCGGTAGGGCTTCTGCTGCATGGTGATCTTCACCTGATAGACGGCACAGTCGAGACCGTAGATCTTGGCGGCATAGGAGAGGGCGGCGCCCCACTGGCCGGCACCGGTCTCGGTAGTCACGTTGGTCGTGCCTTCCTGCTTGGCATAGTAGCACTGGGGCAGGGCGGAGTTGATCTTGTGGGAGCCGAGGGGGTTGGTTGACTCGTTCTTGAAGTAGATGTGGGCTGGTGTGCCGAGGGCCTCTTCGAGAGCGTAGGCGCGTACCAGCGGTGTGCTGCGGTAGTATTTGTACTTGTCGAGCACTTCCTCCGGGATGTCAATCCAGCGGTGCTCCGTGTCTAACTCCTGCACGCAGCATTCGCGGGGAAAGATGTGTGCCAGGTCGTCGACGCCAAGCGGCTGCTTTGTAGCCGGGTGGATGGGAGGCAGGGGCTTGTTGGGCATGTCTGCCTGGATGTTGTACCACTGTGTTGGGATCTCACTCTCTTGGAGGATGAATTTTTTCTGTTTAGCCATAAAAAAAAGATTTAGAATTAGGTAATTCCGTGTGCAAAGGTACAATATTATAATGAAAACGGAGTACTAAATAGGATATTTATATTTTTTTTGGAAACAAATATGAATAATTATAACCAATATCGGCCCCCATGTGGGCAGAGATTACTGTGTGAGACTCTCGAGGTACTCCTTCGGCTGGATGCCGAACTGTTTCTTGAAACAAGTGGAGAAATAGCGCGGATCGCGGAAGCCTACCTTGTAGGCGAGGTCGCTGACACGCTGGTTGGGATCTTCCTCTGCCATCCGCTTCGACTCCTTCAGGCGGATGTCGCGGATGAAGCCTGAAACGTTGAGGCCTGTGATGGAACGGAGTTTGTTGTAGATGGTTGACGAGCTGGCGCCCATGTCTGCCGCCAGGGACTCGCGGTCGTAGGTGTCGTCGTCGAGGTGGCTTAAGACGCACTCAAGCGCCTTGCTGAGGAAGATCTCGTCGGGCGACTTCGGGGCATCGGCCTTGATGCGGGTCTCGGCGGCACTCTTCTGACTGTATTCGCTCTGGATGCGCTTGCGGTTCTCGATGATGTTGTCGATGCGCAGCTTGAGGTCTCCGAGGCGGAAGGGCTTTGTCAGGAACTCGTCGGCGCCGGCGAGAAGGGCTTCCTGCTCGTCTTCCTCCTGGGTCTTGGCTGTCAGCAGGATGATGGGCAGATGGTTGTAGTTGGGATCGCTCTTGACGGCGGTGGTCAGCTCGTAGCCGTCCATCTCAGGCATCATCACGTCGGAGATAATGAGGTCGAGCTCTTTCTCGCGGATGATGTCGAGGGCCTCGAGGCCGTTCTTGGCTATATATATATGATAGGTGGCTTTCAGCAGCTGGCGCATGAGCATCAGCAACTCCACGTTGTCTTCGACGATGAGCAGCTTGTAGGTGTCTTCGTCGTACAGGTCCTTGTCGTCGTCATCGTTGTTGACATCCGGCACGAGGGCCTGGAAGTCGATGATGGCGTTCTTGGGGATGTTGACGTCGATCATGTGGCGTTCGTCAATCTGTTCAGGCAGGAACGCCTCTTTGTTGATGGGCAGGTTGACGATAAAGGTGGTGCCTTTTCCCACCTCGCTTTCGCAGCGGATGGTGCCGTGGTGCAGATAGACGAGATCGTGGGTCAGTGCCAGTCCGAGGCCGGTGCCGATGGTCTTATGGCGACGGTACTCGCCGTCGTGGAAGCGCTGGAACAGGTGTTTCATCTGCTCGGGAGGGATGCCGTCGCCAGTGTCGCTCACTTCAATCCTGATGTGGTCGTAGGTGTTGTTGGTCTGAACGCGCAGTACCACTTCTCCGTCCTCATTGGAGTATTTGGCTGCATTCGAGAGCAGATTGTAGATGATCTTATCGAGTTTGTCGGTGTCGATCCATCCCATCATGCTTGACGGCTGGCAGGAGATGGTGAATTTCTGACGTTTCTTGACCAGAAGCGGCTCAAGACACTCGGCTGTCTCATGGATATACCTCATCACGTCGCCCTGGGCAACGAGCAGTTTCAGCTCGCCGGCTTCCGACTTGTTGGTCTCCAGAATCTGCTGAAGCAGGCGCACCATACGTTGGATGTTGAGTTGCATGAGGTCGTAGTCGTGGGCAAATTTCGGTTCTTCGTCCCTTAATTTGTCTACGGAGGCGGATATAACAGTCAGCGGGGTGAGTAGTTCGTGGGTGATATTGGTGTAGATGGCGCTCATCTGCAGACGCCTGCGTAGTCTTTGGCTCCGCAGGTAGAGATTCCGACCTACGAAGGAGAATACGATGACGATTGCAAGTATTACAAAAACTAATAGAAAGCGTGCGGCCATGACTGTTATGGTTGTCAATCATCTGCAAAAATAGTGTTTTTTCTCGAAAAAGAGCACGAATCTCAAAAAAAAATGCATTTTTTGTACGCAAAACGTTTAAAATGCGTGATTTTACGTTTAAAAAGCGTGATTTCACGCATTTTAAACATTAAAAAACGATAAGTCAACATTACTTAGTGAAACTTGTTGTATTTTTGCATCAGAAAAAGATTTTAATGGTTAAGGTTTATGGTTGATTAATTTAGTTTTTTAAGTAAAGAAAAAGGCTCGTTGTGAAACGAGCCTTTTTCAATTTATTTAAGTAGTTCCTCAATCTGCTTCTCGATATTGGCGGTTTTCTCTGTCGGCTCAAAGCGGGCGACAACCTGACCTTTCTTGTTGATGAGGAACTTCGTGAAGTTCCATTTGATGTCGGCCTTCTCCTTATAGTCGGGATCGGCCTTGGAGAGCATGTCGTCGAGGATGTGGGCGATGGGGTGTTCCATGTCCCAGCCGGCGAAGCCCTTCTCCTGCTGGAGGAAGAGGAAGAGGGGATCGGCATCGTCGCCATTGACCTTGACCTTCTTGAAGCGCGGGAACTCGGTACCGAAATTCAGCTTGCAGAACTCATGGATGCTCTCGTCTGTGCCAGGGGCCTGCTGTCCGAACTGGTTGCAGGGGAAGTCGAGAATCTCGAAGCCCTGGGCATGGTACTTCTCGTAGAGTTTCTCCAGTTCGTCGTATTGCGGGGTGAATCCACACTTTGTTGCTGTATTGACAATCAGCAACACCTCGTTGGCGTATTCCTTCAGGGATACGTCCTTGCCTTTTCTGTCCTTGACAGTGAAGTCATAAACTGTTTTCATCTTATGTTTAAATTGTGATATGTTAAGTTCTCGGGTACAAATTTACATATTTTCCGCGTTATGACCAAATAAATGGGCAAAAAAAGTGCGCTTGGGCATATGCAACTACCCAAGCGCAATCTTTTTTTCTGAAGATGTATCTTTCGTCTTCCCTTACTTCTTGGCGGCCTTGCCATAGCGGCTCATGAACTTGTCGACGCGTCCAGCGGTGTCGACGAGCTTGCTCTTACCAGTGTAGAACGGGTGAGAGGTGCTGGAGATTTCTACTTTTACCACAGGGTAAGTTTCGCCTTCGAATTCTACGGTCTCTGTTGTTTTTGCAGTAGACTTCGTAAGGAACATATCGCCGTTGGACATGTCCTTGAACACGACGGGGCGATAGTTTTCAGGATGAATACCTTTTTTCATTGTTGCTTGTTAATTATTAATTGTTACGAATATAATATGTGCTTTGTTTTCGCCATAATGCGGCTTTGAGGGTGCAAAGGTACGAATAATTTGGCTAAACGCAAAATAATTACGTGTTTTTTTGTTTTTCAGCCAAGAATTTGTCAGTTGAAGGAGTGACCTGTCTTTTCTAACCTGTTAATAATGTCTAATATTAGCTGATAAAGTCCGTTTAATTTTGTTTCTAATAAAGAAATATATAACTTTGCATATTCATAAAGAATAATGTAATGGAAGAAAATGAAAAAATGACGGTCTCAGAACCAGCAGCTGCTTCATTGAGCGAAAGTGTAAGTCGTAGTGGTTTGTTGGGTCAGTTGATGGGCTTAAGCTTCTCGGATAAGGCGGCTTTAATCAAATATCTGCAAGAGGATACTAATATTGAATGTCCCTTTGTTTCCGACGAGTTTGGTAGAATAATTTTAACCAAACAGATGAGAGAGGCTGTCTGTAAAGCAGAGCGCGACTTAGAGGAGGGCAAGTGCATTTCTGAGTCAGACTTCAAGGAACGATTTGCAAAATGGCTTTAGGTATTTCTTATGCTCCGCAGTTTGTGGAGAATTTGGAGGCTATCCTCAAATTTTACGACGAACGGAATGGTAGTGATGTCTTCAGCAAGAAACTGATGAAAATGATACACAGGCAGATAGGAATTTTAAAGACTATGCCTGAAATTGGTCGTTTGACCAATTTCCCAGGAGTGAGGATTCTATTTGTGGAAAGGTTTGGCATAGTGTATCAGATTCGCAACAAAGTAGTTCTCATCATCGATATATATTCATGTGAGACTAATCCTAAAGAGCGGATTTTCAAAACGCTTTGATAGCTGTCCCCTTGTAATTTGATAGACCATGGAGTGGGATAATATCAGTGCCGGTGCGAAATAATATCAGCGACAGTGGGAAATAATATGTTCGACAGTACTAAATTTGATGTTCCGATTTGGTGAATTGGGGCATATTATTTGATACGCTGGGGCATATTATTTGATGACGCGAGACATCAAGTTTGCTACCCAACAGTATCATATCCATAAAAACAAAGCGTAAAATGTCGCTAAAATGTTACCTTTTTGGCCTTTTGCAGACGGCTTCGGGCTGAACGTCCTTTAGCTTCGGGCTAAGCGTCGTCGAGCTCCGACCTAAGCGTCTTCGAGCTCCGACCTCATCAAATTGGTTAAAAAAGCGACAATAAATGCACCGATAACAACCAACGAAGATAAAAAGAGGGCACCTCAAACGAAGTGCCCTCTTTAGGTTTTATCGATGTAGTACGGTAATTACTTAATTGATACATTCTTGATTTCCCATGTAGGAGCAAAGGCTGCGGTGCTGACATATTTGAAGGCAACCTTGACATTGGTCTTGCCGGCAACGGACTTTAGATCGACGGTGCTATCTACGAATGTCCAGCTCTTGCCGTCAGGCATACCAGATATAGTAGCCTCTGTCCAGTTTGCTCCGTCATAGACCATCACCTTGATGTGGTCGGTAATGTTACCTTCCTTAACCTGATTACAAGCATTGTTAAATGTCATGACAGGTGCAGTGATGCCTTTCAGACTGAATGCAGGCGACACCAGCCAACTCTCGGCAGCGATGCAGCCACCCTTGTATGCAGAAGCTTTCATATACTTGTTCTTAGTGTCTTCAGACCAAACGTATGTGATGCCCTCGCCGATAGACTTGTCTTCAATGGTAAAGTCCCCCTTGCCTGCTTCAAAGCTCTGTTCAAGGCCTGTGGTGCCGCTTGGTGTGTCACTACCGCCACCTTTGGTGAGTGTGATGATTTCGCTCGACTGGTTGATTTCAGGTGTGACAGTTCCATCCTTGACATACTTCTTCAGCTTACCCTTGATCACTACGACGTCGCCAGCAGCCAGATCTTCCTTGGCAGCGAAGTCGGCACCGTTAAGGCCCTTACCGCTGTAAACCTGCAGTTCGTTGGCTTCCTTACCGTCGTCAGAGATATAGTAAGTGATGCTCTTGTACTTGGAGTTGTACGATTGTACCTTAGAGATGATACCCTTGACGTATGCCTCTTCGGTCTCGCCACCGTCAGCCAGACTGTTGATGGTTTCCAGAGCCTTGGCAACAGTGATGGGTGCATCCTTAGTGCCGAGGTCGGATGTGGGCGTGTCGCCACCGCCGCCGGAACCTTTGGTAAGTGAGATGATTTCGCTCGACTGGTTGATTTCAGGCGTGATAGTTTCATTCTTGACAAACTTCTTCAGTTTACCTTTGATCACCACAACGTCGCCAGCAGCCAGATCCTCCTTCGCAGCGAAGTCGGCGCCGTTCAGGCCCTTACCGCTGTAAACCTGCAGCTCGTTGGTCTCCTTCCCGTCGTCAGAGATATAGTAAGTGATGCTCTTGTATTGTGAGTTGTAAGACTGTACCTTAGAGATGGTACCCTTGACGTATGCCTCGCCAGTCTCGCCACCGTCAGCCAGCTTGTTGATGGTTTCCAAAGCCTTGGCAACAGTGATAGGAGCATCCTTTGTACCGAGGTCGGACGTGGGGGTGTCGCCACCGCCGCCGCTGTCCTTCGTGCCGTTCAGTTCTACGATGATACAATTGTTTTGTACCGTCTCATAAGTGCCGTTATAGTTCATGACCTTACTCTTAATGACGACATTGTCGCCTGCCTGGACAGGAGTGGCACCCTCAGTGAACTTCTTGCCGCCAAGGCCGTAGCCGCGGTAGATATAGAACTTGTTGGCCTTGCCGTCCGCATCGTCGGAAATCCAGTAGGTTGCATTGCCGTAAGTACCAGTGGTCTGAACCTCTTTCACTTCACTGATAATACCTTTGACATAGAATTCCTTATCGGACTGTACGCCTACACCCAGGCCAGAAATGTACTCAAGTACTGCAGCCACATTGTACGGATCTGCCTCCGTACCGTTGCCCGTGGGCTCAATCACTACTTCCTCACCGCTGTCGGGCTGGACAACAGTTCCAAAGGGAGAGGGAACGTCCTCACAGCTGGTGAATGTGAAGGCCGCTACGGCCAACGCAATCAGATAATTAGCTATTTTCTTCATAGTTATATTGTTTTTATTGTTTCGTTATTGATTATTTTGTCTTTCCGTTCAGTGATACGATATAGTTCTGGCTCTGGAACTCGATAGTACCGTTATAGTTCGTAACCTTACCGCATACTATCACTTCGTCTCCGGCTTTTAGGTCGTCCTCTGAGGTAAACTTAGTTTTGCCAAGCCCCTGGCCGCTGTAAACATAGAAGCTGTTAAGGTTGCCTTCCTTATCATCAGCTATGTAGTAGCTCAGGCTGCTGTATTTGCTGTTGAAGCTGGGTTTGCCGACAACATAACCTTTAGCATATATTTCATTGTCGGTTGTTTTTCCGCTTTCTAAATCCTTAGTGTCGTTAATAATGCCTTGCACGTTAAATGGATCTGCTGCGGTACCTTTGCCGGAAGGTGTTGCCACGGGCGGTGCATCGGTGTTCGACGGAACGATGTCCCTGTCGGTACGCATCAGCACCTGCCAAACGTTGTTATAGCGGGTGGCAATACCAGTGATGTCTACACGGCCTGTCGGCATGACGGCCTTGGCGAATTTTGCGTATGTGCTGACACGCAGCACTACGTCGCTGACACCGCTGATGTTGCGGTTGACGCTACCGCCTACGATGCTGGCGCTACCGTCGTCGGGTGCATAGACTGCCTTGCCGTCGGCTTCTGCCAGCGTGACACCTTTCAGCGTCACGAGCTTGGCGCAGTCATTTTCCAGGTCGAGGCTGTTGAAGTTCCACTTGCACTCGATGGGAGAGACTATCAGACCGGCAATCGGGGGTATCAGCTTGTAGTGAGTCTGCCAGATATAGCGGCTCATGCGACCGACCTGCGGCGTAGCGCCTTCCTTGTTGGGGTTGGTATAGGTTGTGCCTATCTGTCCTTGCTTACCGTAGCCGCCGATGTAGAGTCCGTTCAGCTCTATCAGCACGCACTGTCCCACGGAGAACGGGCCTTGCAGTCCGCCCTGTCCGACGCTGATGGCGAGGGCACCCGTGTTGTCCTGGATGTAGAGTGCGTTGTAGATGTTGCCGCTCTCGTCGTTACCGGTAATCAAACCCATAATCTGCATGGGCTCCTTGATCTCTTTCAGTCCATTGTTGTTGATCTCGTTCTTAAAGAGATTCTTCACTTCTGCGATGGTCTTCACGTTCGTAGCCACCAAGTTCTGGTTGCCGTAGGATTCCATTCCCGTCGTCTCGTCAGGAGCATCCCAGTCGCGGTCTTGACAGGCAGTGGTCAGTCCCAATGCTGCCAATAGTATGAGAATATACTTTGATGTCTTCATAATCGTCTTCCTGTTATTAGAATCTATAACCAATGTTCAGCATGCCGTTGATGCCATAAACGTAGTACTTCTTCGGGTTGCGGTCGAACTTGTAGACGCGGGTGCTGCCAACTTCGCCCGAAGTAGAGTTCACAGAGTAGTTGCTTCGGCTCTGCTCGTAGCCGCCGGTAACGATGCTGGTGTTGTTCAGCAGGTTGGTCAGCTGAAGGTTGATAGACAGCGAGCCTTTCTTCAGGCGGATGCTCTTACCGATAGACATGTCGAGCATGAAACCGCCCTTGCCCTTCTGCTGTTCCACGGCCTCGGCGAGGAGAATCTTCTCACCGGCCTCGTTGTAAGCGAACACCTGCTCTTCCTTGATGCCGCTGTTTTCGTAAGCCTTCTGGCGGTTTACCAATGTCGAGCCATAGCGGTAGGAGGGTGAATAGAACAGGTAGATGCGGTCGTAGTAGTTACCCATCAAGTCGATGAACCAGCCGTGCGAGCGGTAGCTCAGCGTCAGGTTATAGGCTGACAGCGGGGTGCCGCCTTCGCGCATGTTCTTATTATAAACAGTTTCGCTGTGGTACGTTCCTTCCGTCGATTTCATGTAGACGACGTCAGAATTGTTGGTGTTCTTGGCTTCGCTGATGGTTCCGATGGTCTTGATGCTGAACGAAGGGCTGATCTTGAAGTTCAGACCCCACTCAATGCCGTAGTATCTCTTCTTGCCGTTAGTCATTGAAACATAGGTGAACGAGTTGGCATCGTCGTCATAGAAGCACTGCCACTCCGTAGCGTCCTTCACGTTGGAGTAGTAGCCGTTGATGTTAGCCTTCAGCCAACTGGTGGTGAACTGGTAGCTGGCTTCAGTGCTCAGCACCTTCTCGTTCTTCAGGTTGGACACAAAGTCGTTGTTGACTTCAGGAGATACGAAGACGGTCTGTACCTCAGGCGTCTTCAGCTCATAGCCGCCGCCAACCTGTATGGTGTGGCCACCGCCCAGGTTGTAGGTCAGTCCGGCCTTGCCACCGCCGTCCAGGAACTTCGCCGTGCCGCTCTTGCCGTACGACGGGATACCCAGCGCTTCTGCAATACCGTTGCGCATCTTACCGTCGCGCTGCATGGTGTGGCCTGCTATGCGGCCAGCAACGAAGGCTGCCAGCGCTCCCTTGCTGTACTTCAGCGTGGTCCACAGCTGAGCCTTGTTCACCAGCAGGTTATAGTTGTAGCCGAACTTGTCGCCTTCCTTGACCACACCGTCCTTGTTGTTCAGGTCATAATAAACGCGGTCGTCAGTGGGGGCGTAGTTGCCTAAGGCGTAAGTGTTGATGTTGTGGAAGGTTGTGGCACCCAGCAGGTCGTCCATGGTCTGGTAGTGCATACCCTTGTTGGTAGCCAACTGGATACCCGTGTTCCATGCAACGTTCTTGCTCAGTTCGGTCTTGAATGTCGAAGACAGCGTCAGGTTCAGGTTGTCGTTGTGCTTGGCCTGGATGTAGTAGATAGCGTCATGACCCTGCTTGCTGACCATCTGGTTGGCATAGTACAGACGGTCCCAGTTAATCTGCCGTGCCTCTTCGCTACCTGTTAAATAAGTACGGGCACGGACGAAGTCGCTGTAACCTTCTGCCGTACGTCCCTTAACGTCATCGGGATACCACACATCGTAGTAGCTCGACGGCATGTTCTTCCAGTAGTCAGGCTGCGGGTTCTCGCCGTCATAGCCGAGCTTGGTGCTCTTATAGATAGAGTAGCGACCCATGAGCGACGTCGTCAGCTTCGACTTGTGGTTGATGTCCCAGTCCCAGGTAAAGAGAAGGGTGGGGGCAAAGTCGTTGACGATACGCGAGTTGCGCTTCTTGCCGTCCTGGTAGCCCCAGTAGGGGTTGTAATGGCGGTCGTTGGCCAGCCAGTACATTTCGTCGGTCGAGGCACCCTGTCCGGCGCGCTCTGTGGGGTTACCCCAGGTGACGAGCGAGATGGCGTGGTTGTTGCCCAGCTTTTTCTCTGCTCCGAAGTAGTAGGAGAGTGCATTGTAGAACGTCCCCTCGACATTCGACGTACCCATGCACGCCCAGCGGTACGTGACGTAGGCTGAATAGGCCCAGCCGTCGGGACGCAGACCGCTGTTGTAGCTGTACATGCCACGCAGTGTGTAGTTGCGGTTGGCACCGGCTATTGATGCGTACTGTCCTGTTGACTGATGGGCGGGACGGAAGTCGTAGTTGTAAGAACCGCCCATGCCTGGCATTGAGAATGTGTTGAACTCAAACGGCATCGAGGCTTCCTTGCTGCTGTTGGTTACTCGGTTCAGACCTCCCACCAATGAGTAGCGGAACTGTCCGGACTCCATGTCGTTCATGGGTACACCGTTGATGTAAATCTCATTGTACTTTTGGCTAAAAGCACGGTAGCGGAAACGTGCGGGGCTGAAGACAAAACCGACCTGTGAGGCATAGATGTTCTGGTTTGATGAAATGATACTCACATTCTGAGACATGTCATCGTTCTCACCCAGCTGAGCTTCCGTGAAAGTGAAGGACTGTTCGCTCACGATGGCATCATTCTCTTTCTGCTGAGCGGTGTCATCAGTTTGAGCAAATGCCATAGGAGCGATGCATAGTGCAATCACTGCTAATTTCAGCTTTTTCATCATAAGGTTAAATTTTAGTAATGAATTATTAGTTTTGCTGCAAAGATAGCGAAATAAATCGTAAAAAAAAGCATTTTTCAGCTTTTTTTTTCAGAAAAATGCGAGATTTTCAAAAATTATGCCTATCTTCGCAGCATAAACCTATAATAATTATGAAAAAGCTACTATCTATTATCGCTATCATGTTCCTCTGCGGTACGATGAACATGCAGGCACAGCAGAAAAAATTTTCTGTCTATGCCATTGGTTTCTACAACCTTGAGAACCTTTTTGACACTTGTCACGACGAAGGACACAACGATTATGAGTATTTGCCAGAAGGTCGTAATAAGTGGTCTAGTATGAAGTATACCAATAAGTTACGCAATATGTCCCGCGTACTGGCTGAGATGGGTACCGACAAGTTGCCCATGGTAGGCTGTGCCGCCATCGGTGTCTCTGAGGTCGAGAATGCCAACTGCCTCACGGACCTCTGCAACGAGCCCCCGTTGAAGGAGCGTAACTTCCAGTTCTGCCACATCGAGGGTCCCGACCAGCGCGGTGTCGACTGTGCGCTGCTTTACAACCCCGCACTCTTTACTGTTCGTGACGTCAAGCTCGTACCTTATATATATGATAAACAGGAGGACATTGACAAGGGACGTGCCACCCGTGGCTTCCTCGTTGTCAGCGGTACGTTGGCCGACGAGCACGTCACCATCATCGTCAACCACCTGCCTTCCCGTGGTGCCACATCGTACTACCGCGAGTTGGGTGGCCGGCAGATTCGTGTCGTCAAGGATTCGCTCATCCAGGAAGACCCCAACGTGAAGCTCTTCATCATGGGTGATATGAACGACGACCCCGCCGATCCTTCTATGTCGGTAGCCTTGGGTGCTAAGCGCGAACTCAACGACGTTGGTCCTGGCGAGCTCTTCAACCCGTTCTGGAACATCCACGCAAGCGGCACCGGCACGCTGCTGTATGACGGCTCGTGGAACCTCTTCGACCAGATAATCCTCTCGCACTCGCTGCTGAACCAGAATGGTGCCAGGGACTATACCACCCTGAAGTACTGGCAGCCGCAGATATTCCGTCGCGACTATCTCTTCCAGCAGGAGGGACGCTACAAGGGCGGCACCAAGCGTACCCATGCCGGCGGTGTCTGGCTGAATGGCTATAGCGACCACCTGCCTACCCTGGTTTACGTCGTTAAGGAGCAGAAATGACATGGAGATAGAACGTCATCCATTGCAACCATTTCTTCCGACGGGAACGACCCTGCTGATGCTGGGGTCGTTCCCGCCGTCGCAAAATAGGTGGTGCATGGACTTCTTCTACCCCAACTATACCAATGACATGTGGCGCATTTTCGGGCTCTGCTTCTTCGGCGACAAAATGCATTTTGTCGACGAGGCGCACAAGACGTTCCGCAAAGCCGCCATCGAACAGTTCCTGACCGAGCGCGGCATCGGTATCTTTGACACGGCGACGGCCGTCGTCAGGAAACAGGGAACGGCCGCCGACAAGGACTTGGAGGTCGTGGAACCCACAGACCTCGATGCGCTGCTGTCCAGTATTCCCCAATGCCGTGCCGTGGTAACTACCGGCGAGAAGGCCACTTCAGTGTTTTGCGGACATTTCGGCATACGTCCGCCCAAGGTCGGCACCTATGCGGAATTTACGTTCCAGTCGCGCACCCTCCGACTGTACCGGATGCCCAGCAGTTCACGGGCATATCCCATGAAGGTAGAGAAAAAGTCGGAGTACTATCAATCCATGTTTAACATCATCTAATTTATATATATCATGACAATTATTGGAATCGCAGGTGGTACAGGTTCTGGCAAAACCACCGTTGTAAAGAAAATTGCCAGTGTCCTGCCACCGAAGTGTGCAGCTGTCATTCCCCTGGATTCGTACTACAATGATACGACGGGGCTGACCGCCGAAGAGCGTAAGGCCATCAACTTCGACCACCCTGACGCCTTCGACTGGAAGCTGTTGACCGAGCACATCAAGATGCTGAAGAACGGACAGGCCGTCGAGCAGCCCACCTACTCGTATGTCATCAGCAACCGACTGCCCGAAACCATTCATGTCGAACCGAAGCCTGTTATTATCCTTGAGGGCATTATGACGCTGCATTACAAGAAGTTACGCGACATGATGGATCTGAAAATCTATGTGGATACTGACGATGATGTCCGCCTGATTCGTAACATTCGCCGCGACGTGGTGGAGCGCGGACGCACCGTGGACATGGTGCTCGAACGCTACGAGAAGGTGCTCAAGCCCATGCACGACCAGTTCATTGAGCCTACCAAGAAGTTTGCCGACCTCATTATTCCCTGGGGGCATGAGAATAAAACCGGCATCCACATCCTCAAGACTTACATCGAGGGCATCGTCACCAACGTGTGACGACAGCTTGGGATGTGGCTGGGGTTGCATCAAATAGTGTCAAAATATTTAGTGCTCAGTCAGTACCCAATTCAGAACTGATTTCCGTGATTGCGGCATCATTTTCGGTGAGTTGGGTGTTGTTTGCATGAGCATTGGCTATCTTGCGGAGGTGGTGAATCTTCAGCGCATTGATGACTTCAATGACACCATAGAGCAGCGAGCACCAGCCCAGTATCAGCAGCGGCATTTCAGCCGACTCCATCGGTTTCAGCATGACAAACAGTCCTGTCAGCAGGATGAGTGACGGACATACCCAGTAGCCGAAGGGTACGCTGCCCAAGCGGCGTGCGGCCACGAGGCTCATCAGTTGTGTGATGCCGCCAAGGATGAGCACGGCAGCCAGCATATACATCAGTCCGTTGATGAAGGCATGGGGTGTCAGCACCAGCACCAGACCAAGGATGACGCTGCCTGCCCCGACGATGGGGAAGGTAGGCTGTCCGCCCGAGACGATGCGCCCCTGCTGGTCGGTTATCGTATATTCGCCGGCATGGCGCTTGGCCTGCCAGTAGGCTATCAGTGCTATCACCCCCGATAGCAGGAACAAGGCACCGATGGCCATGGTCAGCCACGTCACGCCGTCCTGCGGGAATTTCAACAACAGCACACCGATGACGATGGCACATATAGCACGGAAAATGGAACTCTGGAATATCCTCATGGTTGTCTTTTTTTAGCGTTACGTCTGCAAAATTACAACTTTTCCCTGAATAATCCAAGAAAAGATTGTTTTCCTTTCGTTTTTTACTCTTTTTGTAGTACCTTTGCACCCGTAAAAATCGTATGTATCAATTTGTTTCTTTTTAATTATCTGTTTTTTCAATGAAAAAGATTTTAGTAATGTTGGTAGTCGCTCTGATGACTACAATGAATGTGATTGCTCAGGATGACACCCAGCACGAGATTGGTGTGTACTATGGTTTTGCCTCTGCCTCTGATGTTTTATCTATCATCACCAGTTCGATTTCTGCTGCAGCAGGTGACCAGTCCTCTTTCTTTGGTCCCATTGGTGTAGAGTACTATTACCACGTCTCTCCTGTTGTGGCCGTGGGTGGTTTGGCCTCTTATGCTACTTGTAAGGCAGAGGATAAAAAGACAAAAAAGGACGATTTGACAGAGTCTTTTATCACCATCATGCCTTCGGTCAAGTTCAACTGGCTGCGCAATAATGGTTTCGGCATGTACTCATCCCTCTCTGCCGGTGTGATGTTCCTCTCTGTCTCTTTTGACGACAGCGTGAAGGCCGCCGACCCGGATGCCCAAAAAGAGACGAAGGCCAAGTTCATGTTTCAGGCAACTGCCTTGGGTGTGGAGTTTGGCGGCAATCTGCGTGGCTTCGCCGAGTTAGGCTTTGGTGAGAAGGGTCTGCTCTGTGCCGGTCTTCGCTATAAGTTCTAAGTTTTTATGGATACAGTCCTCTTTCTGGTTCGGCATGGCGAGACCGTGGATAATGCGCGGCAGATTATGCAGGGACAGTCGCAGGGTTGTCTGAATGAGAAGGGTAGGGAACAGGCTCGCGTCGTGGCTGAGCGCCTGGCGGCTGAATCTATTGATGCTATTGTGGCCAGTGACCTTCAGCGTGCCATACAGACGGCGGAGATTATTGCCGAGCCCCATGGTCTGCCGGTAGTGACGACACCCTTGTTGCGCGAACGTGACTGGGGCGGCTTTACGGGACGCTTCATTCCCGACCTGAAGGGCGAGGTGTGGCCTGACGATATTGAGTCGGAGGAAGCCCTGCTCGCACGCGCACGTACCTTTTTTATATATATAACGGCCACCTACCCGGGAAAACGGGTGGTGGCCGTTGGTCATGGTATCTTTAATAAAGCGATACTTGCTGTCTATGCGCAGTGTCCGATGCGTGAGGTGCAGCGCATGATGAATGCCGAGGTGCGCATCTTAACGGTGTCCGCCGAACGAGCGGCCGCCGCTGGCACTATGGCCTCCTCCGTGGCTGGAGCCGCCGCTGTGGCCTCCGCCGAATGAGCCGCTGCTGTGGGTGCTGCCTCCGCCGAAGGAACCGCTGCTGTGTGAGCTGCCACCGCTGAATGAGCCGCTGCTGCGGCTGCCACCGCTGAATGAGCCGCTGCTGCGGCTGCCACCGCTGAATGAGCCGCTGCTGCGGCTGCCACCGCTGAATGAACCGCTGCTGCTGTGTGAGCTGCTGCCTCTGCTGCCGCCGAAGGAACCGCTGCTGCTGTGTGAACCACCATTACCGTGGTAAGTGCGTGGTGTCGTGGTGAGACTGTTGCGGTCGCGATAGCCTCCGAATGAACCGCCGTTGCGGTTTCCCCTGTTCATATCACCCCTGTTCATATTTCCGTTCCGGTTCATGTCACCATGTCTGTTGACCGTGGTGCGTGTTGAGCTGTTGCGGTAGCCGCCGTAGTTGCCGCGTCCTATGTTGCCGCTATTGTGGTGGTGACGGAAGTCGCCACGGTTCCAGCGGTCCAGCATGCCGAAGTGGCTGCGTCCAGGGGCGGGACGGAAGTGGTCGCGACGACCGTAGTAGTAGCCGTGTCCGCCGACGTGGTGCCAGGCATGTCCGCCACGATAGCTGGCATAGAACACCGGGCGTCCGAAGTAGAAGTAGTCGCGGTGCGGATAGCGGGCATAGATGCCGAAGTGCCAGTAGCCTCCGTCCCAGTACAGCGGGCGATAGAAGTAGGTGGCAGCACAGAAGGCGTTCCACTGCCAGTCGAGCAGGATATAGCTCAAATCCAGGTTGCGACGCTCCCAGTAGGTGCTATAGACATCGTCGTAGCTGGTAACGCCCATCAGGTAGTCGAGGTTGATCTCGTAGGCTGCCTCGTACTGTTCGTCATTCAGGTTCAGCTCATAGGCCATCTTGTCCGTCAGGAAGAGGGCCTCGTTGCGTGCCTGTTCGTAGCTCATTGCCTTGCCCGTTGCTGCCATTGTCAGCATTGCTACCAGGGCTATCATCATCTTCTTCATCATTGTAAGTGTTTTATTTGTTCTACTTTGTTGTTATATGTTCTCGTATTTTCATGGTGCAAAATTATGAAGAAATGAGGGCAAAAGAAAAGGATTTCCCCTAAACCGTGTTGGGGAAATCCCTATTCTTAATAGAAGTATGTGAATACTTACCGGTGATGATTACATGTCTAAGCCGTTGGCTTTCAGCCAGTCGTGCAGCAGGTTTTCGTTCTCCTCAACGGGGTTCACCTTGTCACTGCTTGATCTCAAGGTACGGATGTCGGCCTTGAAGATGTCCTGACTTGGATTCTCGTTCATGTAACGTGCCAGCTCGATGACGAAAGTCTTGAAGTCGATACCAGAGTCTTCCATCATTTCACAGAAATCCTCATAGGAGATATCCAACAACTTGCAGACGGCTGTTACGTCAGCCTCAAGCGAAGCCTCGTCAACGTCATATATCAAGTATTTCGGGTTCAGGTCAAAGAGCTTCTGAATCAGACCGCGGCAGTCGAAGCCGATGGAGTCGAAGTAGCGCATGAGGGCAATGGGGTCATTCTTGGTCTGGTCAACCAGGAACTTGTAGTTAGCATTCAGCTCGCCGTGATAGTACATGATGGGCCATGCCACGATGGCTGCCATTGTCTGTATGAAATAATAGGGCATAACACCCATGTGGGTATCAGGAACCACGAAGTTGGTCTGTAGGGTAGTAGCACCGGGGATGATGCTGGGCTCGTAGCCGTTTGCCTTTAGGAACTTGAGCAGTGCGCGACCTCCTTGTGTAGGCACGATATCGTCTTTGGCGGCATGGAGAATAAATAGGCGCTGTGTCGGGTTGGGAAGCCAGTCGTTGGCAAGATTCATCGACTCCATGACGTCCTGTATGTACTTGCTTTCCGGGCTTTCAAGGTCACAATAGGCATCGCCCAGAATCTCATGCACCTTTGAACTCCATCCTACCATGTAACTGAGGGTAAAGGGCTCGTATTGTTTGGATAATATGGCTTGGGCAATAAATGGAGAAATCGTTGGCTGGAAGAGTTGGTTGTAGTCCAATCCCAACTTCTGTATCTCGTTGGTAGATACAATCCATGCGGGCAGCACACCAGTCAGACCCATTTGGTCGCATTCAACCATACCACGGTAACTCAGCTTCAGGTCTGAGGCTGAACCGCCAGCGAAAGTCTTGTCGAAGCATACCTCGTAGCGGAAGTCCCTGTCGCGAACCTTTTGGGTAGCCAGTGCGTTAAAGCCACCAGCGGAATAACCTACGTTGAAATTCAGGATGCCCGGGTGTATGCTCAGTTTGCCGAGAAGACGGCGGGCTGCCAGCAGACAGTCGATGTTGGCACGTCCGTCTGTCTCTCCCTGTAAGAAACATGCAGGGAAACGCTCTGTGGCGCCCCAGCCATAGAGGTCGCTTTCCACAATGATATAATTCGGTTTGAGCGGATTACAGATGAACATCGGCTCAAAAATAGCAGCTCCTCTGGAAGGCAAACTTGCACTCTTGGTCTGTGTGAAATAGTTGAACAGGATGAGTCCCTCGCTGTTGACCTCTGCATTCCAGATTTCATCGGGAATCCACATGACGCCGCTCATGGTAATAGGCTCGCCGTAGGGATCCAGAGAAGGATAGACGAAATTGATCTGATGGACACCGCGGCTGCTAATAATATTCGGCTCTTCCCGTGCTTTAGCAACTCCTCCCATGTCGCCGTCTTTCATATTAGCCAGTGCGGAGAACAGGGCAATGTTAAAATCCATCGTCTTCGCGGTGACTGTCGTGATGGCCTCTTCCTCGGTGATGTTCACGTCGTCCACCTCAGCATCCTTCATCAGCACGTTGCCGTCGTAGCTGGTGATGGTCACTGTGCCGTTGTCGCTGAAGTCGATGGCTGACAGCTGGCTGGAGGTGTAGACCTGCAT
>JAEEGJ010014503.1_pt1 | contig 18674 bp, 14 predicted proteins | sample 8958761 | NCBI WGS metagenome assembly JAEEGJ01 (sample SAMN16246546, study PRJNA631951) | gut metagenome | biome: gut microbiome; feature: rumen; material: RS-attached | host: Bos | place: Iran: Karaj | collected 2018-10
ATTCTGAACACCGACTACATGTGGCCGTCAGCAGGTACAGGCCGCCAGCTGGCACAGGGTTCCGGCGACGGTTTCTCGCTGGTGTCGTTCTTCGGAAAGGTGAACTACACCTACGCCGACCGCTATCTGGCTTCGCTGACCATCCGTCGTGACGGTTCCAGCCGCTTCGGTCATAACAATCAGTATGGTACGTTCCCCTCCATCAGTGCCGGTTGGAGAATCAGCGAGGAGAAGTTCATGAAGGACATCAAGTGGCTGGACAATCTGAAGCTGCGCTACTCATGGGGACAGACTGGTAACCAGGAAATATCGAACACTGCGCGCTATACGCTCTATGAGGCTGTGGTCTCTACCGGACTGTGGGGCAGCGGTCAGGCTGGAACATCCTACGACATTGCCGGCAGCAATGGCGGCTATGCCCTGAACAACGGCTACGTACGTACACAGCGCGGCAACGAGGACATCAAGTGGGAGACCACCACCCAGCATAACATCGGTGCCGACTTCGGCCTGTTGCACAACGACATCTACGGCAGCTTCGACTGGTTCCACAAGCTGACCAGCGACATCCTGTTGCCGATGGAAGGCATCGGAGCCATGGGTGAGGGTGCCATGCAGTGGATCAATGCCGGTGAGATGAAGAACATCGGTTGGGAACTATCAGTAGGCTATCGCCACAAGCTGGCCAACGGTCTGTCGTGGGACGTGAACGGCAACATCAGCCGCTACACCAACGAAATCACTAAGCTGCCTGCTACGGTGGCTGCCAACGGTAAGTTCGGTGGCAATGGCGTGAAGAGTGTCATAGGCCATCCCATGGGAGCCCAGGTGGGCTATGTCGCTGACGGCATCTTCAAGAGTCAGGAGGAGATTGACAACCACGCCACACAGGAAGGTGCCGGTTTGGGACGCATCCGCTACAAGGACCTGGACGGCGACGGCAAAATTACGGAGGCCGACCAGGACTGGATCTACGACCCGACGCCCGACTTCACCTGGGGTCTGAACATCTATCTGGAGTACAAGAACTTCGACTTCACCATGTTCTGGCAGGGTGTTCAGGGTGTGGACGTCGACTGCCGCGGCTTTAAGTCGCAGACCGACTTCTGGGCTAACAACAACATCAACGTGCCTTACCTGAACAAGGGGATCCGCGTGCTCGACGCATGGAGTCCTACCAATCCGGGCAGTGATATCCCTGCCCTGTCGATGACCGACTCGAACAATGAGGGTCGTGTGTCGTCGTACTACATTGAAAACGGTTCCTTCGTCAAGCTGCGTACCATCCAGCTGGGTTACAATGTGCCGAAGGCTTTCTCCGACAAGCTGCGCATGGAGCGTATTCGCCTCTATGCTTCTGCCCAGAACCTGCTGACCATTAAGAGCAGCAAGTTCTCTGGCGTTGACCCCGAGAATCCAGGATTCGGCTATCCCATTCCTCTGAACGTGACATTCGGACTTAATGTAAACTTCTAAGGTAAAAGTGAATAGTGAAAAGTGAATAATTTGCTACCGCAATTCAAATAAAGTATTAAAGTTATGAAAACAAAAATATATAATAAGGTGTTAGCAGGAGCATTCTCCTTCCTCCTTCCTCTTTCCTCCTTCCTCGTATCTTCTTGTTCCGACTTTCTGGAAGAGCAGGTGCCTCAGGCTACACTGACTCAGGACGAAGTGAAGGATGCCAAGTATATTGACAACGTGATCATCTCTGCCTATGCAGGATTGCTCAGCATCGAAGACATGAATGCATCGTTCTCGCTGTGGAACTACGACACACGCTCTGACGATGCCTACGTGGGTGGTGCCAATGCCAGCGACGGCGGTCCGTTCCACAATCTGGAGAGGGAAGTGGGTATCAACACCACCGACTGGCCCTTTGCCTCTATCTGGGGTAAGTTCTACAACTACCTGTCGCGTGTATCCCTCTCCTTGGATATTATGGAAACAGCAGACCAAAACGATTCTAAGATCCAGCAGCGCACAGCAGAAATGAAGTTCCTGCGTGCCTATGGACACTTCCAGCTGAAGCGCCTGTTCAAGAAGATTCCTTTTGTCAACAAGCCCAACATGCAGGAGGAAGACTATAACAACCTCTCGAACACTGAATATACCAACGACGAAGGTTGGCAGCAGATCATCAACGATCTGGAAGATGCCTACGCTGTGCTGCCTGTGACCCAGAAGGAAAAAGGCCGTCCCACCAAGGCTGCCGCCGCTGCCTTCCTGGCAAAGGTGTACCTCTATAAGGCTTATCATCAGGACGATGCCAACACGAACCAGGTGACCGCCATCAGTGCCGACGACCTGCAGAAGGTGGTTGACTATACCGCTCCTGGTATCTACTCTGCAGCAGGCTTCGGACTGGAGAACGACCTGCACAACCTCTTCCGTCCTGAGGAGCAGTACGAGAACGGCAAGGAGAGCCTCTGGGCTATTCAATACTCCCGTAACGACGGCACCGAATATGGTAATGTGAACTTCTCATACCGCTTGATCGTACCTTGCATTCCGAAGGTTCACGACTCTGGCTGTGACTTCTATAAGCCCTCCCACAATCTGGTGAATGCCTATCGTACCAACAGCGACGGCCTGCCCCTGCTCGACGACTTTGCAGCAGTAGACTACACCGTCGGCAGCAATGAGACCGTAGACCCCCGTCTGTTCGTGACCGTTGGCGTTCCCGGTACTCCCTATATGTTCAATACCAGCTACATGGTCAGCGAGAGCAACACCTGGAGCCGCTCGGGTGGTCTCTATGGCTACTTCGTATCGCTGAAGCAGAATGTAGACCCCGACCTTTCTAACGTCTACCTCTTCAACTGCGACAACCAGTGGGCATCGTCTATGAACCGCGTGGTGCTGCGCTATGCCGACGTGCTGCTAATGCGTGCTGAGGCACAGGCTCAGCTGGGTAACACCTCGGAGGCCATCACCCTGGTCAATCAGGTTCGCCAGCGTGCTGCAGGCATGATGACTAACAGCATCGTTGCAGGCTATCCCAACAAGTATGGTGTACACTATGCCGTGGGCCAATACAGTGGTTCCTACAGCAAGGACCAGGCCATGAAGATTGTGAAGATGGAGCGTCGTCTGGAACTGGCTATGGAGTGTGAGCGCTTCTTCGACCTCGTACGCTGGGGCGATGCAGCCACTGTCATCAACAAGTTCTATACTCAGGAGAGTGAAACCATGAACTTCCTAAATGGTTCTCAGTTCACTGCTGACAAGAACGAATATCTTCCTATTCCTCACGAGCAGATTGCTGCCTCTAACGGAAACTACAAGCAGAATTGCGGAAATTGGTAATTGCGGGCTTCGCCCTAATTAATAAATAAAAAAAGAAAAGTTATGAATACTAAGATAAATAAAATAGGACGCTGGCTCCTGTGTGCAGCATTCCTCATTACTTATTCCTCATTCCTCATTTCATGCTCAGAGGATGACCACACCGGCAGTATCAATGTCAGCGGAGAATGCCTGGTTCAGGAGTTCGTACTTAACGGACAATACACAGCCACCATCAACACCGAGAAGCGACTCATCAAGGTGAAGGTGCCTGTCGACTACAACAAAAAAAATGACATGGAGATTACAGGCCTTACCGTTTCAGCTGGTGCTAAGAGCAACCTGAAGGTAGGCGACCACATCAACCTCACGGCTGACAAGACGCTGCACGTCACCAATGGCGACCTGGTCATGGACTATCAGGTGGCTGTACGCAACGACGAAGCCATCATGACGCTCTTCCTCCTGGAAGGTGTGAAAGGGGCCATCAATCAGGCCGATAAGACGGTGACCGTATCAGTGACAGCCAACAGCGGTATCGATTTGGCGAATGCCACCTTCGAAGTGGAGTGCAGCGAGGATGCTACGTGCAGTCCTGCCAGTGGCACGAAGGGCAACTTCACGGAGCCTTTCCAGATTACCCTGACCGACAATACCGCCACGAATACTTATACCGTCTTTGCCGTCATGATTGACAAACCTAAGGCACTGTTCGTTGGTGAGGCTGAAAACATCGAGATGCTCAACGACGAGGAGAAGGCTGCCGCCAAGTGGCTTACAGGTAACATCACAGGATCGGCCTACGCTTCTTGGAGCGATGTGGCCAGTGGTAACGTATCACTCGACGAGTGTAAGTTCATCTTCTTCCACCGCCACTGCCCGTCATATGGTACTTACAACGGCTTTGCCGATGCAGAGACGGGAGCCATGTCGGCACTGGCAAAGATGAAGGAATGCTGGAAGCGGGGCGTAGGCTTCGTGCTCGGTCGCTCTGCAGTTAACTACTCCATTGCCCTCGGCGCTATGCCTGAGGATGCCTTCCCCAATAATGTATGGGGCGGCGGTGGCGGCGAAGGCTCAGACGTGATGGGTGACGACCCCTGGCATTTCTACGCATACGACATCAGCCATCCGCTGTGGAAGAATCTTAAGACTTATCCTGGTGCTCCTGAGAATGCCATCTACACGCTCGACAAGGACTACACCATCTGTAACACCACGTCGCAGTACGGATTCTGGGGCGATTATGAAGGTCGCGAGAGTGCCGTCGAAGCAAAAACAGGTGGACGTGCCCTGATTGGCGACAACAGCGTATCTGGATGGGAGCTAAAGGCTGCCAATGGCGAATATGGCAAGGGTGGTGTCATCTGTTTCGGCAGCGGACTCTTCGACTGGAACTCGCCCACACCTTATGTATCGAACTATCACGACAACATGGGAACCATCATGATGAATGCCTACAGTTATCTGACAGGAGAATGATGGGCAAGATAAAAGGTAAAATAGTAAAAAAGACAAAAAAAGATACAATTATGAAAACGAAGATATTTAACATGATGAATCTCGTTGCTCTATGCCTGTTTGGCCTGCTCTGTACATCATGCAGCGATGATGATTTCACGGGCGATCCCGCCAAAGACTGGGCAGGAACCACCACGTTCTTCACCCCTACCGACGAGACAGGTTTCTCAACATATTACACACCCGCAGTCGGACGCTGTGGCGACCCCATGCCGTTCTATGACCAGAAGGCTGGTAACTTCAAGGTACTCTATCTGCAGGAGTACATCAACAACATGACCTATCGCTTCCACCCCATCTGGGGCGTATCGACCACTGACGGCTGTAACTACCAGTCGCTGGGCGAGGTGCTGCCCATGGGTACCAACGACTACCAGCAGGACGCTGCCCTGGGTACGGGTTGCTGCTATTACAACGAGAAGGATGGTCTCTACTACATCTATTATACTGGCCACAACGGCAACAGCAAGTATCGCGAGGCCATCATGCGTGCCACCTCTTCTGACTTCAAGACATGGACGCGCGACGAGCTGTGGCAGCTCAATGGTCCAGACTATGGCTATTCAGCCACCGACTTCCGTGACCCGCAGATCTTCGTGGCTGAGGACGGACAGTACCGCATGATTATGAGCACACGTCCTGTGAATGGCGGTGACCCCAAATTTGCTGAGTTCAAGTCAAGCGACATGAAGAACTGGGAACACGTAGGACCCTTCAACATGATCTGGGACCGCATGCTCGAATGTCCGGACATCTTCAAGATGGGCGACTACTGGTATCTGGTCTATAGCGAGAGCTACAAGGCTTCGTGGAGCCGCAAGGTGAAGTACATGATGGCTACGTCGTGGGATGCCCTCAAGGCCTGCTTCAACGATCCGGGTGCCAACTGGCCGAAGGATGGTAAGGAGGGCATCCTCGACAGCCGCGGCTTCTATGCCGGCAAGACCGCCTCGAACGGTACCGACCGCTACATCTGGGGCTGGTGTCCCTTCCGCTCAGGTGGCGACATCCACGAGATGAATACCAACGTTGGTGCTGGCGACGGTAATGAGCCCAACTGGTCTGGTGCACTGGTGTGCCACAAGATCATCCAGCACGCTGACGGAACACTCACTGTGGGCGAGGTACCTGCAATGGCCGCCAAGTACAATCAGGCTCAGAGCCTCAATGTAATGGCCAGCAACGGCTATATCAATGGTACGCTCTCTGGTGACGATGCTTATGTACTCTATCCTCGTTTAGGTACTCACAACCACATCTCGCTGACTGTCAAGACCTCGAACAACTGGGACAAGTTCGGTATCTCCCTCGTCCGCGGCACCGACTCGAAGAAGTACTACACGATGGTCTTCAATCCTGAGAACGAGAACTGGCGCAAGGTGAACTTCGAACAGGAAGGTGAGGAAGGTAAGGGCTTTGTCGAGGGTATCGACAGTTATGGCTTCGATCGTCCGTCAGATAACACCTATAAGATTGATATTTACACTGACAACAGTGTCATGGTGATGTATGTCAACGACAACGTCTGCTACACTAACCGCATCTATGGCATCCAGAAAAACTGCTGGAGCATCAACAACTACGGTGGTTCAGTAACCGTCTCAGATGTCAGGGTAAGCCAGTATTGATAGTACCTGTAATTTGATAAAAATCGTTCATTGTTAAACAGAAATGTTACAATGAACGATTTTTTGTACTTGTTGAATCATGATTTATAGCCTTAATAAATAATACTGACTACTTTTGCAGCAGAAAAAACAAAACGTTTCATGTACAACTAAAACATTATTGATTATGAAAAAAATATTATTACTCGCGACAGCATTGTTAGCAACAGTAGTTATTAATGCCCAAACCGTTATTTGGAACGGAGAAGAAAAAGAGTTAGGCTCAGATGGTGGATTCTGGAATCGTGCCGATCCCACGGTGGTAGAAGAGGATGGCAGCAAATGCCTGAAGATTACGCTCAAGGAGAATCCTGACGGATGGGCCGATGAGCATCGCATGGCTGCACTTCCCATTGGTGATGTCAACCTGAAAGGTCTGCGTCGTATTTCCATGCGCATTAAGATGACAGAAAGTCATAACGTCATGATAAAACTCACGAAAGAGGGCGACGGCGGCTACACGGGTGACGAGACGCGTAGATGGTTTTGGTACGATGCTGCCAACGGATGGCAGACTCTGGTGTATGAGTACGGAGTAGGTCCCAACAGTGAAAATATTGTAGACGAAGGTAACACGCTGATTGAGATATGGCCATATGAGTTTGAGAATAAGTGGGGGCAGACCATCTTCATCGATGACATACAGCTGGATGGTCCATTGGTAAACGATGGCGCAGCACGTATTTTGGAGGATGGTTCACTGACCGACAAGCAGATTCTCGTCACTGGTTCGCTGAGCAAGGGCAACTACCAGAACACCTGGGACGGCGATTGGCACACCGAGTCTTTCGATGACTATTCGACACTATTGAGTAAGCTGTCGCCTGATGTTTGCTTCCTCAACCTGACGGGAGCAGCTGTAGCTGATGGTGACGGCCCTCAATTGCGCCAAAAGAACCCCAATCTGCTGATACTATCGCCTGTTGATTTTTATGATGTGGACAATGTTATCAGATGGGATGGAGAGAAGAATGTGACATCTTATATGGTGCTCGATGAGTTCTATCCATTCTATACACCCATCTCATTCGACGCTGGTTACGTCAAAGTTACAACTAATGTCAACGAGGGTGCTAATACCTTCATCTTCCCCTTCTATGTCGGAAAAGATGAAATCGGAGGAACACTAGGCATCTTCAAAGAAGTGGATGAAACAAAAGCTGTTTTCACCAAACAAGACTTTGCCGATGCAAACGTTCCGTTCGTGATGACTGATGTCACTGGCAGAGAAGAGTTGACGTTCTTTGAGAAGGGTGTAGTGGAAACCCCAGAGACATTGGGTTCAACATTCCTCGGCGCATATCATGAGACCAATGCCCAAGGGCTATATGTTCTTGATGAAAACAACACCTTTGTACTTGGCAGTGGTGAAACATTGATCAAGTCCTTCCATGCCTATTTGCAGACTTCTGGCAGTGAGCGTCTCAATATTACATACGAAGGAGATACAGATGACATTAAGGATATTGCATTAATAAAGACCATAAATCAGGGAGTCTATTACAACCTCTCTGGTCAGCGTATCACTCAGCCTTCAAAAGGTCTCTATATCATGAATGGTAATAAAGTCATATTGAAATAGTTAGTTAGTAGTAAATTTAGTCCTATTTAGGTAAAAGATTGATTTTGATTCATTTAGAAGGCGCAGCCGTGATGGTTGCGCCTTCTTTAAAAGAAAGAGAAAAACAATGCGCTGTAAATCACCCACAGTTTCATGTAAACCGTCCACAGCTTTTATTTGGTATGCAAACTGCCGCCCTCCTGACTATCAGGCTGGCGGCAGTTAATATTATGCTTCAATAAAATTTATGCAAAAGGATTCTCGGTGGGGTAGTAGTCACCCTTCGGGAAGTTGTAGTCAATCTCGTCAACGGGGATACCCATGTACTTGAGAACCTCCCACAGATACTTACCAGCGTGCTCAAACATCACGGCAGCGTGGTGTGGGTAGTGCTTCTCGATGAGGACGTGACGATAGAAACGGCTCATGTTCTTGATACCGAAGGTACCGATGCTGCCGAATGAGCGTGTAGCTACTGGCAGAATCTCGCCCTGAGCAATGTAAGCGCGGAGCTTGGTGTCGGCAGTAGACTGCAGACGATATACCGTAGCCTTGCCAGGCTTCAGGTCACCCTCAAGAGTACCGTTGGTTACCTCAACAGGCAGAGCGCGGGCCATAATGCGCTGGAAGCACATCTGGCAGTTGCAAACCTTAGAAGAAGCGGTATTACCACAGTGGAAGCCCATGAAGATCTCCTTGTCGGTGTACTCGTCGCAGATGAACTTCTTGCCCTTGATGCTCTCCTCGTACATGTCGCGAGGTACAGAGTTGTTGATATCGAGCAGCGTTACAGCATCCTGAGTGATGCAGGTTCCGATGAACTCTGACAAAGCACCATAGATGTCCACCTCACAAGCTACGGGAATACCGCGAGAGGTCAGACGGCTGTTGACATAGCAGGGAACGAAGCCGAACTGTGTCTGGAAAGCAGGCCAGCACTTGTTGGCCATAGCCACGAACTGACGAGAACCCTTGTGAGCCTCAATCCAGTCTGTCAGTGTCAGCTCATACTGGGCGAGCTTAGGCAGCACCTGAGGAATCTTGTTGCCACCACCGAGCTCAGCAACCATATCCTTCACAACATCGTCGATACGGGGGTCGCCAGCGTGCTTCTGGAAAGCTTCGAACAGGTCGAGCTCAGAGTTCTCCTCAATCTCCACATCGAGATCATAGAGGGCACGGATAGGAGCGTTACAAGCCAGGAAGTTGTTGGGACGGGGACCGAAGCTGATGATCTTCAGGTTCTGCAGACCTACGATAGCGCGTGCGATGGGCAGGAACTCGTGAATCATCTCAGCGCACTGAGCTGCGTCGCCTACGGGCTCCTCAGGGATGTAAGCGCGAGTCTTGCGCAGAGAGAGTGCCTGGCTGGCATTCAGCATACCGCAGTAAGCATCGCCACGACCATCAATCAGGTTGTTCTGAGTCTCCTCAGCAGCAGCGCAGAACATGGTGGGGCCTTGGAACCAGTCAGCAATCATGGTCTCAGAAATCTCAGGACCGAAGTTGCCAAGATATACAACGAGGGCGTTACAGCCAGCCTTCTGGACATCAGCCAGAGCCTGCTGAGCGTGAATCTCACTCTCAACGATACAGATAGGACACTCGTAGATGTCAGCCTTATCGAACTTCTTTTCATACTCAGCGATAACGGCCTTACGACGGTTAACTGCCAGTGATTCAGGGAAACAGTCGCGCGAAACGGCGACGATTCCAATCTTAATTTTAGGTACGTTGTTCATAAAAAATACTGTATTAAAAGTAATGTTAGCTATAATATGTCTGCAAAGATAATAATAAGTAGGTAATTTACACCATTTTAATTGTTAATCTAATTAAAAACAACAAAAATTAGTGTTTTTGTGTCCCATGAGCACCATAAAAAAGAAGTGTTGGAATCTTTTGGAATCCCAACACTTTTCTATCGAATAGTAACAGATGAATTATTCTGCTACCAATGTGAAGCGCTTGAAGTCTACAATCTTCAGCTCCTTGTCCTGCTGGGCAAGCCACTGGGTAACAGTAGCCTTGTCGCCGTCGCCGAACTGGAACTCCTGATCAACCAGACAGCTCTCTTTAAGGAACTTGTTAACACGACCCTTAGCGATGTTCTCAATCATAGGCATCTTCAACTGAGCCTCACCCTCGGCCTTAGCGGTCTCGATGAGCTTGCGAGCCTCGTCAGCCTGCTCCTGAGTGAGCCAGCCCTTAGCCATATTGCTCTCGATGTGATCCTCAGAGTCAACGAGGTTGGGGTTGATGCCAGCTTTCTTCAGCTTGTTCTCGACGAACTTCTCAACCTGCTCGAGCTTAGACTTCTCAACAGCGGTCTTGTATTCCTCGTCCAGAATCTTCTGGTCTACGCTCTCAGCGTTGAGAGCCACAGGCTTCATGGCAGCAACCTGCATTGCCAGCTTGTGACCAATCTCGGCAGCATTCTTGTTCATCTGAACCATCGTGCACAAAGTGTGCTTGCCCATGTGGTCGTAAACCTCGATGTTCTCACCCTCGAGAGTCAGGTAGCCGTCGAGCTCCATCTTCTCGCCAGTGATACCAGAGCGCTGTGTAACAGCGTCCTGAGCACTCTGACCGTTGATGTCGAGAGCCTTGACAGCCTCGATGTCCTTAGCCTTTGCAGTAATAGCTGCGTCGAGGATGCTCTGGGTCAGGGCGATGAAGTCAGCACCGTTGGCCACGAAGTCGGTCTCGCACTTCAGGGCGAGCATAGCAGCAAAGCCGTCGACGGCCTTTACGAGTACGCAACCATTTGATGTCTCACGATCAGAACGCTTGGCAGCGATGGCGAGGCCACGCTCACGCAGCAGTTCCTTTGCCTTGTCGAAGTCACCCTCGGCCTCGGTCAGAGCCTTCTTTACGTCAGCCAGACCGGCACCGGTCATAGCACGCAGTTTTTTAATATCGTCTATTGAAATAGCCATTTTGTTTAATTTTTGAATTTTGAATTTGGAATTTTGAATTATTCTCGCTTTGCTGCGATGTTTGAATGTTGAATTGAGAATTCTTCATTAAACAATCGGCAGAGCCGACCATTCTTCATTCAACACTCGTCATTCAACACTACTCGGCAGCCTCTTCAGCGGGAGCAGCAGCTTCCTCAGCAGCGGGAGCCTCTACGGGAGCAGCCTCTTCAGCGGCCTTACGGGGCTTGCGAGCCTGACGGCGGGGCTTGTCGTCAGCAACCTCAGCCTCATCCTGAGCGTCAGCAGCCTTCTCGTCAGCCTTCTCTACCTTGCGCTCCTCGATACCCTCGTTGATGGCAGCACAGCAAGCTGTCAGGATGGTCTCGACAGAATCCTTGGCGTCATCGTTTGCGGGAATGACGAAGTCGATATTCTTGGGGTCGCTGTTGGTGTCAACGATACCGAATACGGGGATACCCAAACGATTGGCCTCGCGAACGGCAATCTGCTCCTTCAGCACGTCAACGACGAAGAGGGCAGAGGGCAGACGGGTCAGGTCGGCGATAGAGCCGAGGTTCTTCTCCAGCTTAGCACGCTGACGGGTCACCTGCAGCAGCTCGCGCTTCGACAGGTTGGCATAGGTGCCATCCTGCATCAGCTTGTCGATGTTCGCCATTTTCTTCACGGCCTTGCGGATAGTCGGGAAGTTGGTAAGCATACCGCCCGGCCAGCGCTCTGTCACATAAGGCATACCAACGCTCTGAGCCTTCTCGGCGATGATTTCCTTGGTCTGTTTTTTAGTAGCGACGAACAGGATTTTCTTGCCACTCTTGGCAATCTGCTTGAGTGCGTCAGCAGCCTCGTCGATCTTGGCTACTGTCTTGTGGAGGTCGATGATATGGATACCGTTGCGCTCGGTGTAGATGTACTGAGCCATTGCGGGGTTCCACTTGCGCTTCAGGTGGCCGAAGTGGCAGCCAGCCTGCAGTAATTGGTCAAAATTTGTTCTTGCCATTTTTCTTTTCTTTTTTAATTGTTTACTTTCTTTTTAATCTTTGTTAGACCAACCGACGAGTAGTCTAGTTGTACTAGTTTTACTAGTCTTACTAGCAGTACTAGTCTTCTAGCAGTACTAGCCAGAGTCTCGCCAGTTTAGATGCTAAACGCTGTTCAGTCTGATTAACGCTTACTGAACTGGAAGCGACGACGTGCCTTGGGACGACCCGGCTTCTTACGCTCAACCTCACGGGCATCGCGGGTCAGGAAACCATGATCCTTCAAGCTCTTCTTGTCCTCGGCATTGACCTTTACCAGTGCACGGGCGATAGCCATGCGCAGAGCCTGGCTCTGACCAGTGAAACCACCACCGTCCAGGTTGGCCTTGATGTCATATTTCTCAGCAACTTCCAACAGGTTCAGGGGCTGCTTGACCACATACTGCAGGATGGCTGAGGGGAAGTAACCTTCCAAGTATTTCTTGTTGATCGTGATCTTGCCAGTACCCTCTGACAGATAAACGCGAGCTACTGAGCTCTTGCGACGACCTATTGCATTGATGTATTCCATCTTTATTTTCTATTTAACGATTTACAATTTACCATTTATCACTTGTACAGGTTGATGTCGATAGCCTTGGGCTTCTGAGCCTCATGGGGATGCTCTGTGCCGTTGTAGACATAGAGGTTGTTCAGCAGCGAACGGCCAAGGGGACCTTTGGGCAGCATGCCCTTCACGGCATGCTTCAGAATACGCTCAACACCGAAAGGCTTCTTGCGCAGCTCGGCAGGCGTGTTGAAGCGCTGACCACCGGGGTAGCCAGTGTAGCGGGTGTAAACCTTGTCGGTCTCTTTCTTACCAGTGAAAACCACCTTGTCGGCATTGATGATGATAACATTGTCACCACAGTCCTGATTAGGAGTGAAGGTGGGCTTGTACTTTCCGCGGATGATCTTGGCAACCTTTGAAGCCAGACGGCCCACTACCTGGTCGGTAGCGTCGATGACCACCCATTCCTTCTGCTCGCGAGCAGCTTCCTTACTAATGGAAACGGTCTTGTAACTTAAAGTGTTCATTTCTAAATTGATTTACTACTAAAAAACAGTTATTTATAATATAATAATGTACGCGCAAGAAACTCACCTCCGAGGTCTAACTCCCGGCTGTTAGTCTAACGCACGCTCCCTTGCGGCCTTGAGAGCCTTTCGGGACTTTCGAACCAGCGATTCACGAACCACCACGTCCGGCCAAAGACGCCGCTATTCACACCCTGATTCAGCGGGGATTCTAAGTCTCTCCCCAAATCGGACTGCAAAGGTACGACTTTTCCATTTAATATCGCGCGTGTATGTGTGCAAAAACCTAAAGATTTACAATTATTTAACAGAAGAAGAACAGAATTCCCCTCTTGGACAGGCGGGCCAGGGACTCCAACTTTGTATTCTGGCCTGTCGGATCTCACCTAAAGTAACCTCGCGAGCAGCGAGCCGTAACCTCGCAAGCAACGAACCGTAACCTCATGAGCAGTGAGCCGTAATGCCGACAAAAAGGGGCACCACTCCACCCAATCGGCTGCAGAGCCTTTGTACAAAGGAGATTAGCAGGAGTGGGTATTCGCCCAACACTCCCCCAACACTCCCCCAACACTCCCCCAACACTACATCCAGCACTCTTCCCTTGAGATTGAAGAAATAAGGGATTGAGATAATGAGGATTTTAAATGTTAAGTAATTTTACGATTCTGCGTATTAGCTGCGGCTTGCTGTTTTCTGCTGAATAACCACAGAAAATTTGCGCTCTGGTGTGGGCGCAAATTTTCCCTCACGTGGGAATAAAAATACGGTGACGAAGTTTATTTATGACAAGTCGCACGAATGTTAAGTTTTTTGCCATCATGATGCTTTTGTGAAAAGGCATGCCATGAAACGAATTGCTAAATCGGCGCATTTTTGCCTGAATTTCTGAGGTAAACACACCTCAAATATATGGTTGCGCTCGGCGGGTGGAGTGTTGGAGTGGGTGTTGGGGAGGGTATTTGGATTTCCATATAAGCCATGAAGCCATGAAAAAGCCATGAAAAAACAGACATAACGACAAAAAGTTGGCAAAAAGCTTGGTAGTTTGGCTAATTTGTTGTAACTTTGCACCCGCTTTTCGTGGCACCTGTGCCTGGAAGCATGATAAAAGAACTTAGTAACAAATAAAAATTAAAACCAAAGACAAATGATTATTGTACCCGTAAAAGAAGGCGAGAACATCGAGAAGGCCCTCAAGAAGTTTAAGAGAAAGTTCGAAAAGACTGGTGTTATCAAGGAGCTCCGCGCTCGTCAGCAGTTCGACAAGCCCTCTGTTCTGAAGCGCCTCAAGATGGAGCACGCTATCTACGTACAGAAGCTTCGCGCCAACGAGGAGTAAGAAAGTAGAAACGGTGCGGAATTTGTCGAGAAGGCGAGTTTTGGCACCACCATGCAACAAAAACAAAAAAGTTTTTTGCATTTACTGCTCCAAAATTTGGTAGTCTCAAAAAAAAATCGTAATTTCGTTGCCGAAAAGATGCAACGAATATGATGATAGAAGATTTTTTGAACTACTTGCGCTATGAGCGGAATCGTTCCGAACTAACTGTGCGCAACTACGAGAAGAGTCTGAGAGACTTGGAATCGTACTTCAAAAATCGAGAAAGTCATCTCTCGTGGGAGTCGGTAGACTCGGACATCATCCGTGACTGGATGGAGAGCATGATGGATAAAGGCGACATGGCATCGACAGTGAATAACTCGTTGAGTGCCGTGCGTTCCTTTTTTCGTTTTGCCTTAGCCAGAGGTCTGGTAGCCAAAGACCCTGCCCACACCGTGAAAGGCCCTAAGAAGCAGAAGCCCCTGCCCCAGTTTGTACGCGAGGGCGAAATGGATCGCCTCATCGACCTGCCTCAGATGTGGGGCGACAGTTACAGCGACCTACGCGCGCGTACAATAATAATATTATTATATGAAACTGGCATCCGACTGGCCGAACTGATAGGGCTGGACGACCAGGACATCGACTTCGCGTCGCACCAGCTGAAAGTCACGGGCAAGCGGAACAAGCAGCGCATCATCCCCTTTGGTGAAGAACTCGAAACGACGCTCCGCACCTATATGCAGCAGCGCGACGAACAACCACTGAGGCTGGAACCCGCGCTGCTCATCAACGACAAGGGCCGCCGCATGACGCGGAGTCAGGTAGAAAGCATCGTGAAGAAAGGCCTCGCAAAAGTGACCACACTGAAGAAGAAATCGCCACACGTGCTCCGCCACTCGTTTGCCACCGCCATGCTGAACAACGGAGCCGGACTGGAAAGTGTACGCAAGCTGCTGGGACACGAAAGCGTAGCCACGACCGAGATCTACACCCACACGACATTTGAACAATTGAAACGAGTGTATGAGAATGCCCATCCAAGGGCTTAACCCTATTATTTACCCTTTAACTAAAAAACAGGAGGTAACTATGGAAATCAAGATTCAGTCGATTCACTTCGACGCTACAGAGAAGTTACAGGCGTTCATCGACAAGAAGGTCGCCAAGTTGGAAAAAACATTTGAGGATATTCAGAAAGTGGAGGTTCAGTGCAAGGTTACTAAGCCCGCAACCGCACAGAATAAGGAAGTAAGCCTGACAGTAACCGTGCCCGGATCGACACTCTTCGTGGAGAAAGTGAGCGACACTTTTGAGGAATCTACCGACCTTTGTGTGGATTCTATGCGCGTTCAACTGCAGAAATTCAAGGAAAAATTGCGTAATCGATAAAAAAAGTCGCAAAAAGTTTTGGTAATTCAAAAATAATGCCTACCTTTGCATCCGCTTTCCGATAGCAATGACTCCAGTCGGGGAGCGGATGCTTGAGTAGCAAGCCTCTTTAGCTCAGTTGGCCAGAGCACGTGATTTGTAATCTCGGGGTCGTTGGTTCGAATCCGACAAGAGGCTCTGACAGGCAAAAAGAGAAAAGGCAAAAGCCGATTCAAACTGAGAGAGGTTAAAAACATTGAGGGTGGTTTCCAGAGTGGCCAAATGGGGCAGACTGTAAATCTGTTGTCTTTCGACTTCGGTGGTTCGAATCCATCACCACCCACTTCCTTCAAAGGAAACTCAATGTAGATTCGCGGAAATAGCTCAGTTGATAGAGCACTAGCCTTCCAAGCTGGGGGTCGCGGGTTTGAGCCCCGTTTTCCGCTCATCTCGCTGTTATAGCTCAGTGGTAGAGCACTTCCTTGGTAAGGAAGAGGTCCTGAGTTCAAATCTCAGTAACAGCTCAAAACGAAAGAGAAAACGATTTAAATCGGATATTCATTTATAAAACAATAAAAAAAGAAAAGCTATGGCTAAAGAACAATTTGTGCGCACCAAACCGCACGTAAACATTGGTACAATTGGTCACGTTGACCATGGTAAGACTACTCTGACCGCTGCCATCACTACCGTACTGGCTAAGCAGGGTCTCTCTGAAGTTAAGTCTTTCGACCAGATTGATAATGCTCCTGAGGAGAAGGAGCGTGGTATCACCATTAACACTGCTCACGTTGAGTATGAGACCGCTAAGCGTCACTACGCTCACGTTGACTGCCCGGGACACGCTGACTATGTGAAGAACATGGTAACTGGTGCTGCTCAGATGGATGGTGCTATCCTCGTAGTTGCTGCTACTGACGGTCCTATGCCTCAGACTCGTGAGCACGTTCTGCTCGCTCGTCAGGTAAACGTTCCCCGTCTGGTGGTGTTCCTGAACAAGTGCGATATGGTTGAGGATGAGGAGATGCTGGAGCTCGTTGAGATGGAGGTCCGCGAGATTCTGGAGCAGTATGAGTTCGAGGATGATACTCCTATCATTCGTGGCTCTGCCCTCGGTGCTCTGAACGGCGTTGAGAAGTGGGAGCAGAAGGTGATGGAGCTCATGGACACCTGCGACACTTGGATTCAGGAGCCTCCTCGCGCTACCGACAAGCCCTTCCTGATGCCTGTTGAGGACGTATTCTCTATCACAGGTCGTGGTACCGTTGCTACCGGCCGTATCGAGACTGGTGTCATCCACGTTGGTGACGAGGTTGAGCTGCTCGGTCTGGGTGAGGACAAGAAGTCGGTTGTTACCGGTGTTGAGATGTTCCGTAAGATCCTTGACGAGGGTCAGGCTGGTGATAACGTAGGTCTGCTGCTCCGCGGTATCGACAAGAACGAGATCAAGCGTGGTATGGTGCTCTGCCATCCAGGTCAGATCAAGCCCTTCAAGAAGTTCAAGGCTTCTATCTACGTCCTGAAGAAGGAAGAGGGTGGCCGTCACACTCCGTTCGGCAACAAGTATCGTCCTCAGTTCTACCTCCGCACCATGGACTGCACAGGTGAGATCACTCTCCCCGCAGGTGTTGAGATGGTAATGCCTGGTGATAACGTAGAGATCACCGTTGAGCTCATCTACGCTGTTGCTCTGAACAAGGGTCTGCGTTTCGCTATCCGTGAAGGTGGCCGCACCGTTGGTTCTGGTCAGATCACTGAGGTCTTCGAGGACTAATACTCGGAACTGGATAACCTAGTAAAACTAGTAAGACTAGTCAAACTAGTTAAAACTAGAGTCTGGTAAAAAATATCCAAGCCCCCGCGCTAGACGGGCGGGGGCTTACATACGGGAATAGCTCAGTTGGTAGAGCATCGGTCTCCAAAACCGAGGGTCGTGGGTTCGAGTCCTCCTTCCCGTGCAAAAAAAGAAAATAAGTATGAAGATTATAAAGACATTCATCCATTATTGCAAGGACTGCTACAATGAGCTTGCTCATAAAGTAACATGGCCTTCGCGCAAGGAGCTGACACAGAGTGCCGTGGTGGTACTGTCAGCATCATTGATTATTGCTATTGTGGTATGGGTCATGGACGTTGTGTTCAAGGCCGTGATGAGTTCGGTTTATCCTAATTAAAGATAGAACAGCGACGATGTCAGACTCAGGAATGAAGTGGTACGTTTTGCGTGCCGTCAGTGGAAAGGAAGGCAAGGTTAAAGAGTATATCGATGCAGCAAAGAAGCTGAACGATGTGCTCGCTACTCATGTTGGTGAGGTGCTGCTGCCTACAGAGAAATATGCCACTCTTCAGAACGGAAAGCGCGTCGTCAAGGAGAAGCTTTTCCTGCCGGGATATGTGCTGGTTCAGGCCACCTTGCAGGGTGAGGTTTCTCACATGCTTCGCTTCATCCCCAACGTATTAGGTTTTCTGGGCGGCATGGACAACCCGCAGGTAGTCCGCCAGGCAGAAATCAACCGCATCTTAGGTACTGCTGAGGAGGCAACCATCGAGAGCGCAGAGCTCAACATCCCTTACAGCGTCGACGAGACAGTGAAGGTGACCGATGGCCCGTTCAGCGGATTCAGTGGTGTCATTGAAGAAGTGAACACCGAGAAACGCAAACTCAAGGTAATGGTCAAGATTTTCGGAAGAAAGACTCCACTGGAGCTCGCGTTTACACAAGTAGAGAAAGAATAAGGCGTAATTGTTACGGTATGCCTGTTCTATATACGGTCTGGAGAGGCTTCCACTCTCAGGGCTTATATAACAATCATTTTATAATAACAAACAGAAATGGCTAAAGAAGTTGCTGGATTAATCAAATTGCAGATTAAAGGTGGCGCTGCGAATCCCTCACCCCCCGTTGGACCTGCACTGGGTTCGAAGGGTATTAACATTATGGGATTCTGCAAA
>JAEEGJ010014506.1_pt1 | contig 18671 bp, 20 predicted proteins | sample 8958761 | NCBI WGS metagenome assembly JAEEGJ01 (sample SAMN16246546, study PRJNA631951) | gut metagenome | biome: gut microbiome; feature: rumen; material: RS-attached | host: Bos | place: Iran: Karaj | collected 2018-10
ATGCAGAAAGGGAGGTGTGTCGAAGAAGTGCGCGGGGCGATCATGAGGATCCTTCTCGGTGGGATGTACGAAGATGCCGTGGGCAGAAAGATAACGAAGAAAAGCACAAGATTGCTGGTCCGCGGGATAGTGAAACAGATACTGGATTAAAGATGGAAATGAAAAAAGGTAAATTCGTATATAAAGATCAGCAGAGTATGGATAAGATGCTGAAGCTCTATGATAAGCAGATGACTTTGCTGGGCGTGGATTACAGCGAAAAGTATATTGAAACTTCTTTTGGAAAAACACATGTTGTAATAGCGGGAGATGCTGCTAAGCCGCCGATCTTTACCGTACATGGAGGCAACGGTACTACTCCGCTGAACCTTAAACTGTTCCTGCCTCTCATTAAGGATTACTGCCTGATAACGCCGGATGTCATCGGGATGCCGGGCAAGAGCGATCCATACAGAACACTTGATACGACCAAAGATGATTTTGGAAAGTGGCTTGTCGAGATCATGGATGCCCTTAAGATAGATAATATCCCATTCGTGGTATCTTCCTACAGCGCTGCAATGCTAATGTCACTTGCGCAGGTCGCACCCGAGAGGATAGAGAAAGCTGCACTGGTCGTGCCGTCCGGAATAGCTCACGGACCTTTGTTTAAGATCATCAGGAAAATGACTGTTCCGATGCTGGGGTATTATTTTGTACAGTCGGACAGTTCTTTCCAAAAGATCATGGAACTGATGTCGAGCGAAGAGGACGAACAGATGAAGGAGTTCTTTCAGTTGATGATGTCTTCATACAAGATGGAGATGAAACCCCCAAGAGAGTTCAGTAAAAAAGATCTTATAGGATTTGATGCACCCGTTATCATATTCGCGTCTGAAGATGATATCTTTTTCCCTGTGAGCAGAGTTTTCCCGAGAGCTAAGGAAATGTTTTCTCAGAAGCTTGTGTTACGTGAGATAAATGGAAATCACCTTCCTTCTTCAGATACCATGTCATCTGTCTGCTTATCTATAAATGAGTTCTTTGCTTCATAGCCTTTCTTCCCCGATTATTCTGATTATCTGCCTTACCGCCCATCAACGCATGATCACACATCTCTAACGATTGTCAGAGATCATATCTAACACTGTTAGAGTGTCAATCGGATGATATAATTATCTTGTCCGGAGTTCACAGAAAGTTTACGGAGTACCTGACCCTATATGGGAGGAAATCAAGTATAAATTGTAGATTGGGAGGCGAGCAGAAGGCATGAGTCTGATCAAAGGGATCCATCACATTTCAATGAAATGTAATACAGAGGAAGAACTCAATAGTGTAAAAGATTTCTATATCTCAATATTAGGTTTGGAGATAATCCGCGAATGGCCGGATGGGATTATGATCGATACCGGTAACGGATGTATTGAGATTTTTACAAATGCTGATGGAGAGCATCGTTTGGGATCGATCCGTCATTTTGCGCTGCTTACTGATGATGTGGATACGATAGCAGAAAAGGTGAAGGCTGCCGGATATGAAGTGTTCGTAGAACCGGTTGATAAAGTGATAGATTCGAATCCTAAGTATCCTATCAGAATGGCTTTCTGCTTTGGCCCGCTTGGCGAGCAGGTTGAGTTTTTCTGTGAAAGATAATAATTTCATAAAAATGAGGAAAGAAAAATGCGTACAGAAAAAGAGATGATAGATCTGATCTTAAGTACTGCTAAGGAAGACGACAGGATCCGTGCTGTCTACATGAATGGATCTCGAACCAATCCCAATGCGCCAAAGGATATTTTTCAGGATTATGATATCGTTTATGTCGTAGAAGAAACCGGATCGTTTATCCGGGATAAAGAATGGATCCGCCGATTTGGCGATATCCTGTTTATGCAGTATCCGGATGAACATCCGGACTATCCAAGTGATAAAGAAAACTCATACGGCTGGCTTATGATATTTACGGATGGGAACAGGTTGGATCTGACCGTGAAAACCATTTCTCATGCAAAGGAAAATGTTCTGGAAGACAGCCTGTGCAAGATCCTGCTTGATAAGGATAGAATTCTTCCTCCCGTTCCCGAGGCTTCGGATGAAACGCATTATATCAAAAAGCCATCACAGGAGCAGTATGCGGCGGTTTGTAATGAATTCTGGTGGTGCTTAAACAACATCGCAAAGGGGCTTTGGAGAAAGGAAGCGACATATGCCCAGGATATGCTGAACTTTGTGGTAAGAAAGCAGCTTGAAAAGATGCTTTCCTGGAGAATCGGTGAGCAGACCGGTTATTCCGTCAGCGTTGGCAAATCGGGAAAGTATATGAATAAATGGCTCTCCGGGGAAGAATGGAAGAAGTACCTGGATACATATTGCAATGCTGATATAAACAGTATGTGGAGATCAGTGGAAACGATGTGCAGGTTGTTTTATGATACATCGAAGTGGGTGGCAGAACAAAACGGATTTCCTTTTGAAAAACAGGAAGCGGATAATAGTTTTAAATACTTTAATGCCGTAAAAGAAATGGACGAAAAAGGAAAACAAACTATTGAATATACCTGAATATGCTAAAATGAACATTGATTACGAAATGGAGGTACCAATATGAGACTTTGCATTGCAAATGCTCCGTGCAGAGCTTGAGGAGACTGCATGGAGGAACGGAAAAACGATCCGTGATCCTCAGGCTTTGCTTCTGAAATATGTATTTATAAAAGGAGCAAAGAAATGAATAAGAATAAAAATATAAAATTACGTGATTTCTATATACTTTGGAGTACCCAAAGTCTGTCACAGCTTGGAAGTTCCATTACAGCATATGCATTAACGCTGTGGCTTTATGATGAGACGGGATCGTCGCTTGATACTGCGGCACTTAGGATCTCTACATATGCTCCCTATGTGCTTGTCAGCATATTTGCGGGAGCTCTTGCCGATAAGTTTGATAAGAAAAAGACTATGCTGATCTGCGACCTTCTGGCCGCTGTCAGTACAGTAATGGTATTCGTTTTATACAAAACGGAGCTGCTCTGTGTATGGCATCTTTATCTTATCAATGCAATATCGGGACTAATGAACACCTTTCAGCAGCCTGCTTCTGAGGTGGCTTATACGATCATCACGCCTAAGGATTGTTATCAGAAGACCGGAGTTCTTCAAGCATTATCCAGGTCACTCATAACGATAGGACATCCGATGATCGCAGCTGCTTTATATGGGCTTGCAGGACTTGATGCTGCGATAGCTCTGGATATGGGGACTTTTCTTATAGCCTTCCTCGCACTTGCGTTGTTTATCAAGCTTACCAAAGTTTCAAGTGAAGGCGCGGAAGGAAAAGGAACACTGCGTCTTGCAAAAGAAGGTTTAAGTTACCTGAAGAGCAAGCCGATGATCTTGTACGTGATCCTTTTTATGTCGGGCGTGAATCTCATATCTTCAGCCTTTGAAGCAACGCTTCCGGGATACATAATACCTAATCCGCAGGGTGGGAACTATGTGCTTGGGATCGTGAGTTCCTGTTCCGGAATAGCCATGATCTTAGGGAGTCTTATCTTTGCAAAGATGCCAAAACCTAAAGACAGGGTACGGATGATCTATCTGTCCATGCTGTTCTCGCTTGGAACAGAAAACTTTATCCTGGCATTCTCAAGAAGTCCGATCCTATGGTGTATAGGTCAGATGCTTGGATGGATTTTCGTTCCGGTAATGAGTGCGAACCAGAATGTGATCATGAGAAACGAGATACCTGTAGAACTTCAGGGCCGTGTATATGCCTGCAGAAACACGCTTCAGTTTTTCACTATACCGATAGGACTCTTTCTGGGCGGCTTTCTTGTAGACAATATTTGCGAGCCTTATATGAGAGACAGCGGGTATGCACTTTCTTTCTTTTTCGGAGAAGGAAAAGGATCAGGTGCAGCTATGGTCTTGTTCATACTTGGGGTTGCAGGGACTGCGATGTGTCTTGTGTTCGGCAGGATACTTAAGAAGTACAGTTATAGCGATCAATGAAAAGAGCGGAGGTTAGAATGAGAAGGTATGCATTGGGACATTCAATAAATAAGCTGGTTCACGGATGTGATTATAATCCGGATCAGTGGCTGGATCGACCGGATATACTCAGCAAAGATATTGAGTATATGAAGGAAGCCGGGATCAATGAGGCAACACTCGGAGTTTTTTCGTGGGCGGCATATGAACCTCTTGAAGGCGAGTATCATTTCGAGTGGCTCATTGAAATAATGGACAGACTGTACGAGAACGGGATCAGTACCATTCTCGCCACTCCTTCCGGAGCGAGACCCGTCTGGATGGATCACAAGTATCCTGAAGTCATGCGTGTGGACGGCATGGGACACAGAAACCGTCATGGATTCAGGCATAACCATTGTTTATCATCAGAAGTTTTCAGGGATAAAGTAAGGACGATCGATACAAAGCTTGCAAAGATCGCCGGAGGTCATCCCGGGCTTATCGCGTGGCACATCTCTAACGAATTCGGAGGAGAATGTTTTTGTGATCTGTGCAAAGAGAAGTTCAGGGAATATCTCAGGAACCGGTACCACAATGACATAAATGAACTCAATCACGAATGGTGGAGTTATTTTTGGAGTGCTCAATACAATGATTTCTCAGACATAGAACCTCCCTACATCAATGGTCAGAATGCCCTTATGGGACTGAAGATCGACTGGAGAAGATTTACATCGGCAAATTATGCGGATTATATCTCCGTTGAGATCGATGCTATCAGAGAAGCATCGCCGAATAAGGATGTTCCGGTCACGACAAATCTTATGCAGAGGTTCTATGATATTGATTACAGGGAACTGGCCAAAAAGATAGACTTCATTTCATGGGACAGCTACCCTGCTTTCCATAATGATCACGAAAGATACGAAGATACCATGATGGAATCTGCTTTCGATCATACACTTCTGAGATGCCTTAAAAAAGACAGGCCATTCTTCCTTATGGAGAGTGCTCCCGGCCATGTTAACTGGATGAATTACAACAAATTAAAACGGCCCGGTGTTCATGAACAGTTCTCATGTCAGACTGTTGCGAGCGGATCTGATTCAATTCAGTATTTTCAGTGGAGATGTTCCAGGGGCGGAGCAGAACAGTTCCACGGTGCAGTTGTTGACCATAGTGGAACTGATGATACAAGAGTATTCAGAGATGTGGCTCATTTAGGCGAGATATTATCAAAGCTTTCAGAGGTTGAAGGATCGGTAAAGAAAAATGAGGCGGCTGTCATCTTTGAATGGGATAACTGGTGGTCTATAGATGTATCCGGCGGTTTTAGCCGAGAGACAAAGAAGTATGATATCACCTGCCTTAACCACTGGAAGAGCCTGATGCCTTTTGGCGTTGAAGCGGATGTTATATCTGTTAATGATAACTTTGAAGATTACAAGCTTATCATAGCTCCAATGCTTTTCCTTATAAGACCTGAGACCATAGAGAAGCTTAAAGGATTCGTGGAGAACGGAGGTATTCTTCTTGCAACTTATATGACAGGCTATGTTAATGAGAATTCGTTGTGTTATGAAGGCGGTTTTCCGGGTGATGGGCTAAAGGACCTGTTCGGTATTATTAATGAAGAGATAGATACTCTTTATCCGTCGGACAAAAACGGAATCAGAATGGAAAATGAAACTCTGAAAGTAAAAGACTATGCCGAGCTTATCAAGCTCATCGATGCTGATGTGATAGGTACATATACGGATGATTTCTATAAGGATATGCCTGCGATCACCTGTAAGAAATATGGCAAGGGAAAAGCATTTTATCAGGCAGCCAGGATCGAGAATGAAGATATGGTTAAGTTATCAGGGAAACTTCTTGCCGAGAGTGGTATCAAAATACGCGAGCTTCCTTCCGGAATAGAGTATCATGCAAGATATGGCGATGACTGCATTTATGAGTTCTACTTCAATATAGGGGAGGAAGCGGTTGAAGTTTCAAGACTTAACGGAATAGATATGCTCACCGGAAAAGCAATAGACGGCAATGTAACGATCCTTCCCGGAAAATTTATTGTTCTAAAATCCAAATAACGGAAATCTATATTGATAATGATTTCAGTCTGATATCGGATGATATCAGACTGAAATTTTTATTACTTGACGTACAGTGCTTTGATACAGACATTATTTGGAGTGTATTCCAAGCCGAATATATCTTTCGCAGATGGAGCGGACATATCGATCCACTCGCCGTCTTTAAGGATAAAAGACTGTCCGGCATCCACGCCGGAAACGTAATACACCCCGTGATGGGATTCCAAAACTTCTGATTCGACAGGAATCGGGGAGCTGTATGTAATAACGATCGAATAATCCTCAACATCGATAGGGGAATCCAGTTCAGTTACATAGTAACCTCCGAAGGAAAAATCTGCTTCCTTCCTGGCAAGGACTTCGGTCATGGATTCATCCCGCACTTCGATCGTGATCTTTGTGGCGGAGGGATCAAGTATATAATCATTTCCTCTCACATTTCTGATACCTACATATGTACCTACTGCAGCAAGTTTTCCTTTTTCATGGAATACATTAGCCGCTACGTTCTGCTCGCCCGCATCGATCGTGTCGAGACAGCCGCCTTCGTAACTCAGGATCTTCGAATATTTATCTGAGACATAAAGAAGACTGTCGTAAATGAGATGCGAATCATAGGATAACCAGAAATAACCATCATTTCCATAATCCGGCCCCATGCTGTCTTTTGCTAACCATGCTCCGTCATGCTCCGGAAGCTCCTTGCCCAGATACTCTCCGAAATATTCTTTTGGGAAATGGTCATCCCAACCTACCAGACAGACCTCGTGATGCTTTTCTGTTTTCTTTGCAGGATCATCGTAAAGTGTAAAATATCCGTGGTCTTTTCCGTAAAAATTGGCTCCGCTGAAACTGAGGCCGGTCATGACAGGTCCTTCGGTCCTGATGATCTCCTGGATCTGTTCTCTGGTGGCAAAACTGCAGGGCTCATCGTTTTCATCCGTTCCGGTATAGATGGGAGCCTCGACAATTGCATATCCGCTGTCGCCGATCCCGTTAGATAAAGAGTTGATCACGATGGAAGCCGAGCCCGGAGTAAGATTTACATCCTGATCATAGCGCCACCCTTCCTCGTGTCCGGTCAGAATACTTTTCAGTATATCGTCCGGTGTAAAATCAAGTTTTTTGCCATCGCGGATCTGGCTGGTGATCAGTATCGATGAAGTGGCTGCATGTCCCCAGCATCCTCCCAAGCCTTGTTTGGTTACCTCAGAGGATATACCGTTATCTACCTGAGAATAGTAACCTTCCTCCCCATGCACATAGTCACTTTGTTCTGTGACTTCCGTGGGTATATCATTATCTGACTGAGAAGAGGAATCTACAGTGGGTATATCGTTATCCACTTGAGAAGGGATATCTTCCTGAACCTGTGCGCCTGGGTTGCCACAACTTCCCAGTGTTACTATCATTGACGCTGCAATGATCGGTGATAAAGCTTTCGTCCATTCTTTTTTCATTTTAAGCCTCTCTGTTTGTAGTATTATTTTCAATAGCATGGTAAAGTTGTATGTAAAAAATAATACATGATATGAGTATTAACGGCAAATATATAAATACGGATATCTGTAAGGAGGGGATGGCTTATTTTCGTAGTATTACTTAATATGGTTGCAGGCATGATAGCCATAGGGATAGTGGCTTTTCTGACCTTAATAGCTATAATTCTGATAATCGTCTCGTGTGTGCGTGCTTCTTCTGCAAAAAAGGAAGGAAGAAAGACGTCGAGAGTTGGATTGTGGGTAGGGCTTTTTATGTTAGTGAGCCCATGGATCCTGGTGGGAGTTTTTCTTATCATTGTGAAGATAGACGATAAAAAGTTTAACCGATGGGATGTCGGCAAAGAGGTGCTTGCTACGGCAGTTCTTGATGATACTTCTGATGATCTCTATGATATGTTTGCAGATGATGTTATCAGCCGCAACAACTTAACACAGGCTGATCTTGACTCGTTCCTTGCTGAGTGCAACATAGAGAATGATAGTGAACTTGATCTAGAGAACTATTCGGATTTTTCCGGGAAGTACAGCCATTACAGGCCTTATTCGAGTCAGGAAAATGGGAGAATACAATATTGTTTCCAATACACTATGTATGATGTCAACGATGAAGGTGGTAAGATCACGATCTTAGGCGTTGACGGCGATCAAGAAGATGAGAGCAAGATCGGGATTTGGTACATGACTTACATGGATGATCAGACGACATGTTCGTTCGGCGAGCCGGCACCTTCAGAGAGTCGATAAAAACAGATACTGCACACCTCCATAGGTGTCTGTGCATGCTCAAAACCATCAAGTATCCCGACCGGCTGATGAGTTCCTTCCTTAAGGTACCATACTGCCTGAAGCGGGCGCATACCAAGACTCTCAGCCGTTTCAAGTTCTCTGCTACCGCCGTCACCGACATACAAGCACTCTTCAGGGCTTACGCCAAGTTTATCCATACAGATCCTGAACACTTCTTTTTCAGGTTTCATTAAGCCAAGCTCACAGGACATACATACAACATCGAAAAACTCATACAGCGGGCTTTTAATTATCACATCTCGTTCTTCAAAAAAACAATTGGTAAGAAGTCCTGTCTTTATGCCCATATCCTTCAGTTTCACAAACATCGGGATAATCTCAGGATGAAGATGTTCAAAATACTCTGTTTCTGCTTTATATCTCTTATCTATTATCTTATTAAAAAGCTCAACAGAATATATGGAGTTTTCTTTCATGATCCTCTCAAGAACATCCTCCAATGTCTGCCTGCCTTTAGTCCGGTCTTCCTCCGTAGCATCCCATATCTCGCGGAACTTCTTTTCATCTATGCCCATATCCTTACAGATATTTCTTCCTGTATAGGTCTTTGATTCATACATGGTGACAAGAGTTTCGAACATATCAAATATCACAGCTTTTATCATCACGTCTCCTTTACTCATTTCAACGCAGAGTACTTATATACTTTTCAAACCTCTGGTTATGTGACTTCATTGCATCTTCTGAATCAACGTGTGCGAGGAATTGCTGCTTATCCAGCCATTTATGATCCGTGGTCTCTCCTTCCTGAAGGATTATGCGATCCTTGTCGCCGCTGACTCTTGCAAGATATGAATAAAACATTGCATGACTTGTGTCTTTGAACAGGATATTAACAAGTTCCAATGAATCAGCTGTAAGTCCTGTCTCTTCCAGGAGTTCTCTACCGGCAGCTTCAAGCGGATCTTCTCCACTTAATGCCGAACCGCCTGCACTTGCCTCCCAGTAGCCGGGATAAACATCCTTGCATTCACTTCTCTTCATCAGTAGATATGTTCCATCTTCATGTAATACCAGAAGATCTACTACCAGATGGTATCTGCCATCGGGAATGTTTTTGAACTGACCAAAGCCTCTTACGAACGTCTCTCCTGTCCTGTTGCCTTCACGATCGTACAGATCCCAGACCTCATGTCCTGCTTCTATTACAGTCTTAAGCATCCTGAGGACACGGAGTTCTCTTTTGATCATGACCTCATTGAAATAAACATCACTGGTATAAATATCATTTGCTTCTATGGCGGTATCTATATCTACGATCCTTAATTCAAATCCGGCTTCATCTTCATAAGCATCAAGATCCTGATCGACCAGTTCATCCTCCACATCACAGAAGTAATAATAATTCTCCTGTTCAAAAATGGTATTCTCGTCTTTGTCGCTTTTCTGTCTTCTTAAAACGCTTCCGAATTCCTTTATACTTTCGGGTATCACGACCATTCCGGCTTCTTCCCTGACTTCACGGGCTAATGCCTGCTTTTTATCTTCGTCATCATGGATCCCGCCGCCCGGAAATTTGTAATATTTTTCCTTTCTGCTGTATACGAGAGCTAACTTATCCCCACGAACGATTATCGCTCTGGCAGAAGGTCGCCTGAATACCTTGTCTGTTTCCTTGTAATCCTTAATATCTATTTCGAATAATCTGTTCATTCCTGATTCCTTCTTTCATCTGTTTCTACACACAAGGATAATTATATCATTCCGGACAGGGAACCATGATATAATCCTTTTATGAGTTCGCTTAAACATATTTACAACAGACTGCGTTCCGAATCCGATAAAGTAAGCTACGATCCTCATGATCAGATCGTCTCTTATGTGTCGGAAGAATGTTCGGTAGAAAGTATCAGCGGCTGCAACGGCAAAAAGATGCGCGTATCTTACGACGGTAAGAATTATGATATTACCGTCAATAATAATATTGCACTGTATGAACTGATACATGGCCTCATTCATAAGACTGTAAGTATAAAAGCCGTTGACGCAAGACGTATCGTGATAAATGGCTGGAAACATGAAGTGCCGGCCAAAAATCCACACCGCTTAAGCATCGCGCTCCTTATGGCAGGAGGAATTCTGTCTGTTCTTTTATGTGCTTTCTCCGTCAGCCTTGCTGCTTTTATGAGCGAGCATGGAGTAATAGCCGGAATAGTTTTCTTTATTGTCTGCGCCGTAATATTCTTTATATTATGTCTGGCTGCTTTTATTTCCTGTAACTTCTGTATCGAGAAGTCCCGAGGTGTGATGGTATTAGCTGATACCTTCACAAGAATTCCGGATCTCCCCTCATCTGATGAACAGAAGAAGCTTATCGAATATGTTGAAAACGCTTCCGGAGCAGATACTTACAAAATAACAAGAAAGCCCGTGTCATCACCACTGCCTGTTACGTCATCAAAGATTGGCGGCACATATTACGGTGATATTCCAAAGTCAAAAAGCGGACATTCAAGCTTTAGTTTTATAGCTCAGATCAATCTTGATGATTTCTGTCTTAAGTTCCCTGATGAGAATAGGATCCCGAAAAACGGTATCCTTCAGTTCTGGAGTGAAAGTGACTATCAAGACTCCTGGTTTGTGACGAGAATAGTCAGACCGGATGCTGAAAATGATAAGAAGCAGGTGGAGCAGAAATTGGAAGAATACGAGATTGTATTCGAAAAGTGTGAGAGATCTGTAAGTGCAAAGAGCAGCAATGCTACAAAGATGATGTTCGAGGCTGCAGAGAAGTTCGGGATAGCTCTTGATCCTACTCTTTTATATTCCGAGATCAAAGAATACAAGAGTCTTGAAGAAGAGTTCTTTCTCCCACCCGATTCAATTGATGGCGGATATATAGGCCTCATTCATTTCTCGCCGGCTTACAGTCCCAACCCTGATCTTATCAAACGGAACTGCATTAATATCTATATTAAGCCGGAGGATCTCTTTTCAGGGGATACAAGTGACGTGAAATACCGGCATGAAGGGTTTAGATAATGGGAAACACTTATTATGAGAAAATAGTCAAAAAAGTAAGGAAGACTGCTCTTGCTCCGATTATTTTAGGCGGGCTGATGTCACTTTTCCTTATCATGCTTATTTGCATTTATATATTTGAGAAGGATTGGGGGGCTGCCATAGGCTTTACAGTCATACTGCTGATCCCGCTGGCTCTTACGGCCCTTGGGATCAGTATGATAGTGAAGCCCGGAGGCAAGAATGACAGACTTGCGGAGATGGCTGAAGATATCGACCGGGGCATAATCTATCAGGATGATTTCATCATTGTTTCGCAGCGCGTTATTGGTTCTGTTTCTGCACCACAGCTCATGGTTTTTAGAGATGATGTGATAGCATGCTGGCTCTATTCAGAGACAACAAATGGAATTCCTACCGCCAGGCGGATCGAAGTATATACGGCAAACCCTAATGTTTCACTTCATATCAATGTATACGGCAGGAAGCCGCAGATCATTGACGGCATCATGCAAAAGATTCAGGAATTCTGTCCCAACGCGCGTATGGGATATACCCCTGAGAACTATAAGTATGTAAAGGAAATACAAAATGAATATAAGAGAACCAGAGGATAGCGATCATTCTTCGTCGCGGATCTTTTCAAGAGCCTGATTTACTAAATTCTCTTCATGCTTAAGGATCGAGAAGTTTCCGATCCATACGAGTGAAAAAACAACTATGAATTCCACAAATGTGATGATCCCGCCGGAGAATCCGTGATACCAGTTAAAGATATATGCGGAAGTCATTACGATCACCATAATGATGATAAAATGCAATACGATCCGCAGCCATGCTGTTTTCTCATTATCCGGTGAGAGCAAAAGTACGGTGGGGATCGATGTGCACACCCCGACGGCAAGAACGGACAGCGGCTGCCATCCCTCCAGATAAGAAAATGCACCTGTAGTCAGATATTCCACAAGCTCTGTAAGTCCCATCACTATTGTGATCAGGAATGAAACCATCATCGTTGTTGTAAGGAAAAATTTTAATCTATCCATTCTAAAGCCCCATCCTTTTCTTTAAATCCTTTACGTATCCCCTGGAAATGACTATCGTTTCACCATTCAACAGAGTCGCTGTCATTCGTGAATTGGCAGCGTTCTTCACACTCCGTATCTTCCTGATATTGCATATCATGGACTTTGATATCCTGATAAATCTTCCGTCAAGGATCCCTTCCAGTTCGTATAGTCTGTACTTTACCTCGTAGCATTCATTTTTAGTATAGATGAAGCTCTTATCATCCACTGACTCGGCATAATATATTCCATAAACGGAAACAGGATAGGTTTCCCCATCCTTGATCCCTGTTATGGTTGGATCACCGTCCTGCAGGAGTGAAATTGCATTTCTCACTCCTGCTGTCATCGAATGAATACTTATGACCGCTGATTCTTCAGCTTTCTCCGGTATAGTATTAACAGTTACTCTCACTTAATAGCCCCTTTACTTCCTCTTATAAACACGAGGATATATCAGACTGATCGCTGCAACCGATACAAGAAATACTGCCAGTACATAGATGACTGACTGCCCGGGTTCGATCGCTTTTCCGTCAAAGTATGGATTAACGGAGAATGCTTTTTCCATGCTCTGAACGAACAGACCGTTATCCACACCACCTATTTTAGCATCAATAAGCGAAAGATTATCGGTTAAAAGTGTTTTTTTGATCAATGATGTGACCTGAGTGGCAGGTAACATAGTGCAAACGGATTCAACACCGGACGAAAAGTTCGAAAGGGGAATGTATGCTCCTATAACAAAGCCGGCAGCAGCAGAAAGTATTCCCATAAATGCAGAGCTTGCTCCTGTACTCTTAAAAAACATCATGATGATCATAAACAGCGCGGAAGAGGATACTGAACCGAGTGCGATGACAGGGATAAGCTTTAATACAGAATCAACGCTGATATCATATCCTCCTGCTTTTATGGCCATACAGCCTGTTAAAGTAACACCAAGGACCATAATAAATGATGATATTGCTGCAGCAAAGAAATAGGAAAGTATTATATTTACTCTGCTTATCGGTGTTGCGGATATGTCATAATCCACTTTATACTCCTTATCCTTTACGATGGTCGTAAGCGCCTGGAAAGGGATAGTGATGAGCGCCGAGCCAAGGATGCCGGCAAGAAGGAGCGAAGCCGTGAGATTCTCAATATCGCTGACATCGATAAATGCTTCCAGGCCCTTGGCAGAATCCTGTATCTGCGAAACATATGTGTCTTTTAAGAATAAGATATAAAGTGCAAAAATTATGATAGGTGTAAGTACTGAAAAGAATACTGAGGATTTATCTTTAAAATATACAAGCAGATTTCTTTTTGTGAGCCCGAGTAATTTATTCATATGCTATCTCCCTTCCGGTAATATTAAGAAAAACATCATCCATTGTGCCTTTGAGTACTTCGTAATCAGTCATGATGTCCCGGTTTTTGTAGAGCAGATCCGTCACGTTTCCGCTGTGAGCGATATCGTAATGATCGGAAACATATCTGTAATCGAGTGATCCGATCCTGTTCTCGATATCTGTCGACTGCTCCGTGTACCAAAGGATATGATCCTTTGCAAATTTGCGTTTTAATTCGGCAGGTGTTCCTTCAGCCTTTATCTGGCCTTTGTCCAGAATGACCACATTGTCGGCATCTCTGGTTTCTTCCATGTAATGTGTTGTAAGAAATACTGTCATATTCCGGTTTTTTCTGATGTATTCTATGTAATCCCATAAAGCTTTTCTTGAAGCAGGATCAAGTCCGGTAGTCGGCTCATCCAGAAATAAGATACTCGGTTTGTTAAGCAGGGCCCTTGCAATGTCGACGCGTCTTCTCTGCCCGCCTGACAGGCTGTCGTAACGCTGATCCCACATTTCTTCCAGACAAAAGCTTTCCATGATATCAGAAAGATTGTTAAGGACTTTTTTCTTGTTAAATCCGTAGTAGCTTCCTCTGGTCAAAAGATTTTCTTTTACTGTAAGTTTTTTATCCAGAACAGAATTCTGAAAAACTATCCCTATCCTGTTTCTCACCTCATCACCGTTTCGATCGGGATCAAAACCCATGATCGATACTTCACCGGATGTCCTTCCGAGTATAGTGCAGAGGATATTTATCGTAGTGGATTTTCCTGCTCCGTTTTCGCCAAGGAATGCAAACAGTTCACCTTCCTGCACATCAAAGCTTATCCCGCGTACCGCTTCATGGCTTCCGTATTTCTTAGTAAGGTTTTTAACGCTTATGACATTCATGTCTAACCTCCTTTTTTTGCGTTTTTTGTTTCTGAGCTCATTGTTATTCAAACGGAAAAAAAGTAAAAGCTTTGAGCAGGTGAGTTGCAGATTTGATAAGGTAAGATACAAAAAAAGGACCGTTGAAACGCTGTCGGAAAACACGTAAAATGGCACAAGAGTCAGTTTTTAAGCTGTTTTTGTTATAGGAGAGGGGGCACAATTATGAATCAATTCAGATTGCCATATCACCTGATCGTGGATGAAGGGATATTCGGTCGTATTCCCGATGTTATGGAAGATGTGATCCCGGGGATCGCATCAAAAAAGATGATCCTCGTTACAGAGGAAAACCTTAAGTCGCTCTTTGACGGTATCCTGTCAGGGATCCGTGAGGATTTTCCTGATAGTGAGGAATATCTGATAAAAGAGGCTTCATACGATAATGCGGTTGCACTGGCAAAGTATATCAGTATGAATGACATTAAGGTGGTGATAGGTTTTGGTGGAGGCACGGTCCTTGATCTTGCTAAATTCGCTGCTTTTGTCAGCAAGACGCAGTTGATATCGCTTCCGACGACACTGAGCAATGACAGTCTGGCATCGCCGGTTGCTGTATTAGGCACCGAAGGCAGAGCGAGAAAATCTTTCAATTGCACGATACCTGACGCGATACTTGTGGATGCCAATATCATTATGAGTGCACCCACGAGGCAGATCCTTGCGGGGATCGGTGATACAGTCAGCAAATATACTGCTTTGAATGACTGGAAGCTGGCACATACCAAGGGTAAAAGCTATGTGGATGATTTTGCTTATATGATCTCCAAGATGGCTTTTAATTCTCTGGCTTACAGTTCTGACAAAGATCTGAAGACGGTTGATTTTATCAAACGTCTGACTCAGGCGCTGGTAATGGGAGGACTGGCAATGGAGATCGCCGGAGAATCAAGACCCAGCAGCGGATCCGAGCATCTTTTCTGTCATTCGCTGGAAGAGAATTATGCAGATGCGGTTAATGTGCCGCATGGGATCGCAGTAGCCATGGGAAGCTATGGAGCCTGCAAGTTTCAGAAACGTAATCTTGCCAAGATCACAAGGATCATAAAAGAGTATGGGATCCCGGTTCGCCCGTCGGAATGGAACATTAGTGAGGAAATCTTTATCGGAGCATGGCAGAAGGCAGCAGCTACACGCAAGGACAGATATACGATCTTAAACGAAACTGATCTTTCGGATGATACGCTGCGGAAGCTTTATCATGAGATGGAAGAAGTATTTGCCTAAACAACGTTAAACGATAGAGGGGAAAGAATGGACTATCGGAAAGTTTTTGATACGATACCTGAGCAGTTTGATAAGTTCAGACCGCGTTACAGTGCTGATCTGTTTGAGTATTTTATAAAGACAGCAGGAATAGGGAAAGAGACGAAGGTCCTTGAGATCGGTCCCGGAACCGGACAGGCAACGGATCCGATACTGGATACCGGTTGCGATTATCATGCCATCGAGCTTGGGGAGCATCTCTATGCGAAGATGCAGGAGAAATATGGTGAAAGAGAGAATTTCCATATTGTGAATGATGACTTTATCACTCATGATTTTGGAGATCAGAAATTTGATGTGATCTATTCTGCAGCAACGATACAGTGGATCCCGGAGAGAGTCGCATTCCCAAAAACACTGGAATTGTTATCGTCAGGCGGAACACTGGCTATGATGTATCTGATCGGGGATTACAAAACGCCCAATGAAGAACTTTACAGTAATATCCAGAAGGTTTATGACGAATACTACAGGCCGGAGACTGAGTATAAAAACATGAAGGAACCCTTTGATTATCTGCATGCGACAGATTATGGATATGTGGATATGACGAGGAAGGATTTCAAAGGAAAGCGGGTATTTAACACCGATGAGTATGTACAGTATTGCGGAACTCACTGTGACCATATGGTTATCCCCGAGCCTTATAAGACAAAGTTTTTTGAAGGAATAAAACGAGCGGTGCTGGAAGCCGGTGATAAGGTGGAGTTTTGGGATACCTATGTATTGTATCTGGCGAAGAAACCGTAAAAAGTATCTAAAAAAATGAGACAGGAGAAGAAGATAAATGACCAGGAGGGAGCAACTTCATCCTTGCAGATCATTACTTGAAACAACACTCAACACCAGGGATCTGGGCGGATTTTCAACAAATGAGTTTGGCGTGGAAACAAAATATAACAGGATATATAGAAGCGACAAGCAAAATTATCCGTCTGAAAGGGATATAGATTTTCTGAGGCAAAACGGCATAACAACAATAATCGATATGCGCGGAGTGGAAGATGTGAAGAACAGTCCTTGTGGACTGGAAAATGTTGATGGTTTTACATATCTGAATTTTCCCATTGATGAAGGCAGTACAGTGCCTGAAAGTGTTGAAGCAGTACCCGGAAGCTATATGGATATCGCTCATTCCAAAAACGTTGGCAGGATCTTTGATGCAATAGCAAATGCATCTTCCGGGGTAATGTTTAACTGCTCTGCCGGGAAAGACAGAACCGGCGTAGTGACTGCGATCCTGTTTTTGATCTGCGGAGTGAGCAGAGAAGATATCATATTTGATTACATGATAACCAAAACATGTAATGCAGAACGATTTAAATTATTTCAAAACAAGTTTCCTGATATAGATATAAATATCGTGATACCAAGAGAAAGCTATATAAGTGATTTTCTGGATCTGCTGCATGCGAAATATGAGAGGTTAGAGGATTATTTTACAGCAATTGGTGTGGATGAAAAGACTGTATGTAAGATCAGAGACAAAATGACGTTATCATAAACATTATGAGGTGTATATGGATCAAAAAGCGATAGTTAAAGAACTGTTTAAATTACAGGATAAAACATATGCGACCTTTAATTCGGGGCTCATACCGACCGTTGACAGTGACAGGGTTATAGGTGTAAGGACTCCTGAACTCAAAAACTTTGCAAAAACTCTCGCAAAGGATAAAAATAAGGATCTGTTCCTTCAGAGTCTGCCTCATCAGTATTTTGAAGAAAATCAATTGCGATGGAGACAAGGGCCTGTCCATGTACGTACACTGGTTAGATGCATGGGTAGTGAGTATAGGGTAAGTAAATATATGAAAATGATTTGATTAATTATTTTGAAAAAGATGAAAGCGTTTTAGCTGCCGATACGAAAAGTGTTGGCGGCTTTTTTATTAAACAATGTGAAATCTTTATTCTGATATTTTGTGAAAATGGTTTAACCCCCATTGAAATTTAAAATATATGAATAATAAATGCAAGTATGAGCGATGCTGATGTGAAGAACAAAAAATCTCTTATATTATGGATGGAAAAAGGAGGCAAGATATGAGTGAGAAGTATTCATACATCAGAGTAAGCAGTGTTGATCAGCATGAAGACAGACAGATAGAGGCAATGAGGAAACAGAACATTCCATGCAAGAATATCTTTGTGGATAAGCAGACTGGCAAGGATTTTAATCGTCCAAATTATATAAAAATGGTAAGTAGGCTAAAGCCGGGTGACCTGCTCTACATTCACAGTATTGATCGACTTGGACGTGATTATCAAGAAATACAGAATCAGTGGCGGATTCTAACTAAGGATATTGGTATAGATATATGCGTACTAGATATGCCGTTGTTGGATACAAGAAAGGGCAGAGATCTTATGGGAACATTTATTGCTGATTTGGTGCTGCAGATTCTATCTTTTATAGCGCAAACTGAAAGAGAAAATATTAGGAGGCGTCAAAAAGAAGGAATTGCATGTGCTCATGCAAGAGGGGTTAAGTTTGGACGTCCGGAGTTTCCACTTCCAGAAAATTTTTATACGGTTCATAGAGACTGGCGAGCAGGAAAAATCACTCTAAAAGAGGCTGCTAAAGCTTGTGATATGCCGGTTTCAACATTTTATGGAAAATCAAGAAGATTTGAAAATGTAAAATAAAGCTAATTAAACTATGATTGTCAATTCTTTAAAGTGTACTTTTCAGAACAAAATTCTTTGAAAAATCTATTCTTAATTATATCACATTAATTTACAAATCAT
>JAEEGJ010014508.1_pt1 | contig 18667 bp, 18 predicted proteins | sample 8958761 | NCBI WGS metagenome assembly JAEEGJ01 (sample SAMN16246546, study PRJNA631951) | gut metagenome | biome: gut microbiome; feature: rumen; material: RS-attached | host: Bos | place: Iran: Karaj | collected 2018-10
ACAAGTGTTTTCAAGTTTCCTTTATGGTTACCATAACTTTTACAAATAAAAGCGGTGACCTTTGTTTGCCATGCCTTGTTTCCGTGAAAAAACAACTAATTTAAGTGGATTATACACGATTTTGGCCCGTTTAACATCAGAAAAACGCTCTGATTTAAGGTGTATTATGTCTCGATTATACGCGAATGAAATATTACTTATTCATTCAACGGTAGTTTAACGTCGTTAACGGTCGTTTAACGTATTATATAAAGCAATAAGACTTTACTGCTATGAAAGCAGTGTTGAATCAAGAAATAAATATTTGACAAGCAGAAATCAGAAAAGTTTCGACAGTATAAAACGATTCATTTCAAGAACAAAAATGGACTTGCATATTGACAAACGATATATCTGTTAGTAAAATAACCTTGCTAAAGGGTTAATCCTTAAGCTTATTAGTTTATTAGCACCCGACACGCCTATCTTTGATGCGAACCGAGTCGGGTCTTTTTTTTGGTAAAACTATCATGGAATACAAAGAATTACCCGCTCCGATGACAGTTGATCAACAAATAGATAATCTGAAGGCTTTGCATTTGATTATCAAAGATGAAGCAGATGTTAGAGAAAAATTAAGTAAGATTTCCTATTATAGGCTCATAAAAGCATACGGAACTTCATATAAGAATAAAGGCTCTGGAATATTTAAGAAAAATGTTTCGTTTGATGATATATATCATTTATATGAATTTGATAACCAATTGCGATACATCTTATTTCCAGTATTTGAAAAGATTGAAATATCTTTAAGATGTAGAATCGCGAATTATTTTGGTGTCAAATATGGCTCCATGGGTTACCTCGATGAAAAGAATTTTGAAAAGAATTATACTGATTTACTCGATAAAATAAACACTTCAATAGAATACTCCCAAACCGCTTCGAGCATTAAACATTTTACTGAAGAATATGGAAAAGTTCCTTTGTATGCCGCCATTGAAGTGTTCTCATTTGGTGTGCTTTCAGATTTTTATAAGTCAATGCATAAAGAGGACAGGACAGCTATAGCAAAATTGTATTACAAGGGGGATGAACGATATCTTTCTAGCTGGTTTGATAGCATAGCTTATACAAGAAATATATGCGCTCACTTTGGGAGACTTTATCAGAAGAACATTACAAAATTACCTTTATTATTTTCGCCAGAGGATGATGATGTCAAAAACAATAATCGCTTATTCAGAGTGCTTTGCTGTATGCGGTATGTATGTCACGAATTTAAAGATTGGGGATCGGTTGTGGCTTCAATAAAGGACTTGATTGATTCGTACGAAGGGCTTGTAAAGACTTCTGGATTGGGTTTTTCTGATGGATGGTTCGATAAATTATTAGATCAAGAGCCATTAACAGTTCGATTGATTTACAACAGTAAAATCAGTCAAGGAAACTTCAAATTTAGTGCTTCAAATCCTCAAGACTAATACTACTCGTATTTTAATTTCTAATACCATAAGCTCAGCAAACCTATCCAGAGAGTCCTTTTACACATCAATTATCCTACGTTAGTCCCTTTGTCAGCTTGCTTTGCCATATCCTTTAACAATATCGCTTTGATACTGTTGTAGAGGCGATCAGCCCAGGTCTCAATCTGGGAATAATAACTCATTGCAGGATCATATATACACTGCCGATCGAAAAGTCCAAGCCTTTTATCGTTACTGCACAAATCTCTTATTAGTGTTTTTATGTATTCGTCTCGAACTCTTTTGTCCCTTTTCAATTCATATATTGGTATTCTTTTCATCTGCTCAGGTTCAACATCTTCAAAGTGAAACATGACACTCTCGTAATCAATCAGGTGTAATATTGACTCTTTCACATCACAGGAGTATGTCTTAGTAAGTTCCGGAACAGAATCCCTGATCCTCATTATATATTCGGCTACAAGTTCTAATAATTCGTTTCGGAGTGCAGTTTTTATCTTTCCGCCGAGGTAATTGTAAAGATATCTTTGAGTGTGTCTTTGTATTTCCCATGTAAATTCATCAAGTGTATAATCTTCAGATTTCAATCTGTACCAGTAATGGTCCACATGGTCAGGAATGTAGACGCAGTATTCTTCCACTATAGGCTTGAATTGCTCCCGTACATGCTCCACAGCAATATTGGGATCAGGTCTTTCAATCTTATCTAATGCTTCAATGTGGAAATTCTTAAAATCATCATTCATGGTTTAATTCCTCCTCGTAAATCAATTTACTTTGTGATGTAATCCTCTTCACGCTTGATTACTCCTTTCATAATTATTCTGACCGTACCCATAGGCTCGGTCGTTCTGTTATAGGAGTAAAAAATTATGCGATATGTTTTATAGCTGAGTGGCTTTGCTATCTGAGCTCACAGGCTTGACAGGGATCTTTCAATATTCACATAGAACATGGTTTGCATTCCTTTAATCGGACTAATCTTTACTGCACTTAACGTACTTTATACGTTCAACTATACGCAATTAACTGTGTACTTTTGAGCCATTCAGTCCCATTTATATCACTGTAGTTGTGATAGATTGAGGGTGATCTGTTCCGAGTGTATTGTTCATCAAAGCTGCGTTTGATATTCTACACTCAACCAGATGTTCTTTATTACAGACCTTATGAGGACGTTTAAATGAACAAGTCAGATGTAGCAGTTTCTATAGCAAGTGGCTCTCTTACAGCGCTTATAGTCGACACCCTTATTGTCGGTGATATATCCTTGGCTGAAGCCAATAAATGGGGAAGCGACAAAGTTGAACGGTTTGTAGTTGATATTGCCAAAAGAAAAGATCACGATGGAAAAGTCACCGACATATACAGTGCTGTTAAGTTTCTGGAAGATAACTATAAGCTTCCAGCTGATGCAGTTGAGCACAGTTTTGGCGGTGCTGCTCACCATCACCTTTATGATTTCTCTCATCATCCAACACCTGTAGGGTGGTTTTGTTCTGTTCTTAGCCAGTTTACCAAGAATGTATATGGTACAGACAAGACTGGGGCATTTCAGTCAATAAAGTTCAATCCCAATGATGTTGATGGATTTTTCGATAATCCGATCAATAAAGTTTGGAACGGCACTATTAACTGGATTTTTCATATGGTGAGTGATATGGCCGGTTCCAGCGGAACGGTTAAAAAAGGCGGCTATGGAACAGGCCTTCCAGGTCCGATGCTTTCTTTACTTAAGGAAATATCTTCTAATGAAGGCATTCGCAATTTAGCGGGAAAAGCCGGAGAAACAGACAGGGATAATTTCTCTGTTATGGTTCAGAACCTGTTTAATGGAAGATTATTGGCAGATCGCACTTCGGATGGAAAAGTTGTCAAGGGAACGGAAATACCTTTTGACCTTAGAACCGAAATTGGTTTAGGACATGAACTTACCAAGCAGGCAATACCGGTTCTCATTAATGAGTGTATTGTACGTGCTTTCTTTGCGGTTAGTAGATTAGCTAAGGAACTGGATAGGATAAATGCTTCTTCTGCGAGTGATCTTAAGAAAGTAGATTTTAAAGCTTTCCTGCCTTTTAATAACCCTGAACTTAGCCGCATGCTTCTCATATCCTCGGCCTCTTTCACGACTGTTGATATTACTGCAGCTGGAATTAAAGCCGCCGTTAAGAATCCGGGAAACAAATATGGATTCGCAAAAGACTTTCTTCTCGGGATCAATTATGTTGGAGTTGTGAGAGTTGGACTTGCCGGTTTAGGAGTAGCAGTTACACCTGAAAAACTTGAGAAATTCTATGACGATTTTGCTCAGATTTCTGAGAAGGTAAAGAATAATAAAGCCATTGCTTTTGTTTCAGAAGTACCGTTGGGAATTGTGCCTGCTGGAATTAAAGTTATAAAGACTTGTAAGGAATCCATATCTGAGTACCAGGAAGCCAAAGAAGAACGCATAAGAATTCAGAAGGAATGTGAAGAACATATCCAAGTTCTTATGGAGTATCGAAGTGATTTGGAGTCTGTAGTATCTGAATATTTTATTTCAAATATATCGGTATTTGATGAAGCTTTCACCCAAATGGATGAAGCAATTCTGAATAACGACTCTGATTCATATATTGATGCGAACTTAAAGATCCAGAAACAGCTTGGAAAGGACATGCAGTTCCATTCGCAAAGTGATTTTGATGATCTTATGTCATCTGATGACGATTTTAAGTTGTGAGGTTGGTAAGCTATGAAAATATATGCAACGCGAAGCGCACTCAAAGCATTCTATTTTCTTCTTGCAATAGATGGTACGATTGATGAAGTTGAATTAGGCCATTTTCATAGTATTGGACTGAGCATAGATCCTTCTCATTTTCTGGAATACTCTGATGACCTTGAGAACGAATGCAAACTTGTATTTCTTAATGCTGAAGATGAAGAATATGATTTGATTTCTGAAGCGGTTGATGAAGCGTTAACTCATGAAGCTTCTGATGATGATCAGGGACTTACCCCTAGACTTCTTGTATGGGATTTATTTGCAGCTGCTTTCAGCAATGGTGTTTATGATGATTCTGAGAAGCGACTGATCAATCATGTTGCACGCAAAACCGGTATTGATAAGAGTATTGTTCTTGAAATGGAACAGATGATGAAAACATTGGCATCTATTCAAGATGAGATAAATTGGGCGAGTCAGACAACACGCCCGTATTCCGAGATCAAACCGATAATTGAAGAACTTGAAAAGCGGCAAAAAGTCATTACAGAGTCAGCAGAGTTTCTTATTGCAGACGAAATAGATGCTGACAATCCTTATGAATATAAGCCGGACTTCTTTGATAAAACCAAATCTAAGATAGATGAGAAAGTTAAGCCTGTAACCGACAAAGTTGGACAAACTCTGAAACCTGTTACGGATAAAGTCGGATCGGCTGTGGTGCCTGTAGCTCATAAGGTAGGAGAAGGAGCGAAAAAAACAGCTGAAGCTGCATCTCAGAAAATAGCTCCTGTTGCTTCAAAAGCGAAAGAGAAAACAGGAGAAATGTTCGGAAAACTTGCGATGAAGTTTAATCGTGGAAACAAGAACAATGATAAGAAGGAGGAAAACTGATATGCCTATACCTTTCATTATCGTTGGAGCCACTATTGCAATGGGTGTATCAGGCGTTGGACTTGGTGCAAAAGGTGGATATGATCAGCACCGCGCACAAAAGCTCAATAAAGAGTCAAATCAACGTGCTGAAAATGCTTCGCTGAGATTAGAAGATCTTCGTAAAAAGTGCAGTAAATCATTACAGGTTTTAGGTGACGAGAAGCTTTCCGTTCTCAATGGAAGTGTAACGAAGTTTGTTGACACATTTTCTCAGCTTAAAAATGTTGATTTTACTGAATCTGAAGGACTTAATGAGTTGAGTAAGATTCAGATGGGCACAAAGGAATTCTCCGAAATGAAGGCTCTTACCAAGTTCTCATCCTCACTTATACAAGGATCAGCCACAGGAATAGCCGGAGGAGCTTTAACTGCAATTGGTGCGTATGGCGCTGCTACTACACTTGCAACTGCGTCAACTGGTACTGCGATAGCATCACTTCATGGAGTAGCAGCAACCAATGCGACTCTTGCTTGGTTTGGCGGGGGTTCTCTTGCTGCTGGTGGAGCAGGAATGGCTGGTGGAGCTGCTGTTCTTGGTGGAATTGTTGCAGGTCCAGCTCTACTTTGTATGGGTATAATTGTTGGAGCTAAAGCGGGAAAGAATCTCGAAAATGCGAGAGCTAACGCTTATCAGACGAATGAGATCTGTGAAGAGCTTGAGAATGGATCTATTGAATGTATTTCCATCAGGCGAAGATGCTACATGTTTTACAATTTATTGGCAAGACTGGATTCATACCTTACACCGCTTACTTTTGCTATGGAGGATATTATCAATGCGGAAGGCGTTGATTACTCACAGTTTACTGAGCAGAGCAAGAAGACTATTGCGTCTGCCGCTGCAACTGTTTCAAGCATCAAGGCTGCACTGGATACTCCGATTCTAACTGATAGTGGTGCATTGACGGAAGAGTCGGAAGCGTTGTTAATGGGCATAGAGTAAGGAACGGACTATATAGTTTTTGCTGTTAACAAGTGTAGGGAGTTATTGAAACATTTAATACCAAAAGGAATATAAGGGTAGCTTGTCTTGTCGATGTTGCTATTTGGTACTAACGATTCATTTAAAAGCAGATTACGATATGTTTGCTTTTGCAATAGTATCTTTGTTTACCGAGCAAGGAATGCCGCCCTTTGCATGAAATTTGGTCGAGATTAATGCTTGAGCATCAGGTTTGAGAAGAAGTTATCATCATTATCTCCCTTGAAGAAATGATAACCATCGGGAATGAGGGTTACTCCACCTGAAAAGAAACCACAGAAAAGTTTTAGCCAAAATCTGCCTCTTTTTTCAAAGCCTTCATTTAAGACTCTTGCACACTCGGTCTTGTACCCGAATTCTCTGTCTCGGAAGTCATTTTCAATCTTTGCTATAGCAAGCAGTCTTTCGTACTTATCGTTTGACGAGAGCTCGGTATCCTCCACAATCAACTTGATGAGAGCTTCAATTGTACTGTGGTTAGGGTCGCTGCCATAAAGCTTCATCACAGCATTTGCATGCTTTTCTTCGTCGAAGCTGTTTATGGCCTTATCTGTAAGATTAGTTGCGGCTGTAAGAATTCCCAGTGCTGTGTTGCTTGACATATTCATTTTTGTTTCCTCCTTGTTTTGAAACTGTGTTTGTTTGTGAGATTATTGTATTAGCGAATATGGGGGACGTATACATTCACATTATTCGATAACCGCAACCCCAAAAAATTGAATAAATCACTGAGAAATAAAGATTCTTATCAAATCCGACAACCCCTAATTGGGTATTACAGTAAAAGGCAATATAATCCTAACGAATAATAATCCTTATCTTATATTCATAGGCATTACATCTGATATCGACTGCTTAATGATCAGACAATATACCCAAGGACACTCTTCGGAGAGTCCTTATACATAATAGGCGATAAGTATGAGGCTATAGTTTTTACCCTTTCACCCTCTCTGCCACTTCTCTTCCATACACCTCAGTGCCCAGTGCGTTGGGGTGGAGGTTGTCGAGGAAGTATTCCGGCAGGTGAGGGACGAGTGTAAAGCCGTCGATTACCGTGATGTTGGGATAAGCACTTACGATCTTCTTTATGTTTTCGCAGAACTTGATGAGCGTCGGAACGCCGTCCGGATTGTCGCCGCGCCAGAGGGGCGTGATGCAGAAGATCGGGATCTCAGTGCCGTAGATGCCTATCAAAGTCTCATAGTATTCTTCGACGTCTGTCATGGTCTCGGTGCCGTACTGGTTGGTGCCGAGGGCGACGATTATCATGTCCGGTGTATAGCCCGGCATCTTCATGAGAGACTTCTTGTCGTAGATGTAGCCGCCGATGCCCTGATTTAGGATGTCGTAATTCAGGATGCGGTTGGCGACGCTGACATAGGTCTGTGAGGAGCGTAAAGGGCCGTAGCCCTGCGTGATCGAGTCGCCGAGCCAGAGGACTTTCTTGCCCTTTTTCGCAGGGGTGAAAGTGCCGTTGATCTCGAAGTTCTTAATGACCGCTGTGGCGTCAGCAGGGAGGTAGATGATGACATTCTTCTCGCCTTCAGGGAGGTCGAATGAGATCGTGCCTTCTTCCGGGATGTCCTTGAGATAGCGGATGTCGTGGATCAGGCCGTTTACTGCAATCTCAAAGGAGTCCTGAGAGCAGTGCCAGACGAGCTTGTAGTCGAAGGTGATCTTCGTAGCGTCGGTCGTCATCTCGATCGTCTTTGCGGTCGAGGCATCGCACCTCTCGTACCACATCTCGAATGCGGACTTGAAGTATTCCATCTGGGGCTCAGTGTACTGGAAAGCCTGAAGGTAACCGTCGTTCCTGTCTTTGAACGAATAAGCGCCGAAGTAGATGGTCTTCAGTTCTTCGTTGGTCATGAGATTACCTGCTTTCTCTTGTCTTCGCCCGTGATGTTCTTGGGGTCGTAGCTCATGTTGAATCTGTGGCCGCCTTCGTTGACGCCGTCCTGGTCCTTCTTGTAGGCATAGCAGATGAGCTTTCCCGTAAGACCGTTGATCTCGTGCTTATCGTCATTGCCTTCGATTACCTTTGTCGCTGTCTCGATGCCTTCGTCGATTATCGAGGGATCGAAAACCTCATGTCCGCCGTACATCATGTCGAAGCGGGGCACATAAGTCTTGAGGCGCTTTAAGTTCTCGAGATAGCAGGTGACAGGGAGGCAGTCGTCGAACTCCAGAAGGGTGTTGCCGTTGCACGCGTCGCCCGCGAAGCAGATCCTTGTCTTATCGTCGATGAGGACAATCTCGCCGGGCGTGTGGCCGCCGCAGTCAACGACTTCGATCTGGCGGTCGCCAAGGTCGAAAACATCGCCGTCTGAGATGGGGTAGACCTTTATGGGATGTGTGCCGACGAAATTGTCGTCAAGGACCAGAAGGTCTCTGTATTCTTCCTTGGAGGCACTTTTCGCGATCTCGAAAATCTGCTCTCTCGAATATCCGATAAAAGCCTGGAAAGTCGCGATGTCCCTTACGGGCATGTAGCACGAATCGAAGAAGAAATTGCCGCCGACGTGATCCCAGTGGGCGTGCGTGTTGACGACCTTGATGGGCTTGTCCGTGAGCGTCCTGCAGTAAGCGTTAAGATCACCATAGCCCAGCATCGTGTCGATCAGGAGAGCATATCTCTCGCCCTCCACGAGATAACAGTTGATGTCAAAGCCTGTTATGAAATCGTTGTTGATCTTATATGTTCCGTCAGCGATCTTTTCAGATCTGAAAAAAGGTATCTTATCCATTATCCTATTCCTCCATATAAAGATAATGTTAGCACAATATAGGGCTTCTTCATCCCAAACTTTTGCCACAGATGGTTTTAAGTTGTTTTAAGGTTGGGAATGCATAATGTGGTTAATCCGGTTGGAAGAAAGGATGGAAAGTATGGAAAAAGAAATCGAAAATTCAGTAACAAATCCCTCCCCCACACATAACACTCTCCTCACTAAAAAGACGGGAAGCAACACTAAGAAGATGGTCGCTATAGCGGTCGGTTGCTTCCTCGTCGGAGGAGCAGCAGGCGTCGGAGGAACTCTCGCAGTAGAACGCTTCGTTGTAAGACCCCACACAAGAGCTGTGAGGATGGTTGATGCAGACGGCAATTACATCGGAAGAAAAGGCCGCACGAAAAAGTCTGACGGCAATACCCAGGCGCAGAGCGGCGATACTGCCAATGCACCTGATGACGGACATGATGATAAAAAAACTCCCGCCGGAGACAATAAGTCAGGTCAAGGCACAAACAGCAAGAGCAACAAGGCTAGATCTAACCGCAGTACAGATGGTACTCCGGGAAGCAATTCTTCCGGCAGCAGAGAAGATGGCAAGGCCCGCTTCCGCGATGCTGCAAAAGCTAAGAGAGCAGAAAAGACAAGTCAGACTTCCTCTGCAAACGGAACTGACCAGACACAGACAACTACTACAGGAGGTGGTGCTAACGAGAATTGATTCTTAATGGTAATTGATTAATGATAATTCGCCCTGATTATCTGTTTTTCCAACAAGGCCTTTCCTTGTGAAGAACCTGGAAAAGGCCCCGGGCACGAAGCCCGATATATGAAAGGAGCTGCTTATTTGCTAGGAAGCAGCTCCTTTTGTTTTGTGTTTTTGGGTGGGGCGTTAATTGAACTTCGCGTTCTGTATCACGCAGTAAGTCTTGTCGCCTTCCTTATATGTATTGAAGGTGCCTGTGACTGATATTATCTTTCCCGATTCAGGGAAGTCATCTATTGTGATGTTCTTATCTTCCGGCTCAAACTCCAGACCCTGCTGGCAGCATGCAAGAGCGTCCGCGATTATGCAGGCGAAGTAGTATCTGTCCTTCTCCTCATCGTGGTAGAAAGCGAACTGGCCTTCCATCTTTACCGTCTTGCCGATGTAATTATCCGGATAGCACACCATGTCGTAGACCTGTGCGTAGACCATGTTCGCGGAAAGAGTTGTCAGGTCTATATCGATCCCGTCTGTGCCTGAGCCCTGAGGAAGTCTGAAAGGTGAGCTTGGTGCGGTATCGGATGTGCCTGCATCTGCATCTGTTCCCGGCTGGGTTCCGTCTCCCGGGTTCTGACTCTGAGTGTCGCTGCTGTTTGCTAATGCTGTTGCTGCTGCAGCGCTTGATGCCTGGGACAGAATTGCGTTTGTACCTGTTTTCGAGCAGGCGGCAGTGAGCAGGAGGCTGGCGGTTAATAGTAATGTAAGTGTTTTTCGCAACATGATCCTATATCCTGAATTTGATAATTATTCTCAATTATAGAATTGCTTTGTTTATTGTCAAGATTCGGGTGGAACCTTCCTGATGGTGTTGACAATGGGAATATGTTGTATAAAATATAATTGTATCAAACATAACGAGGAGAAAACGATGGACTACGATTACAAGGAAGCGATGAAACTTTCGAATCAGGTTTGCTTTCCTCTTTATGCGGCATCTAGGAACGTGATCGGCCTTTACACTCCGCACCTTAAGAAGCTGGGCCTCACATACACCCAGTACATCGCGTTTCTCGTGCTTTGGGAGAAGGACGGGATCACGGTGGGTGAGATCTGCGACAAGCTCATGCTCGACAACGGCACGCTCTCGCCGCTCCTTAAGAAGATGGAGGCAGCTGGCTACATCACAAGGACAAGAAGCGAAGACGATGACAGGGTAGTCCTGATCACGCTCACCAAAGAAGGAAGGGCTTTGCAAAAGAAAGCCAGGGACATACCGGAGAAGGTGGCAAGCTGCTGCAGCCTCTCGCCCGAGAAGACGAAGATGCTTTACGACTTGCTTTACGAACTGATAGGCAACCAGAATTCCAGCAAAGGAGAAACAAAATGAGCACAGTTTATGATTTCAATGTAAAAGACAGAAAAGGCAACATCGTCAGCTTAGCTGACTACAAGGGCAAGGTCCTCCTGATCGTTAACACCGCCACAGGATGCGGCTTCACACCTCACTACGATCCGCTCGAGGCAATGTACAAGGAGCTTAAGGACCAAGGCTTCGAGATCCTGGATTTCCCCTGCAACCAGTTCGCCAACCAGGCGCCCGGCGACGAGGAGGAGATCCATCAGTTCTGCAAGATGAAGTTCGGCACAGAGTTCCCTCAGTTCGCGAAGATCGATGTAAACGGCGAGAATGCTGATCCTCTTTTCGCATACCTCGCTACCGAGAAGCCCTTCGAGGGATTCGGCAAGGGTCTGAAGAACGCTGCACTTGATAAGTTCGCTGCAGCAAACAACAAGGCTTTCGGCGACAAGGCATACATCAAGTGGAACTTCACGAAGTTCCTCGTTGACCGCGAGGGCCGCGTCATCGCGCGCTTCGAGCCGACAGTCGACATGGATAAGGTAAAGGAAGCAGTCAAGGCTGCTCTCTAAGATATAGTAAGTGCTTCATTGGATATGAGGGGGCCGGGGAAGGCTCCCTCTATTCTATTGAGGTTTTTTGCGCGCGGCGAACCTATTTTTCGCTCGGGCGACCTCGAACGAAAATCTCATCCAAAACGCCCGCATCACTTCGTCAGCGACTTTAATATCTCAATATACTCGCAGGTCAGGTGCGAGGGGCGGATGGACTGGGGGAGGATGTAGCCGATCTCCATGTAGTCGTCGACTTTGAGCTTCTTGGCGATGATGTTGGGGCCGTTCAGCTCCTCGTTGATGACGCCGCTGCAGATGGTGTAGCCGTTGAGGCCGATCAGCATGTTGAAGAGCGTGGCGCGGTCGAGGACGACGAGTTCTTTGTCGCAGTCGACTGTGCTCAGGATCTCTTCCGAAAAGTAGAAGGAGTTGTGACTCCCCTGTTCATAGGAAAGGCGCGGGTAGGGCTTTAGGTCTTCAAGTGTCAGGGCTTTTTTCTTGGCCAGGGGCGAGTTCTTGCCGATGAAGACATGCGGCTGTGCCTTGAAGAGTGGAGTGAAGGATAAGTTGTTGTCCTTCAGGGTCTTGAGGATTACTTCTTCATTGAACTTATTAAGGTAGAGGACGCCGATCTCGGATCTTAAGTGGGCGACGTCGTCGATGATGTTGAAGGTCTGGGTCTCCCTCATGTGGAACTCGTACTTCTCGGCGCCGCTGCGCTTTAAGAGTTCGACGAAGGCTTCGACTGCAAAGGAGTAGTGCTGCGCAGAGACGAAGAACTTCAGTTTGCCGGTGCCTTTGCCGGCGTAGCGCTCTTCGATGAGCTCGGTCTGGTCAAGGATCTGCCTCGCGTAGCCCAAGAATTCTTCGCCTTCGGAGGTCAGCTTGATGCCTTTGTTCGAGCGCATGAAGATCGTGATGTTGTACTCGTTTTCGAGCTCGTGGATGGCAGAAGTGAGGCTCGGCTGGGCGATGAAGAGCTTACGGGCAGCGCTCGTGATGTTGCCTTCATCTGCGACTGTTACTACGTATTGAAGCTGTTTGAGGGTCATGACCGGCGGGTTCCTTTCCATAGAAGATATTGTGATTTTACCTCGTGCCATAGATTAAATCTATAGCTAAGCGGCTGTTTTATGTATTTTACCCATAGTTTTGATGGGAATATACTCCGAAGCAACAAAAACGACCGCAAATATGGAGGCTAATATGAAAACATCAGTTATAGGTTACCCTAGGATCGGAAAGGACAGAGAGCTTAAGTTCGCGTCCGAAAAGTTTTTCGCCGGAGAGATCGGAGAAGAAGAACTCCTGAAAGTCGCAAAAGAGATCAGGAAGGGCGACCTTCTCAAGCAAAAGGAAGCCGCTATCTCTTACATCTCATCTAATGACTTCTCTTTCTACGACAACGTGCTCGACACAGCGTTCCTTTTCAATGTAATTCCGCAGAGATATAAGGACCTGAATCTCTCTGACATCGGCACTTATTTCGCGATGGCAAGAGGATATCAGGGCGCGAACGGCAACGTTAAGGCGCTCGCCATGAAGAAGTGGTTCAACACGAACTACCACTACCTGGTTCCGGAGATCGATGACGACACGAAGATCGTGCTTAACGGCAGCAAGCCCGTCGACGAATTCCTCGAGGCAAAGGCACTCGGTGTTGATACGAAGGTCGCAATTGTCGGTCCCTTCACTTTCTTAAAACTCGCCAAGTTCACCGGCGCGAAAAAGATCTCTGACGTTTACCCCGTCCTTACAGCTGAATACATCAAGCTCGTATCCGTTCTTGCTGATAACGGCGCTTCATGGATCGAGTTCGACGAGCCTTATCTCGTAAGAGATCTTTCTTCTGAAGATATCGCGCTCTTTAAGGAGATCTACTCTCTTATCCTTGCCGGCAAGGGCGGCGCGAAGATCCTGCTCCAGACATATTTTGGCGACATCAGGGATATCTATAGTGAAGTTGTTTCACTTGACTTCGACGGCATCGGACTTGATTTCCTTGAGGGAAGAAAGACGTTAGAACTCGTTAAGACGAATGGTTTTCCGGCCGGGAAAGTGCTTTTCGCAGGCGTCGTAAACGGCAAGAATATCTGGAAGAACAACTACAAAAAGTCGCTTGAGATCCTGAACTCTCTCGGCACTGAGAATGTCGTGGTCAGCACATCCTGCTCACTTCTGCACGTGCCTTACACATTGGAGAGCGAGAAGAAGCTCTCTGATGACTACAAGAAGCACTTCGCATTCGCTGAAGAAAAGCTCGCCGAGCTGAGCGAGATCGCTGCACTCTTCGGAACGGACTTCGAGAAGACGGAAACTTTCAAGAACAACCAGGCGCTCTTCACTGGAAGGCTCAACAGTGAGGACAAGGACGTTCAGGCGAAAGTCGCTGCTATTACTGAGAGCGATTATGTAAGGCTCCCTGTTTTCGAGGAGCGCGAAAAGATCCAGAAAAAGATCCTGAACCTCCCCGAATTCCCGACGACAACGATCGGCTCGTTCCCGCAGACATCCGACGTCAGAAAGAACCGCCAGGAATTCAAGAAGGGATTGAAGAGCAAGGAAGAGTACGTCGAGTTCAACAAGAAAAAGATCGCCGAGTGCATCAAGCTCCAGGAGGAGATCGGCCTCGATGTCCTGGTTCACGGTGAGTTCGAGCGTAACGACATGGTCGAGTACTTCGGCGAGAACCTGAACGGCTACGTCTTCACGGAGAAGGCGTGGGTTCAGTCCTACGGCACACGTAATGTTAAGCCGCCGATCATCTGGGGCGACGTATCAAGAAAGTCACCCATCACTGTCGAGTGGTCCAAGTTCGCGAAGTCCTGCACCGACAAGCCCGTCAAAGGCATGCTCACAGGCCCTGTCACGATCCTCAACTGGTCGTTCCCGCGTGAAGACATCTCCATCAAGGAGAGCATCCTCCAGATCGCGCTCGCCATTAGAGACGAGGTCCTCGACCTTGAGGCAAACGGAATTGGCATTATCCAGATCGACGAGGCCGCTCTCCGCGAAAAGCTCCCTCTTAGAAAGTCCGACTGGTACAGCGAATACCTTGACTTCGCGATTCCTGCATTCAGGCTCGTTCACAGCAAGGTTCGTCCCGAGACCCAGATCCACACGCATATGTGCTACAGCGAATTCACGGACATCATTCCTGCGATCGACGCGATGGATGCTGACGTCATTACTTTCGAGGCATCCCGCTCTGACCTTCAGATCCTTGATTCGCTGAAAGAGAACAACTTCAAGACGGAAGTCGGCCCGGGCGTTTACGACATCCACAGCCCCCGCGTTCCTTCCGTCGACGAGATCGTCGCGGCGCTCACAAAGATGAGAGCAAAGATCGAAGACTCAAAGCTCTGGGTAAATCCGGACTGCGGTCTCAAGACAAGAGGCGAGGAAGAGACAGTTAAGAGTCTTAAGAATCTCGTCGCTGCAGCAAAGCAGATAAGAGGGTAATACACGTTTCGGCCGCTGCATTTTCGAGGCGCGGCCGGAGCTTTTTCAGGCGCACGGCCCAAAGCAGATAAAGAGGGTAAAGATGAAAGTATCACAGGTTTTCGAGAAGAAAAGGAGTCTATCCTTTGAGATATTCCCGCCGAAAAAGGACCAGGAGCTGTCGAACATCGACGCCACGCTGGAGGTCCTTTCCGAGCTTAATCCTGACTTCATAAGCGTTACTTTCGGCGCAGGCGGATCGTCCAACTGCAACCGCACGATCGAGCTCGCCAAGAAGATCAAGTACGAGTATAAGATCGAGCCTGTGGTCCACCTCACATGCCTCCACTATGACCGCTCCGAGATCGACGAGTTCGCCCACGTTCTCAGAGGCGAAGGCATCGAGAACATCCTGGCTCTTAGAGGCGATGCGAATCCCAACGTCCCCGCCAAGAACGACTTCAAGCACTCATCTGACCTCATCTCGTATCTGAGGCACGACAACGACTTCTGCTTCCTCGGCGCGTGCTATCCCGAGTGCCACCCGGAATCACCGAGCGTAGTCACCGAGATCAAGAGCCTCAAGAAAAAGGTCGACGCCGGCGCGGAAGTCCTGCTCTCGCAGCTTTTCTTCGACAACGAGATCTTCTACAGATTCCACGAGGAGTGCAAGATCGCCGACATCGATGTGCCCGTGATCCCGGGCGTAATGCCGGTCATTAACGCGGCGCAGATCAAGCGCATGGTCTCCATGTGCAACGCGTCTTTCCCGTCCAGGTTCCAGAGGATCATCTCCCGCTATGAGGACAACAAGGAGGCGCTTTTCGACGCCGGCATGTCCTACTGCCTGAGCCAGATCATCGACCTTCTCGTCAGCGACATCAAGGGCATCCACCTCTACACGATGAACAATCCGCTGGTCGCCCGGAGGATCTGCGAAGGGATAAAGAATATTGTGTGAGTTTATGGGGTCCCTCTCTGGTCTGGAGGCTGGAGCGGGATACACGCAGCTCGAAAATGTGCTGGTGACGAAATGGTGACAGGGATACCCAAATTCGTCACCAAAACCGTCACCAAAGGCCTAAAATGCTCGAAATGGTGACGAAAACGCGCGAAATTGTCACCATTTCTGCACCACAGACTTTTCGATGAGGGCGAAAACGTTATTACGCGCCCTTCTTTATCAGATACCTCTTTATCGCATCATAGGTGGAGTCGCTGATGAAGCGCTCGATGCGGCCGGCGTCGGAGACGGCGGTCTGCTCGTCGACGCCGATGTCCATGAGGTGGCGGGCGATGAGCATGTGGCGCTCGTGAACGTGCTTGGCGAGGATCAGGCCGCCTTCGGTGAGCTTGATGCTGCCGCCGGAGCCACTTTTGACGAGGCCGCGTTCTTTCAGGGAGTTGATGGCGCGGCTGACGGAGGGCCTTGTGACGCCCATGAATTCGCTGATGTCCTTGCCGCGAACTATGTCAGATTCCAACGATAAGATATATATAGATTCTACATATGTTTCGCCGGATTCCAGAATGGCCATGAAGGCGGCCTCCTTTGCACAAAATTAGCAATAACTTACTAAAATTATTTTCGGAAGTCAACAGAAAATTCAATAATTTCAATAACTTTAACGCTTGACTTGTTAGCAATTGCTAACTATACTTAATCGCGGTTAGCAAACACTAACCGTATGTTTTATGTCTGAACAAGGAGGGAGATCATGATGCCTCTGGTTTATGCAGAAGTAGGGGAACCTCAGATAATCCGCAAGATCGGCGGTAGTCCGGAGATCAAGAAGCATCTCGAGGACATGGGGTTTACGGTCGGCGGCGAAGTGAGTGTCGTAAGCGCGATCGGCGATAACCTGATAGTCAAGGTTAAGGAAAGCCGTGTGGCTGTCAGCGAAGAGTTAGCGAAAAAAATAATGATATAGGAGGAACGTATCAGTGAGGACGTTAAAGCAGGTAAAGGTGGGCGAGACCGTCAAGGTCGTTAAGCTCAACGGCGAGGGTGCGGTAAAGCGCAGGATCATGGACATGGGCATCACGAAGGGTGTTGAGATCTATGTTCGAAAAGTAGCTCCCCTGGGAGATCCGGTCGAGGTAACTGTCAGAGGTTACGAGCTCTCACTCAGAAAGAATGACGCTGAGATGGTAGAGATCGAGTAACCGGAAGGCAAGCGCCAAGGCACAACTTGATAACAACTTAACAACCAAGTAAGCCAAAGTAAAAAGAGAGGAACAATATAATGGCAAACGAAGAAATCAAGATCGCGTTAGCGGGTAACCCTAACTGCGGTAAGACAACGCTTTTCAATGCGCTGACCGGATCGAACCAGTTCGTAGGTAACTGGCCGGGCGTAACCGTCGAGAAGAAGGAAGGTAAGCTTAAAAAGCACGACGGCGTTACTATCACAGACCTTCCGGGTATCTATTCATTATCACCTTATACATTAGAGGAAGTCGTCGCTCGTAATTATCTTATTGACGAGAATCCCGACGTAATCCTTAACATCGTAGACGGTACGAACCTTGAGCGTAACCTCTACCTTACAACACAGCTCACTGAGCTTGGCATCCCTGTCGTAATGGCAGTCAACATGATCGACCTCGTAAACAAGAACGGCGACAAGATCAATCTTGAAGACCTCTCCAAGCAGATCGGATGCAAGGCGGTAGCTATTTCCGCACTTAAGGGCACAGGAATCATGGAGGCAGCTGAAGAAGCTATCAAGGCTGCTAAGAATACGAAGACGATTCCGGCGCACACATTTTCGGGCCCTGTCGAGCACGCTCTCGCACACATCGAGGAAGCTGTTCTTCACGACATGAATGAAGACAAGCAGAGATGGTATGCGATCAAGATCTTCGAGCGTGACGAGAAGATCATCGAGAAGCTTAACATTTCCAAGGATAAGCTCGACCATATCGAAAAGGACATCGCCGCAGCTGAGAAGGAGCTCGACGACGACGCAGAGTCCATCATCACAAACGAGAGATATGTTTACATCGCATCCATCATCAAGGGATGCTATAAGAAGAAGTCAGCAGCAAAGGCATCCACATCAGATAAGATCGATAAGATCGTAACGAACAGGATCCTTGCGCTCCCTATCTTCGCTCTTATCATGTGGCTCGTATACACCATCGCAATGACCACATTAGGAACCAGCTTGACAGACTGGACAAACGATAACCTCTTCGGCGACGGTTTCTTCCTCTTCGGCATTGGCCAGAAGCAGTACGATGAGGCTGTTGACAAGTGGGCAGGCGATACGGTTTTCGTTGACGGCGTAAAGGTCGTTATCGACAAAGCTGTTGAAAGCGACATTACAGGTGCTGAGAACCTCCAGGCTGACTTCGAAGATGCTGACTTCGGCGCTTTCGAGGAAGACTATGGATTCTACGCAGAAGAACTCATGGAAAAGGGATATGACATCGAAGCTCCTCTTACAGAATCAGGCGCTCTCGATGAAGAAGGTGAATTCACTGCTCCCGGCATGGACGAGACTGAAGGTGCTATATTTGTAAAGAGTATTCCTGATATGGTTTCCGGACTTCTCGAAAAGGCCGGCGCCAACGAGTTCGTAACAGGCCTTGTCGTTGACGGCATCATCGCAGGTGTCGGTGCGGTATTGGGCTTCGTTCCCCAGATGCTCGTACTCTTCTTCCTCCTCGCATTCCTTGAATCTTGCGGATACATGGCAAGAGTCGCATTCGTACTCGACCGTATCTTCAGAAGATTCGGTCTTTCCGGTAAGTCATTCATCCCTATGCTCGTAT
>JAEEGJ010014510.1_pt1 | contig 18666 bp, 14 predicted proteins | sample 8958761 | NCBI WGS metagenome assembly JAEEGJ01 (sample SAMN16246546, study PRJNA631951) | gut metagenome | biome: gut microbiome; feature: rumen; material: RS-attached | host: Bos | place: Iran: Karaj | collected 2018-10
CTTGTCGGTCACGCCGACGTTGTCCATCGCGCTGTAGCGGTAGAACTTGGCGGTACCGTTCTTCACCCCGTGGACGTAGTCGACAGAGTAGAGTACCTTGCCGAAATCCTTGCCCTGCTTGGCAGGCAGCGTGAGGTCGTTACCATAGCCAACCTCGTGACCGTGGAACTTGCCTTCGGCATCCACGTGCATCACGTTCTCGATATAGCCGTTCACAAGGAAGCCCGACCATTCGTTCCCATCCTTGCAACGCACATCGCTATAGTCAGGGAAGCTGCCGATGGACTCGGGCAAAAGCTTCTCGGGCAGGCCGGAGATGCTGAACACGCCCTTCTTGTCCCAGTCCAGGAATCGTTCCGTACCCGGACGTTCGTGATACTGGAAGAAGCAGAGGATGCTGTCGGAGCGGGCCTTGCGGTCTTCGAGGTACTTGCCGAAGTCGGTCAGGTTGGAGTCGTCATCCTTCTTGGCCTTTTTCTTGGATTCGGGGAACTTCTGTGCGATGGCGTCTGCCACCTTGCCGCCGTCCTTGAAGTCAGAGAGCGTAAAGCCGCTGTTGTTCAGGTGGTCCACGCACATGTCGAGGCTCTTCTGGTAGGTCTCGCTCGTGTCGCTGCAGTCCTTCGCGCGGCAGGGGTAAACCTCAAACGGAGGCAGGTCCCAGACCTTGTTCACCTTCGTGAGCACTTCGCCTTCCTGCCAGTCCTCGCCATCGGTATCCTCGACGTTAAAGCAGCCACAAATCCAGGCATCACCGTAGGTCTTGATACCCAGACGCTGGATCTCGGAGGCGTCCACGTGCGCGACATTCTCCATCCAGCAGTCAAAATACTTGGAACTGAATTCCTGTGCCTGCGTAGACGCGGCCACAGTTGCAACAAGAGCGATACAAACTTTAAAAAGGTTCTTTGTCATTTTCTATCCCTTTACAGGAATAAATATAGACAACTTTTCAAAAAAAAGAGCACCAAAGTGCATTTAGGGCGCAATCAACCGCCCGAGAGCTTAACAGTATAGCCCTTTTTCTCGAGTTCTGTTTTCAAAATATTACGTTTGTCACCCTGAATCTCGATATTGAAGTCCTTTACGGAGCCGCCTACCCCACACTTCTGCTTGAGCGCACGGGCCAAGTCCTTGAGTTCGTCCTCATCAAGCGGGACTCCCGTGACGACGCTGGCCATCTTGCCACCACCGAGGCGCTTGAGCGTTATGCGCACAACGCCGTCACCCTGCGGACGTTCCGCCTTGGGCTTTTCCTCTTTAACGCGGCCTACCCCGGTCGCAAAAACAAGCGTAGAACGATCTTCGATAGACATTTAGTTTTCCTTCCTGGCGTCGTTTGTCACGGCATCTTTGGCCGACGTTTCATCTTTCACTATCGGGTGCTCCATCGGCACGTTGCGCGGGTCCGGCTTGTTGAACACGAGCGCACATACGACAATGACGGCCACATACAGGAGCAGGGCCGTCAGGAGTGCAATGATGTCGGAACCGGTAGACTCCTGGACCTTCACGAACAGAAGTACGGAACATGGCATGGCGGCGAGCAGCAATATGCCCGGGAGATTTTTTCGCATACAGAGAAATATAGAAAAGAAACCCCTGAGTATCCTCAGGGGTAATTCTCGTCTGGATCCTTCGTGTTACTTCAGTTCCACCATCTCGCTCTTGCCGTCGATGGTCACCTTGTACTTGCCGGGGTAACCGCGGAACTTCACTTCGCCCTTCTCGTCGGCCTTGAAGGTTCCGTTGGTGGTCCACACCTTGTGCCACAAGTCGTAAATGAGCTTGCCGGCAGGCTTCTCGCGACCATCCATGGCAACGATACCGCCGTTCTTGACCCAGTGGCGGCCATCCCAGAAGCCCCACAGCAAGATGCCTTCCACGGACGGGTGGCTGAAGAAGATGCGGAGCACCATCTCGTAGCGCTTGGCCTGTTCGTCTTCGCCAAAGTACATGCCCTTCTGCCAGTCGCCAAAGTCAAGCTCGGTAATCTTGATGGGCAGCCCGAGGGAACCAAGCCTGTCGAGGCGCTTCTTGATGAAGTTCGGGTTCAGCTGGCGGTCACCGAAGTGGCACTGCACGCCAATGCCGTGCACGGGCACCTTGCGGTCGAGCATTCCCTTCACGATGTCGTAGAGGCGCTCGGTTTCGCCGGCGGAGACCACGTTATACTCGTTGATGAAGAGGCGGGCATCCGGGTCGGCGCGGTGAGCCCAAACGTGGGCACTGTCAAGCAAATCCCAGCCACACTTGTTGAAAATAAACGGCTCGTGGAAGGCCTCGTTCCACACGTCATATTCCTTGATGCGCCCCTTGTATTCCTTGACGTCTCGCTCAATACGTGCCTTGATTTTGTTCGAAATGTCCTTGCAGCTGCCCTGGTTACTAAAGTGCTTGTCGAAGCCGTAGCCCTGGTGGCCCCATACGAGCGTATGCGCGCGGAAGCCCCACTTGTAGTCGTTCACGTAATCCAGGTACTGCTTGAATTCGTCGCGACGGATCTTGCCCTTCTTGGGTTCGTAATCCGGCCACTTGAACTGGTTCTCGGGCACGCCGTACCAGAAGTACTTGTTTGCGGTCTTCCTGTACCAGGTCTCCACACTGTCCTTGCTCGGGTAAAGCGCGAGGGCCGTTCCGAACGGGAACGCGTGGCGCATGAGTTCCACCTTCACCTGTGCACCGGGGGCAGCCTTGAGCGTAAAGTCCTTCTTGCGGAGGCTATCGATGCGGGCGGCGGAATTGTTGTACCAGGTCATGTCATCGAGACCTTCCACCTTCTCGATTTCCACATCGTCCATCTGCATCCAGCCCTTGGCGAGGCCCACATGGAACGTGACGTTGTTGAGCCCGTAGCCCTTCTGGTCGGCAAGGAACACCATGGAATATTCCTTCCAGTCCTTGGTCAGCATGAAGGAGGCACTTTCCTTCTGGCGCCAGTCGGGAGGGCCACCCTGCACGATGGCGTTGATAGGCATGTTACCCTTCGCCTTGAACCTTAGCGTGTAGTAGGCGGAATCGGCAAGCCACTTGGGGGGCTGCAACTGCAGGCCCCAGGAAGGGTTCGGAAGTTCGGTCACCGTGATCTTCACGCCCTCGGAGCCATCCACACCGAGACCCATCTGACCGAGCTGCAGGTCCACCTTCGCCGGGCCATCCGGGTTGTTCCACAGGTACCAGCCGCCGTCGCCATAGGACATGTCGCCGTTCGTCAACACGTTCTGTGCCATCAGCGGGGCGGCGGCCAGGGCCGCGGCCGCGCACGCAAATTTCACGCTCGAAAGATTCATAAGGACCTCGCTTTTTCGCCTAGAGTCATCTGTTCGCCCAGAATATAAAATATGGGCCGGCATTTTACTTCTATAAAATGCCTTTTTTCGGTTACGAGAAGGAACAGGATTGTTTACGGACGCACCAAAGTGTATCAAGTGTATCTAAACGCTATTCCGGATTCACGATACAACGGATGGAATACATATAGTCGAGTGAGTATGAATTAAACTCTTTTAAATAGCATACATCGCTGTCATCGTACAATGATAACCTATAAACACCTTCCTCCCCTTTTGTCGATGACCAGAAGTATGCGTTTTCTGTATTACCATTCCCCCACGAACTCCCATAGAACTCGCCAGCCGGCAAAGCCGAAAAACCATAATGGTCAACTTCCTTTCTCTTTCGCCAGGTAGACGATTTCAGCGCCGCTCCAGATGCGTTAGCTCCAGAGACGGCCCAGAATAAAGTTTCCCATTCTTCCTTAGACGGCATGTGCGAACCAGCAGGGCAAAGATCTCCTCCATTGTTCGCAATATCCCTCCATAGGTAATAACGGCCATATAAATCGCAATCGCTGGCGTAACAACGGCTAATCGATGTCTCGTACTTCAAGTTCTCGGCAAACCAGACCTGATTACCAATCTTTATCGTTTTATAGACCTGATTGTCTCGTGGGTCGGTAAATTCTCCATAAGTGCAGTTGTCTTCCTGCTCCGTCCTGCAGGGCTGTGCTATGGTAATGGTATCATAGAAGGAATCTTCGACCAGGGTATCCTTGATACAGCGGACAGCGTTCGCCATGTTCTTGGTATGGTTATAGACAATTCCGGCACTACGACTCGACAAAATAAACCATGCAGCAATTTTCTCATCGTATTCAGTAGATGTCCACGAGAATGTTTCACTTATGTCTTGTATATTTCCTATCGCCGTGCTTCGCCCACCGGGTAAGAAAGACAGGCCATAGATGTCCGAATTTAGGGAATCTTTCCATCCAACTTGAGATTTTATCTTTAATGCAGCCTCATAAGACCCACCGGCATAAAGTATCAAGTTGTTGTATTCCTGATTTGTCGGCACGTGCCAGCCTTCGGGGCAAATGCCCCGCGCCGGATATGCCGGCGAACATTTATTGCCCATACCACACCCCTTGCCCGCGGTACCAAAAATACCGGCACTATCCATAACTGCAGCCCAGGTATAATAACGGCCTAAAATTTTGCAGGAGTCCGTGCCGCAGTAATTCTCAAAGGGTTCATCGTTCACCACATACTCGAAGGCAAGGTCTTCCGCCATCCAGACCTGCCTTCCGACAGTGACCGTCTTGTAGACATGCCCATCGCGGGCATCCTTCAGTTCGCCATACTGGACGTTCGGATTAAACACCTCGTCCTTGGTGAAATTGAAACTGACAGAGCTATAAGGAACGCTGCTAGAAGATCCTTGACTGCTAGAAGACCGCATACTACTGGAAGAATTCCGGATGCTGCTAGAACTGGACATGTCGCTGGAAGATGACTTGGCAGAAGACGAACTAGAAGTTTCCTCGTCATCGACCCTAACCCATCTATCGCCATCGCATTCATAGTTGCGCTCAAGGTCTGCCACATAGACCCTCTCGCCCTTGAATTCATCACTGCATACGAAGGATTCCAATTCGTCCATATCGGCCACTTCGCCGGGGAGTTCACGCTGCCTCGGAATAAAAGAGTCGTCATCACCGCAGGCCGTAAACATTGCTAGCGAAAGCGATATTATTAGAGTACTGGCTTGAAAACGCATCTTATTTCTCCTTGAAACCCAGATTCAATAGGAAACATAGAAAAAAAATGTGATTATTCTACATCTTTAATCTATTTTTTGGGATATGCACTACACACCCTACCGCGATTTACTGCTCAAACTATTCCCGAACTACCTCAAGGTGAGAAAGCTCCCGCTGAACGGCGGCATGAGTTGCCCGAACCTCGACGGCACCAAAGGATTCTCGGGCTGCAGCTACTGCAATAACCGCAGTTTTAGCCCGGTGTTCGACCAGGCGAAGGTCAGCATCCAGGAACAACTCGAAAAGTTCGTGCCGAGGTTACGTGAAAAGTACCCTAACGCGGGCATCCTCGCCTACCTGCAGCCGTACACGAACACGCACGCCCCGCTCGAGCACCTGAAGGGGATAATCGACCCGATTGTCAAGCACAAGGAAGTCGCGGGACTCGCCATAGGGACGCGCCCGGACTGCCTCGAAGACGAGAAAATCGCCTACCTCGCGGAACTGAACCGCAAGAAGCCGATTATCGTGGAAATCGGGCTCCAGACGGCAAACGACCTCACGCTTGCCGCCATCAACCGCAAGCACACCCTCGCAGAATTCGAGGATGCGGTAAAGCGCTGCCAGGCGGCGGGTCTCACCGTCACCACGCACGTGATTGTCGGGCTCCCCGGTGAAACGCTGGAAGACTTCAAGAAGACGGCCACCGTCATCCGCGACCTGCACCTCGCCGCCGTGAAAATCCACCCGCTGCATATTGTCGCGGGCACTGTGATGGCACAAGATTTTTCCGCCGGCGAAATCAAGCTGCTGGAATTCGAGGAATACTGCGCCGCCGTCGCCGAGATGATAAAGATTATCGGGCCAGATACCGCCATCGAGCGGTTCAGCGGCGAAAGCCCGAGCGACATGCTCCTCGCCCCCAGCTGGTGCGGGGAACGCGACAAGATTATCGCGGAAGTGGAAAAGCTGCTCGATAAACAATAGTCGCGGCACCCATATTTTTTTAAATTTGCATCCGAAAAAACAAAAAGGATTTGAAAATGGCAAAGACCAGCGCAAAGAAAACTGAAAAGAAGGGCACCCAGACCAACATGTGGACCGGCCGTTTTGCTAGCGGTATGGCGCAGAGCATGGTGGACCTGAGCTTCAGCCTGCAATTCGACGCCGAACTCATCGAGGAAGACATCGAAGGCAGCATCGGCCACGGCAAGGGCCTGGTAGAATCCGGCGTGTTAAGCAAGGCCGACTACAAGAAGATTTGCGATGGTTTGGCCAGCATCCTCAAGGACTACAAGGCCGGCAAGAACCTGTGGAAGGAATCTGACGAAGACATCCACATGGCCGTGGAACGCGTGCTCACCGAACGCATCGGTGCCCTCGGCAAGAAGATTCACACGGGCCGCAGCCGTAACGACCAGGTTTGCACCGACTTCAAGCTTTACATGCGTCACCGCGCCACCGAAATCCGCGCCCTCGAAGTTTCTTTGATGGAAACGGTTCTCGACCTCGCCAAGAAATACTTCGGCAAGATGATGCCGGGCTACACGCACCTGCAGCAGGCACAGCCCATCTACTTCAGCCATTACCTGATGAGCATGTTCTTCGCCGTGAGCCGCGACGTGAAGCGACTCGACAACTTCCTGGAACTGCACAGCGAACTTCCGCTCGGTAGCGGTGCCATGGCCGGTTCCGCATTCCCCTATCACCGTGCCCTCGTTGCAAAGGAACTCGGATTCAACGGCGTGAGCCCGAACAGCATCGACGCGGTAAGCCACCGCGACATGATGCTCGAATTCGAAGCCGACCTCGCGATTATCGCGAACACCATGAGCCGCTACGCCGAAGATTTCGTGAACTGGAGCACCAGCGAATTCGGCTACCTCACCTTGCACGACGCCTTCTCAAGCGGTTCCTCGATGATGCCGCAGAAGAAGAACCCGGATTCCATGGAACTTATCCGCGGAAAGTCCGGTCGCATGCTCGGCAACTTCAGCGCGCTCTACACTCTGGTGAAGGGTGCCCCGCTCAGCTACAGCCGTGACCTGCAAGAAGACAAGGAACCGGTATTCGACTCCGTCCATAACGTGAAGGTGATTCTCCGCGTGATGAAGGAGGCTCTGGAAAGTGCACGCTTTAACTTCGACAAGATGCATGCGAAGATGCTGCCGGCGCTGCTGGCTACCGACCTCGCTGACTTGCTGGTCGAATCTGGCGTGCCGTTCCGCGATGCCCACCACGTGGTCGGTAGCCTGGTCGGCGAAGCCGCCCGCCAAGGCCTCGAATTCACAGACCTTAGCGACGAGGCCTGGGCCAGCGCCGGTGTCCCGAACGTGAAGCAGATGAAGAAGACGCTCACGTTCGAATACAGCGTGTTCCGCCGTAACATCGAAGGCGGCACGGGCCCCAAGTCCGTGAAGCAGCAATTCAGCAAGGCCGAAGCTATCCTGAAGAAATTCAAGAAGTAATTTCTGAACAAATGAAATTCAAAAACCGGGTTCCTAGCGGAATCCGGTTTTTCATTTGGAGATATTTTCAACAACAAAAAAAGAACCCGCGAACGGGTTCTTTTTTAAGCTTATTTCTAAGAAGGATTCCAAAGGGAACCATGAGGTTCCCTTTGCATCTCAACTAGCAGCCGAGTTTAGCGGACAGGTAAGCTTCGAGTTCGTCGATCTTGACCAGTTCCTGCTTCATGGAGTCGCGTTCGCGAACAGTCACGTAGCCCAGCTTGGCCGGATCAGATTCACCCTCGCCCACGGTGTCGAAGTCGACGGTCACGCAGAACGGCGTGCCGAGTTCGTCCTGACGGCGGTAACGCTTACCGATGGACTGCGTTTCGTCGTATTCCACGTTCCAACGGTTGAGGAGCTTCTGGTAGAGTTCTTCGGCCTTGGCCTTCACCTGGCCCTTCTTCACCAGCGGAAGCACGGCAACCTTCACCGGAGCAATCTTCGGATCGAAATGGAGCACGGTACGTTCGTCGTTTTCGAGCTTTTCAACTTCGTAAGCGTCGCAGAGGAGCACGAGGAGCAGGCGTTCCACACCGAGGGATGGTTCCACCACGTACGGGATGTAGCGCTTGTTCTGGACCGGGTCAATGTATTCCTGCTTGACCTTGGATTCGTTCTGGTGCTGCGTCAAGTCGTAGTTCGTGCGGCTTGCAATGCCCCAGAGTTCGCCCCAACCGAACGGGAATTCGTATTCGACGTCGGTGGTACCGTTGGAGTAGTGGGAAAGTTCTTCCTTGGCATGTTCGCGGAGGCGGAGCTTTTCCTTGTTCACGCCGAGGTCGTTCACGAGCCAGTCGAAGCAGTACTTGCGCCAGAAGTTGTACCAGTCAAGTTCGGTGCCCGGTTCGCAGAAGAATTCGAGTTCCATCTGTTCGAATTCGCGGGTACGGAAGATGAAGTTACCCGGAGTGATTTCGTTACGGAAGGACTTACCGATCTGGCCCACACCGAACGGAATGCGCGGGCGGACATTGTCGACAATGTTCTTGAAGTCAACGAAGATACCCTGGGCCGTTTCCGGACGGAGGTACACTTTGTTGCCTTCGCCTTCGATCACGCCGATTTCGGTCTGGAACATCAAGTTGAATGCGCGGGGCTTGGTCCAGTCGGTCTTGCCGCAGGTCGGGCATTCAATCTTGTTGTCCATCATCATCTGGTGGACTTCGTCAAAATTCTTGCCGGCGCAGCAGCCTTCGCCGAGCTTGTCTTCCAAAAGTTGGTCGGCACGGAAACGTTCGTGGCAAGCGAGGCAGTCGACCAGCGGGTCAGAGAAGTTACCCACGTGGCCAGAAGCCTTCCAAACGCGGGGGTTCAAAAGAATAGAGCTATCGAGACCGAGCACGTCCTGACGGCTGGTCACGAACTTCTTCCACCAGAGGTTCTTGATGTTGCGCTTCAGTTCCACGCCATACGGACCGTAGTCCCAAGTGTTGGCGAGGCCGTCGTAAATTTCGGAGCCCGGGAAAATGAATCCGCGGCGCTTGCAGAGGGAGATGATGTCCTTGAGGGCATCCTGAACTTTCTTTGCCATTTTGTAATCCTTTTTTCGGCAGGCGCTTCGGCGTGCCGGACTAGGAACCTACCTGGATGATAGGCCCTGACGGCGCGTAAAAATAGAAAAATATACAACAGCGATATGGCCAAATCTCCCTAAAAGCCCCTAATTGTTTAGAAGTCCTTACACACGATGGTGTGCAAGGAAAATAAAAGCTTTAAAAGTCAAAGAAATATATTATATTGCTAAAATCTATGAAGATGTTTGGTTTTCTACTGTTTTCTGTTTTACTTTTTTCAGCATGTGCCGGAAACAACAACGCGGTCCAAGAAACTCAGCCCAGTGCAGAGCCTGAAGCACAAATCTTGGCTACGTCCGAAACAGAAAGTGAATTTACAGGCAACCCCATTATCGATGAAGCCGATGCCGGCAATACGGAAACGGTCGCAAATGACGTCGTTGCAGCAGACTCTAAAATAGACACAACCGATACCGCCGAAAATGACAACAGCGACATGGTTGCAGCCGTTGAAGAAGATACGGAATCGGATACCGACAGCACCGATAGTGAAAACGAAATGAGCCAAGAAGAGGCTGAAGCAGAACTCGCTGCCGACATGGCCGAGAGCGATACAGCTTCGCTTGAAACACTCCCCAAGCTGACTCTTGACATGACCACCGCCTTTGTTCCCACGGCAAGCCGTCGCATTTCTGCCCCCTACGGTATTCGAACCTACCGAATGCACCGCGGTGTAGACATGGGACTTTGCCATGGTGAAGACCGCACCATCGTAGCTGCTTTTGCAGGCGTGGTCACCAAAGTTCGCAACCAAGGCCGTCGTAAAGGCTACGGCAAATACGTAATCATCGACCACGGCAACGGCCTTACCACATTATACGCCCACTTGGCCAGTTGGCAGGTAAATGTCGGCGACACCCTCCAGGCCGGAGATACCATCGGTGTCGGAGGTAACACGGGCCGTTCCTTCGGTGCCCACCTTCATTTCGAAATGAAGTATCATGGCACCCACATCGATCCAGCTACAATTTTCAACTTCGAAGAAGGGACTTTCCAAAGCGCACTCATTACGATTGAACCGCAACAGTTGCTGGCTATCGAAGACGGATACCAGAAGGAACTAGCCAAGCACCGCTACTACAAGGTACGCCGCGGCGACTGCCTCGGAAAAATCGCACGCAAATACGGCATTTCGATTACACGACTTAAAAAGCTGAATGGCATCAAGGGTAATATGATTCGCCCAGGCCAAGTGCTCCGTTGCTCGTAACCATGCTTCCTATTCATTTCGCGCCACTCCAGGGTTTTACCGAATCAGCTTACCGGCTCGCCCACAGCAAGTTCGCCCCTGGAATCCACACTTACTATTCCCCGTTTCTTAGGTTAGAAAAGGGCGATATTCGCACCAAGGACCTCCGCGATTTGCAAACGGAGCATCCTTACCACCTGGTTCCCCAGATTATCGTCCGCGACGTCGAGGAATTTAACCTTTTGACCAAGGCTGTTACAGAGCTCGGTTTCAAGGAAATCGACATCAACATGGGCTGCCCCTACCCCATGCAGACCAAGTCGGGCCGAGGTTCGGGAATACTCCCCCACCCCGAAAAGGTCCGCGAAATTCTTGATGCCATAAACGCGAGCAATATCCAATTCAGCATCAAGATGCGTCTCGGGCTAACCTCTCCAGAAGAATGCCTGCAACTGCTACCGCTCCTGAACGAGGCTCCCCTCGCCCACATCACCCTTCATCCGCGAATCGGAATCCAACAATACAAGGGCGCGCTTGACTTCGAGACTTTTGACAAGTTCTACAGCGAATGCAGGCATCCGCTGATTTTTAACGGCGATATCGCAGATATCAAGGATATTCAATACATCGAGACCCGCTATCCGAAGCTCGCGGGAATCATGATTGGCAGGGGCCTCCTCGCGAACCCGGTTCTCGCCGCCCAGTACGCCGGACTCCCCTGCGGAACCGCGACAGAAACGTTGCTCAAGATCCACGCCGATATCGCGGCCGACTACGCCCGCCGCTTGCAAGGCAACGCCCAGATTCTAGATAAAATCCGCCCCTTCTGGACATATGCGGCCCTTCCGAAGAAGATCCGCAAGAAAATCGAGAAATCCAAGACCTTCGAAGAATACCTCGCAGCCGTCAACGAAATACGTTAGCGATCTACGGGAACAAGCCGCTTATATGTCTTGTCGATAAAGATGGCTCCCAGCGGGGCCGTCACCATAATCGCCACCGCCGCCAAAGTCAGCACGTTGTTGCCGCAAGCCAAACCAAAGCTCAAAGGCACGCCACCGATGGCCGCCTGCACCGTCGCCTTCGGCACGTAGGCCAGCATGCAGAACAGGCGTTCCCTGTAATTCAGCGGAGTGTGCCACATGCAAATGGCCACGCCCGCCATTCTAAAGAACATCGCCCCAAGCACAACGAATATCGCACCGATTCCCGCCGTAAAAGCATAAGCCACATCCAAGGCGCTACCCACCAGCACGAACAAGATGATTTCTGCCGCGACCCAGAACTTGGTGAACTTGCCGCTAATTCGTTTCGCAAGTTCCGGATGCTTACCATAAATGCAGGCCGCAATGGCAACTACCGCAATCATGCCGCTGAACGGCACCACATCGCTAATGTCATGTTCCAGTTCATTCAGCAAGAAGGCGAAACTCAAGATAATCAGCACCTTCACCGTATCGCGCATGTGCTTGTGCTTAAAGAACCACACCAGGGCATACCCGCAGGCCACCCCCACTGCAGCACCGAGGGTAATGGATACCGGCACCGAAAGAAAGCTCGTCGCCGAAACAGATTCACCCTTCAAAAGCGCAAGGAACGCCGCAAAAGTCACCAGCACATACACGTCATCTAGCGAAGCGCCAGCCAGAAGCATCTGCGGAATCCCCCGCTTCACGCCGCGATTTTCCTCGCGCATCTTGAGCATGCGCGGCACCACCACCGCCGGCGAAACCGCCGCAATGGTCGAACCCATGAGGGCCGCCTCCCAATAAGTCACCCCCATCAGTGGCGGCGCAAGCAAAACGACGCCCACGATTTCAATCGAAGCGGGCACAAAGCACATCAAGAGGGCGGCGCGGCCAATCCGCTTGAATTCCCGCATATCGAGAGTCAACCCCGCTCGCGTCAGGATAATCACCAGTGCCAGCTGCCTCAAGTCCGCTGAAATATCCAAAAAAGCGGGCCGAAGCAGATTCAATGCGTGAGGTCCGAGAATAATCCCAGTTAGAATCATTCCGAGGATACTTGGGAGCTTAAGCTTGACGAAAATCGAGCCCAAAAGCAGCCCAAGCAAGAAAATAAGTGCGAGAGAAGTCAACATATCGCGAATTTCAGTACCAAAAATAGAAAAACAACTATATTTTGGCATAAGAACGAGAAAATACAAAATGAAACGCGGATTTTCACTAATCGAAGTTATGGTGGTCATCGTCGTACTCGGCATTCTCTCAGGAATCGCCGTTCCCAAAGTATTGGGCCACATCGAAAAGACCAAAGAAAAAGCAGACTTGATGAAGTTGTATTGTCTGCGCGAAGCCCTGAACAGAGCTCTGCTGGAAAATAGCGAGGCTCTGTACAAAAGCTCTTTTGTCTCTTCTGGAGACAAGGCAGCCGATAATCTCTCGAAATTAAAACAGAAACTGGCTAGCGAAACTGGCGTCGACTTGTTCGTTATAGAAATGCGCCCAGATCTTCACACCAATATTCAGAATAATCACGCCAGCATCAATAAAGACTCGGAGATGAGTAAATTAATCGGTGAAAGCGGAACCTGGTACGATGCTTTGAAAGATTCTGGATTTAACGGAGTCGCAGACATTCTTACGGCAAGGAATAACGGAAGTTATAAAAAAGGCGACGGTGCAACATATTATTCGACCCCCTACAAACAGGGTAACAACACTTATTATCGAACCTACCCCAAAGACCAAGTCTTCATGAGCCGTCTGTTGAATCATGGAAAAGGAGAAGGATTATCCGGGATAACATCACAGGGTGGCAATAACACGAACTACCGTCTGACCATGAGTTTCCAATGGAGCAGAATGGATTCGACGAGTCACTCTGTAGAAGTCGCCTTACTTCCTGCCGGTGCAAAGATGCGTACAAATAGTGGACGAGGCGGAGCACTCTTATCTGATCACGGAGTCTGCTTCTCAACCTATGGTGACATAGGTTGCGCCGACTACAAATACTAATTCATAAACATAAAAGCGACCCGCACGCGGGTCGCTTTTTAATTTAGCTAGAGCGTTCTCTGTGAGCAACAAAGCCCCTGTTATTAAACAGGGGCTTTTGCGAGAGCGAGCGCTTCGGGTACGTACTAACCCGATTGGACGCGAGCGGTCTTAGAAGTGGATGACTCTAACCTTGATGACCTTGTCGAGCTTGGAGAGCTTTTCGACGATAGAATCATCAACCTTGCTTTCCACGTCAACGAGGTTGTAGCCGATCTTGCCATTGCTCTTGTTGCTGAAAGAAGCAATGTTGATGCCTTCGGCACCGAACACCTTCGTGATTTCAGAAATCATGTTCGGAACGTCCTGGTTGATAACCACAACGCGGCTCTTGACGCCGGAATGCGGATGATCGACGAGGGCCGGGAAGTTCACGGAATTGCGGACGCAACCGTATTCGATGTAGTCCTTCAATTCTTCGACGGCCATCACGGCGCAGTTTTCTTCAGCTTCTTCAGTAGAAGCGCCGAGGTGCGGGAAGCAAGTCACCTTGTCGTTCTTGATGAGGTCTGCATCCGGGAAGTCGCAGAGGTAGCCCTGGAGAGAGCCAGAAGCGAGCATTTCGTTGACCGGAGCCATTTCCACGATACCGCCGCGAGCAAAGTTCATGATGTAGCTGCCCTTGAACTGAGCGAGGTTCTTGCGGTTGAGCAAGTTTTCGGTCACGCCCTTGATGAACGGAACATGCACGGTGAGGAAGTCGGAATTTGCGATCACGGTGTCGAGGTCGGCAATTTCAACCTTGTTGGAAAGTTCGTGCATGTTGGCGGCGTTCGGATACGGTTCGTAAGCGATGACGCGCATGTTCTTCCAACGAGCATAGTTAGCAACGAGCACGCCAATCTTGCCGAGGCCGATCACGCCGAGAGTCTTACCGGCGAGTTCCATACCTGCGAACTTCTTCTTACCGCTTTCAACGGTCTTGGCGAGGTCCGGATCGTTCACATCGAGGCCCTTGACCCAAGCGGCAGCCTTGTCCACGTTACGGACGGCCATGCCGAGCACGGTCATCACGAGTTCGGCAACGGCGTTGGCGTTTGCACCCGGAGTATTGAACACGCAGATGCCCTTTGCGGAAGCCTTGTCGATGGTGATGTTGTTCACGCCAGCGCCGGCGCGGGCGACAGCCAGCAGGCCGTCAAAGTTGTCGGTATCAACCTGGGCGGAACGCACCAAGATGGCATCGGGCTTTTCAACGGAGTCGGAAACCTGATAGAACGAGCCAAACAGGCTCAAGCCTTTCTTGGAAATGTTGTTCATCGTCTTAATAGTTGCCATTGTATTGTCCTTTGTTAATTGTTAAAACTTTTGTGGGAACGTTACGGTTCGACCCAGCGACCGCGTTCCTTAATCAAATTCACCAATTCTTCGATGGCGTCTTCTTCGGGGATGTTCTTCTTGACAGCCGTCTTGCCTTCGAAAAGGGTAATGCGGCCGGGGCCACCACCGACGTAGCCGAAGTCGGCATCGGCCATTTCGCCCGGGCCGTTTACAATACAGCCCATGATGCCAATGGAAATGTCAGAGAGGTGACCGAAGCGGGCCTTGATCTTGCCCATCACCTGCTGAATATCGTAGAGCGTGCGGCCGCAGCTCGGGCAGCTGATAAAGTTAGTCTTGCTGCGGCGGCAGTAGGCAGCCTGCAGAATGTCGAAGGCCAGAAGGACGCTTTCCTTAGCGCCCTTGTAGCCGTCGATCACGACGGCGTCGCCAAGACCATCGGTGACGAGGCTTCCGATGTCGGCGGACACGCGGAGCGTTTCACGTTCGTTGTCGTTAATCTTGGCGTAAAGCAGAATCGGGTCTTTGCGACCTGCTGCATCGAGTGCAGCAGCAAGGGCGCGTACGCCAGAAACCATCTCGGCTCCCGTGTAGCAGAACACGGAACCGGCAGGCACGGCAGCCGGATTCTGCGCAAAGCCAGCAATATCCATCGCATCCTTAAATTCAACGACCGGTTTTTCATTCAAGCTCGGCAGCGCAAATTCAGCATTGCGGCGTTCGCCGGTGAGAGCAATCGCATCGGCCTTCACGCCGACCTTCACCGGATTGCTACCGCCAATTTCCACGCCCGAAACCTTCACGACTTCGGTCTCGCGGCGTTCGTAATGGTACGGATCTTTTTCGAGAACCGGCACCGCATAGCTTACGGGTTTCGACGGGAGAGCGCAGGCCTTGATGAGTTCCTGTGCCACCGGAACTTCGGCCACCGGATCTTCGGTGAGCGACACGCGAATAGTGTCTGCAAGGCCATCCAGTAATAGAGCGCCGATGCCCGCGGCCGACTTCAAGCGGCCGTCGGCACCCGCGCCCGCTTCAGTAACGCCCACGTGGAACGGATACGGCTTGAAGCCTTCCTGCTTGATGCGGGCAGCGAGCATACGGTAAGCGGCAATGGCCACGCGCGGGTTACTGCTCTTAAGGCTCAAAACGACCTGATCAAAATGTTCGGCTTCGCACACGGCCAAGTATTCCATGGCGCTTTCCACCATGCCTTCCACCGTGTCGCCATAGCGGTAAATCATACGGGCCGAGAGCGAACCATGGTTCACACCAATGCGAATGGCTCTGCCCAAGCGCTTAGCCTCTTGCACAAACGGCGTAAAGGCTTCGGCCACCTTTTCCTTGCCTTCGTCAAAAGACTTGTCCGTCTGCTGGTCAAGCGTCAAAATTCCAGTATCGACAAAGTTACCCGGATTGATGCGGACCTTTTCAACCCACTTCAGGGCTTCGAAGGCAGCCTTCGGCTGGAAGTGGATGTCGGCAGAAACAGGAACCGTGCAACCGGCAGCACGCACCTGCTTCATCACTTCTTCAAGAGCAGCAGCGTCGGCAAAAGTCGGTGCCGTAATGCGAACCAATCCGCAACCCACCTTGGCCAAAGCCAAAGTTTCTGCCACCGTCTTCTCCACATCCTTGGGCTTGGTGGTGGTCATGGACTGAACTAAAATGGGGGCATTGCCCCCGATAAGTGCGCCGCCAACGCGGACTTGTACAGTTTCCCTGCGGACAGCATTGAAGCGGTCGGCAACATAGGGGAATTCGCTAAACTTTGTCATGCGACCAAAGATAGCAAAAAACACCTCAATTATGCTTCATCTTCTTTCAAGCTGCTATAATAATCTTCGAGTTTATAACGACAAGCGATAAAGCAATCCTTAAGGGCCGGGTCAAACTGCGTACCCATGCCTTCGATAATGATATCGTAAGCTTCGTCGAACGACATTTCCGCCTTATAGCAACGCTTGGACACCAATGCATCGTATACGTCAGCAATAGCCATCACGCGGGCTTCAAACGGGATTTCGTTACCCTTCAGCTTCTTGGGGTAACCGAATCCATCAAAGCGTTCATGATGGTAACGAGCCACATTCTTCGCAATCTTCACAAAGTCCGGAGACTCCACCGCCGTCAAAAGGTTTTCTACAATCATGGCACCCTTTTCAGGATGTTCCTTCATTTCTTCATATTCCTGAGGCGTAAAGCGACCAGGCTTTCTCAAAACGCGGTCATCAATAGCAATCTTGCCAATATCATGCATAGGAGCTGCCGCCACAAGACAGTCATAGAAGAATTCTGACTGGCCAAGAGTATGGTCCTTACGCAAGTAATCCACCAAAATCTGGACAACCCTACTAGTGCGCTTAATATGGCTTCCGGTATTGCTATCACGGCTTTCCACCATATACGCCATGCCCACCACCATCTGTTCCTGAATGGAACGGATCTGGGTGTCGTTTTCCTTGAGCATCAGTTCAAGGCGAACATTATTCGTTCCCAGCATGTTGATGTAATTGTGCATGCTGGTTTCATCCTCGATTTTAAACAAGTTGATTTTCTTAGAACCCGAAAGGGGCAACTGAGTCAACTTGATCTTATAAAACTTTCCGTCCTTTTCGAACTTCTTTTCGTCATAATCCTTGCCCTGCATCAGTTCCTTGTTCCATGAGATAAGCACATGGTTCAATTCGTTATTGTCGGGCATCTTGTGGTCAATTCGGCAATTTTTAAAATTCGGGAAAGTCTCATATCCAACCGCATTACATCCCAAAAAGCAGTTGTCCGAGGCAACAAGGACATAGCTGTCGGCGTTTTGCGTTTCAAGCACTTGCGAAACAATCTGCTCCACGCTGTAACGCTTGATTCTAAAGCAAATGTAGATGAGCGCAAATTGGTCAAAGACATAAACCGCAGGCATCACCATGGTATCGGTTTCCACCACTCTCGAAATAAAGAACGAAAGAATCGAAACCGCTTCAATAGAGGACAAGGCAATCAAGCTATTGAAGGAGACGTTCTTCTTTTTCAAGAAGGCGTAGACTATAAGGCTTACGTTGATAATAACAAAGCCAATCATCAAGAAATTGAAGATGTCATGACCTATAGCATAGGTCGCCACAAAGTTTCCCGCCCCATAAGTCCGCACAAACTGGATTGAACTGTAATATACATCGCTGAAACCAACCGTCATCGATAAGGCAAGGACGCCGAACACCAATAGCAACAAGACATGGTGACACCAAACAGAGAACCGAACCCTGCAAATCGAGACACACGCATCAAACGTGAGGATGGGCAGGAACATGGACCCCACATAAATAATCTTGTTAGAAAGAATCGCCTGGTCCAAATTAGTGGACAGCGCAAGCAAAAGGTGACCTAAGCAAGATATGAATACACAGAAAAAAAGTAATCCAAAGGGACCATTATGGTGGGGATTAACACGATAATGCAGCAAATTGTTTATTGCCGCGACAACGGTTAAAATTGCCAAATACAAAACGACCATAGATACCCATCCAGACATCCCCCCTATCACCCTATTTAAATATAAATTAAATTCGCATCCTTGAAAATTCTATTTTTCTTTTTTTCGAGCAATTTAGGACATTTTGTTTAAAACGCGTGCAAAAAAATACAGCCGTCAATCATTGAGACTGACGGCTGTAATTAATTGTATTACAGAATTTGTTCTGAATTAGGCTTCAGCCGGTGCTTCAGCTGCGGGAGCGGCTTCAGCAGGAGCTTCTGCAGCGGGCTTCGGAGGGAGCAAAGCCTTCATGGAAAGCTTCACCTTGCCCTTCGGGTCAACACCGAGGCAGAGCACTTCGACTTCGTCACCGACGTGAACGACATCTTCGACCTTTTCGACACGGTGGTCGGCAAGTTCGGAGATGTGCACCAAGCCATCGCGACCCGGGAGAATTTCAACGAATGCGCCAAACGGCTGGATCGTCTTCACCTTGCCCTTGTACTTGCGGCCCGGTTCGGGTTCAGCAGTGAGTTCTTCGATCATGCGGCGGCAAACTGCAGCGGCCTTGCCACTCGGAGC
>JAEEGJ010014512.1_pt1 | contig 18664 bp, 14 predicted proteins | sample 8958761 | NCBI WGS metagenome assembly JAEEGJ01 (sample SAMN16246546, study PRJNA631951) | gut metagenome | biome: gut microbiome; feature: rumen; material: RS-attached | host: Bos | place: Iran: Karaj | collected 2018-10
CACAGGGAGATAAATCTCCCTGTGTGCCCAAATTAGTTTATAAAGTTAAGTCCGTTCGATTAGAAGAGACCGATAACCTTTGTCATGTAGCCTGCGCCTTCGCCAAGGAAGGTATCAAGGTATGTGGAAGGATCACCATAGTCGGGGCCCCAACCTGAACCGTAGAACATATCGTAGTTACCTGCCTCACCGTTGGAAGCTCTGTAGCCTGATGCATAGAAATCTTCGGGAGTGGTAGCCTCTACGAGGTTAACCTGAACCTTGTCGCCGAGTACTGCTTCAACAGTCTGCTTGTAAGCTGCAGCCTGTGCAACCTGTGAATCGGATGCAGAGTAGTATACAACGTCGATGTTGATAGGATAAGTTACGGAATCGCCAAGTTCTTCAACTGCCTTTGCAAGGTAGTCTTTTGCAGCATCGGGATTGTACCAGCCGTTGGTAGCATCCTTAACGTTAATCTTAGCGCCGAGCTGATCTACATAGTACTGAACCATTTCACCGTAGAAGGTACCTGCGGGGAAGGTGTGTCCGTCTTTGTCTGTTACATCGTTTTCGATCTTAACAAATTCGGGGTGAGTATACATGTTTCTTAAGTTAGCTTCCTTAAGGTCTTCACCACGGGAAGTAGCATTCTGAGTAGCCTTGTCGAAAGCATGCATTAATGCTTTACGGAAGTTCTTGTTCAAAAGTGCTGTATGAGTATCAACCTTGTTCTTCTCGGTCTGAGGAGATGCAACTGCGCCGCCTTCAAGAGCGTAAGTACCGCGGTTTAAGTTAAGTCCGCCGAAGTAAGTGGTTGAAGTGGTATCTGAAACGTAAGCATACTTGTCAAAGTTGCCGTCTGCTTTAGCCATATCAAGAGTACCATTGGATGCGCCGAGTCCGCAACCTGCGTAAGTACCTTTAACTACATCGTTGTAGAAAGCTGTAGGGTTCTCACCATTGTCGTAAACCCACTTAATGGATTTAAGAGTAACCTGATCTGCCTTATAGTAACCGGGGTTAGCAACAACAAGGATTTCGGAATCCTTTAATAACTTCTGAAGAAGGAAAGGTCCGCAGTATACCTGAGAAGCAACGTCATCTGCGTTACCATATGTATAAGCGTTTGTATCAGCAGAAGCTGCTGCGTACTCTTCTACGCCGTATACACCGCCGTGAGCCTGATAGAAGGAATCACAGATGGGTAAGAAGCAAGAGTAGGTAAGCATGGTAAGGAAGTAAGAGGTAGGCTGTTCGAGAGTGATCTGAAGTGTATAATCATCAACTGCCTTGTAACCAACTTCATCCCAGCTTCCGCCTGCACCGTAGTAAGCACCTGCACCTGCGATAACGCCGTCAACAAGCCATTCAAGACCTGCCTGAGCATCAAGCATGTGGCGGAAACCTGCTACGAAGTCGTTAGCGGTAACTTCTGCGTATTTGGCACCTTCTGAGGTGTACCAGTTAACGCCCTTACGGATGTGGAAAGTATAGGTAAGTCCGTCATCGGAAACTTCCCAGCTTTCAGCAAGTGCGGGCTGCATCTGGCTTAAGTTGTCATATTCAACAAGTCCGTCAACAGTGTTAACAGTGATTTCAGTATCAGACTGAGAGCTGGTGTTAAGCCAGTCAATGGTAACAGGTGCTGTCTGGAATGTTAAAGTGTAAGTATCCTGAAGTGTGTGACCCTTGGACTTAAGGTAAGCAGCGGGATCGTATGTAGCTTCGCCTGCAACTGCCTTTGCCCACTCAGCGAGCATGTCAGCTCTTTCTTCGGGTGTGCAGAACTCGTCGGAAATAACGAGACCCTTAAGACGGTCATCATCATTACCCCACTGAACGTAAGGAACGGTTCTGGGAGCAACTCTGTTGATGGAGTAAGCACCACCCTGTGTGGTGGTAGGAATCATTACTGCTGAATCAAGAAGATATGCTTCAGCCTGAGCGAAGAGCATAAATCTTTCATCAATGCTGGATGCTGCCTTAGCTGCAGCGTTAAGAGCTTCGAAGTCGCCTAAAACAGCTTCGTAAACTTCTTCGTCGTCTGCGCGAACGTAGGTTACGTCAGCGGGATCGACTGTCTCTGTTTCGGAAGTGGATGTTTCTGTAGATGAAACAACAGGTACATCGATGGAAACAGAAGATGTTTCTTTCTTCTCACAGCCTGCAAGAGATAAAACCATTGCAGAAGCGAGAATAACACTTAAAAGTTTCTTTTTCATTATTATCCTCCCTTTTGATAATTAAATGAATTTCTTCAACGATGCAATCTGTTAAAGTACAAACTGTATCATGATTTCAACATTTTACACAACTTATCTCAATCTGTCAATGTAGGAAGTACCGATATACATGTATACATTAATATCGCATTGTACTGGAAAATACAGTATTTATAAGTAAAACTCAGGTAAAAAAATTGTATTTTTATTCCTTTTTACATATTATGTCACCATATTGTTACCAATTCAATGCAAATTTGCACATTCTTTTGAATAAATATAAATTTTCGGAATATTTCGTCTCTTATTAAATCTTATTACCGGCTAACAGAATCTTTTATTACGAGTGTTTTAATTATATTTTCGGGAATTAAAACGAAAGAATCATTAATAGAAAAGTTGTATAACGTGAATAGGAGGACATTTCCTGTATGCATAAAAGAAAGAACAATACACTGAATATGACATCCGGCAACCCCCTTAAACTGATTGCCGGATTTGCTCTGCCCATGCTCGTCGGCAATATTTTTCAGCAGTTATACAACCTTGCGGACTCAGTTATCGTAGGCCGTATCCTCGGCAAGGACGCTCTGGCCGCAGTCGGTGCCACAGGCTCCGTTACCTTCCTCTTCTTTGCCCTTTGTAACGGTATAGGAAGCGGCGGCGGCATCGTAACTTCCCAGTTTTTCGGCCAGGGAGACGACAAATCGGTACGGCGCTGCATCACCAACACCGGCTATATTATGCTGGTGGTACCCATAATAATAGGAAGTCTTGGGCTCATACTTTCAAAGCCCCTTCTTTTGCTCTTACAGACTCCCGAAGATATTCTCGCGGATTCCCTTGTTTATATGCGTATCATGTGCGTCGGAACGGTTTTTGTATCCCTTTATAACTTTATTTCATCGATTCTGCGCGCTCTCGGAGACTCCAAAACCCCGCTGTACTTTTTGATATTCTCATGTATTTTGAATGTGGGACTCGATCTGTTCTTTATTCTTTATCTGAACATGGGCGTGTGGGGCGCCGCCGTAGCTACCGTAATATCCCAGTTTCTCTCCGGAGCTCTGTGCATCCTGCATTCCTTTAAAAAGAATCCGTACTTTAAACTGTCCGGGGAAGACTTTTACTATGACAAGGATATTGTCTATAAGACCATTCGTCTGGGCATTCCTCTGTCGCTTCAGTTTTCCATGATTTCCATATCGGTTATGGCTCTTCAGTCCGTCATTAACTCCTTCGGACCCGTGGCTATAGCTGCCAACACCGCCATTACCCGTATCGAAACAGTCATTCACCAGCCTTACCAGACTGTAGGTGCCACTCTCTCCACTTTCTGCGGACAGAATTACGGTGCCGGTGAATTCAAGCGTGTCAAAGAAGGTCACAGATACGGTCTCATCATTGTGGCTGTTTTCTCAGTGCTCATGCTTCCCGTTATGCAGATATTCGGAAAAGAAATCGTGTCCATATTTGTGGAAGAACCCGAAGTTATAGAAATGGGCGCCAAAGCCATTAAGATTTCCAGCATGTTTTATGTCTTTCTGGGTGTTATCTATTCAATCCGCGGCGTACTCGGCGGTCTCGGAGATGCACTTTTCTCCCTTATCAACGGTATCGTGGAGGTTATCGGACGTTTCACCGTTCCCTTCATCCTCACCGCAATTCCCGCCATCGGCCTTTGGGGCATCTGGTGGTCCGTGGGTATCGTATGGTTCATGGCAGCCTTCTCCGCATGGATACGCTACCGCACTTACGGTCTCAGACAACTGCAGGAATGACAAAAGAATAACCCATAAACGCAACAAAGCATACTTAACGACAAAGACAAGGTAGGGGAAGGTCAGGCGTTAAGTATGCTTTGTTTTTATATAAGCGCAAAAGGAGTGAGCTTAAGTTACAGTACGCAGCCTTTCTTAAGGATAATGTTGGCGTACTGGCTGGTTTCGGAAGTTGCTATTACCGCATAGGCTTTTTTTGCCTCATCGTAAAAAGCAAATCGCTCGAGAGTGCCGATTAACGACTCTCCCCGTGACTCTTCCGAAGCTATAATCTTCTTATATTTGTCCCAGATGGAAATGTCTGCGTTGTCGCCTTCGCAGCGCTCCATAAGGGTTACGGGCCGGTCCACGTACTGGTCGAGGGGTATAAGTTTAAGAATGCCCTCAAGTATCTCCGGTACTCCGTGGCCGTCCATTCTGATAAGAATATGGTCACCCGCCACCGATGCCGCCGGGAAGTTGCCGTCCGCAATCACTATGGTGTCGCCGTGGCCCATTTCGTCTAAAACCTTTAAAAGTTCGGGGCCCACTATTGTGGGAATTCCTTTTAACATATTATTCTCCTATTAGCATTCCGCAGTTCTTTCGGTACTTCACGAAAGAACTGATTCCTTTTATAACATATTGTCTATGTGTTTCATGGTTCCAAAGAAATTGAATCCGTAGAACCTCTGGGCATTGCCGCCCAGGAAAGCCGTCTTTTCGGCTTCCGTAAGCTTGTCCGTCTCTTCTATAAAACGAACCGCCATTGTATAAGTGATATCCGTCATAGTACGGGGATAATCGCTTCCCCACATGAGCTTGTCCATGCCGCAGATGTCGCGTGCGGTCAGTATGGCGTCGATTGCCGAAGGATAAGGATAAAACTCCTTGTGGAACAGCCATGTCAGGCCGCCGCTCTCAATATATACGTTCTTGTTGCAGGCCAAAGAAATCTGTCTTTCCCAGCCCTTTGTGGTCACCATTCCGAAATGTCCTATGGCAATCTTTAAATCCGGGCAGTTATCCACAACCGCCTGCAAACTGTCCACCTGCAAGTCACCGTCGGCCATATCTATCGACACAAACTTGCCGAGGCGCTCCGCCTTTTTGAACACATGAAAGTGCGCCATAAGGTCCGGATTCTTAAGTCTTCCCGCACAGATTTTGATGCCGTCGAATCCTTCAACCCTGAAATCGTCTCTTTCTTCATAAAGGGAACAGATTTTAAGGCGCTCCGGATTCTTTTCTTTTGACAAAAGAAGATACAAATCCTGATTGCCGTCTATATATTCCTGAGTCACAACGGCACCATTGACCCTTGCGTAATCCATATTGGCTATGAGCCGCTCCACGGAATTTTTGTTGTCTTCCATGTAAGGCGGCATCATCTGGCGAATTTCTCCGCCGAAATTACTGAGTCCGTTGCCGATTCCGTATACGGGCTTCGAATTGACAGCCCCCTGCTGTCTGGCCCACAGGTGTACATGAGCATCAATTTTAATACAATCCATAGAGTTACTACCCCCGATGCCTATTCGGCGTGCACCTCGATGAGCACCTTGGAAAGGCTTCCGTCGTTGTGAGTAAGAGCGTCAAAAGCATCTGCCACATCGTCAACGGAGTAAACCGCGCTCACCATATCCATAACGTTAACCTTGCCCGAAGAAATAAGTTCTATTACCTCTTCAAAGTCCTTCTTAAGGGAATTTCTGCTGCCAAAAACGTTAAGCTCCTTCTTAAGAAGAATCGAGTGAAGGAAAGTAGTCTCCTTCTTACCGTTGCCGATAAGAATAATGTTGGCCGCAAAAGCAGCACAATCTATACAATTTAAGAAGGTAACCGAGCTTCCGCATGCCTCCACGCACACGTCAAAACCGTTTCCTCCCGTAATCTTCATGGATTCCTCGACGATATCAACCTTCGAAGAATTGATGGTACCCTTGGCTCCAAATCTCACAGCCTTCTCCAGTCTTCCGTCCAAAACATCCGCAACGTAAACCTCGGCTCCCTGAGCAACCGCGGATATTGTTGCAAAAAGTCCGATGGGGCCTGCGCCTACCACCAAAACCTTGTCCGTGGGCTTAATCTGCACTCTGTGAAGCGCATGCCAGCCGATGGTGAAGGGCTCCACAAGCGCAAGTTCTTTGGCCGAAAGGCCCTTGCCTTCGTAGATTCTCTCTATCGGCATGGTGATATATTCTCTGAAGCTTCCGTCTCTCTGCACACCCATGGTCTGGTTGTCGGTACAGCAGTTAACGAAGCCTCTCTTACAGGAATAACACTCGCCGCAGTTAAAATAAGGGTTGCAGGTAATCACATCCCCTGCCTTAAGTCCCCTGCTGTTCTCGGGAATCTCCACGATTCTTGCACTGAACTCGTGTCCGGGAATTCTGGGATAAGTGGTAAAAGGCTGATTGCCCGTAAAGCTTGCCACATCCGCACCGCAGATACCGCAGTAAAGCACCTCCAAAAGTGCCTCGCCCTCGCCCGCAACAGGCTTCTCAGTATCACGCACCTCAATTTTAAAAGGTTCATCAATAAATACCGTCTTCATCTTACGCCTCGCAATCAATATATTTCTTGTTCCAGATAACCGCCGTCTTCATGGGCGCGTTCTTGGAATATATTTTTTCTTTGTACGCTTTAATGGGGTCCGCCCCAAACTCATCCCTGTCGATAAGCTCCACAATTTCATCGTAATTACTGGTGGAAAGAAGCTTAATCGCCTCCTCCATATGGTCCTGTCTGAAATTAATGGACGCAATTATCAGATGATTCTCAAATCCGAAAGGCATTGTATCAAAAGAAATCTTCGGGCCCAAAGAAAAACTGTTATAAAGCCCGTTGCAGCCAAGCACCTTGTGCTCAAAAGCTACCCTGTGCTCCACATTGGAACCGCTCACCCCGATAAAGGTCGTAGCCCTGCCGCCCAGCTTCTCTACAATAGCCTTAGCCAGCTCCTCTTCAGTCTCATAAGTATTCTGAAGGTACTCAGCCCTTGAATTCTTAAGCGAAAACTGCACCTTTTTGGACTCTCTGGGACTTCTTGCCACAAAAAGAATCTTCGCATTCTCATATTTCTTGGAAATAAGATCTCCTATAAACATACCCGTGGTACCCAGGCCGAAGATTACCGTTCTGTCAAAAATTTCTTCTTTGGCAATCTCACATGCCTTCGCCTCGTCGCACTTATGCTCCCTCATGGTACGTCTGAAGTTATGGGCACTTCCCATATCCTCCATCCTCTCAAGCTGAAACAGCATACACGCGTAAGGGTCCGGGAACACCATCTTCTTGGCAAAAGAAAGCGGCAACTTCCCATCCTTCACAAATCCGTCCGGAATAGGCAAAAGCATGTCCGGATTAAAATACTGTTTGTCCGCAAACAGACCGTCCGCTTTATCGCACCCATACTCAAAATAAGTCTCATCTTCCGTATATCTCGTAGGGTCCACAGAATTGCCGCCGCGTATTAACACAATGGCAAACCTGTTCTCCGAAGGCACCCACACGATACCCTCATGGCCGTTTATAAGACGCTTCTCCCCTTCCGGGAACTTCGGCCCCATCTCGCCCTTATAACTCATATTCAAAAACTCATTGTCGGTACCGCAAAAGCCCACCATTACCGGCTCACACAGCACCCCATCCTTAAGGGGCTCCCCCTTAAGCCTCTGCCGCTTCACATTCTTTATCTCCACATCTCCGTACACAAGCGGCTTCTCCGCATCATTCTGAAAATACGTACCTTTAACTATCATTGCTACCCTCCAGGTATCTCCTCCCGGTCATGAATGTGAAAAGTTTTCCTGTTGGACACGTTCCCACTCTGGTCCTCATGTAACGGACACATAAGCGGCTTGAGGGACACCCGCTAAGTGCCGACACTGCGGTAAGGTCCAACAAAAAAACTTTTCACATTCATTCGGAAATGACTTCACTTATAGAGTAAATGCAAAGTATATGCTAAACAATGTCACCAACTGACTGATAACTGTATTTTGTGTCGCGTTTTTACAGTTACGTGGTATAATAGAATTAAGCGAGAGGAAGATGCCTATGAAATACAGAGATTTAAGAATATCCTTCGAACTTTCCAACATTGAATTTACGATATTAAGCATCAGCGAAGAAACCATTCTGACTCCGTTTCCGGGACACAGCCACAGCAAGAACAGCTATGAACTGCATTATATAAAGAGCGGAAGCGGGACTCTTATAGCGGACAATGTTACATACAGGATTGAGCCCAGGACCTTTTATGTCACGGGGCCCGAAGTATTTCATGAACAGATTTCCGATCAGGATGCGCCCATGGTGGAGTACGGTATTTACTTGCAGACCGATGCCCTGCAGGCTATACACAGAGACAATCCCATGAGGGCATTTCTCGACACACCTTTCTTTATCTGCGACAGCAAGGACGCCTCTCAGGATTTAGAGCGCATTATGGAGCGCATTTTTACGGAGCTAAAACGCAAATCCTTCGGCCACGAGTTAATGCTCAAAGCCCTCATTCAGGAGTTTCTGGTTACGGTCACAAGGCTCTACGGCAAAACTGCCCCCAAGACTGATAAAACCGCGCAAAACAGCCCCGCCGACATGACCTACTTAACCATCGAGGAGGCTTTCCTCTACGATTACAAAGACCTGACACTTTCAGAGCTTGCAAAGCGCGTCAATCTCGGCCCGCGCCAGACCGAGCGACTTCTCAACAAACACTACAACATGACCTTTTCCCAAAAGAAAGCGGAAGCGCGCATGTCTGCTGCCCTCCTTCTTTTGAAAGGCACACAAAAAAGCATCGGCGAAATCTCCGAGGAACTTGGATTCTCATCCCCCGAGCATTTCACCAATGCTTTCAAAAAATACTTTCACAAAACTCCGGCAGCCTTCAGAAAGGCTCCCTGAGCACCGTAATTACTTGACCACATACACCTTGAAATAGGTACTCTGTGTAACGTACTCCGCCGAACATTCGGTATTGTTGACACGATTGATAAATTCAACCGCTTCATCCAGCAGATCTTCGTTAACATATAGGATAAAAGATTCTTTGTCCTTTAAGTACCCGACTGCCTGCTCGTCTTCTTTTGTCTCTTCTTCCGTAACGAAACACAATTCTTTCGGAATGGTCCAGTCATAATAAGAATATCCTTCGTAATCCGGTCCGAATACAAGCCACGGCACATCCGCATGGGCCTCAAGTGCCGGGATATTTTTCTCCGGGTAGCACAGATAACTGATATTAATGCCCTTGTTAAAATTCACAGTATTTAAGACTCCGATACCGATGAATAAAACGCATCCGATTACCCATCTTAATGCCTTGGCCTTCACAAAAGTCTGAATCAAAACTATAACGGAATACCCAAAGCAAAGCGCTTCGAATGTAATACCGCACCACAGATATCTTTCTTCTCTTGCATCCGGCAGAGTGTAGCAGACCACAAGCCTGTAAGCTACGGAGACCAGCATGGTAATGACAACGGCCACTGCCTCTTTAAGTCGCTCCTTGCGTTTTAACACCACCAACGCCACTGCTATCACAACGTAAAAAGAAACAGCCATCGGCAGGAAAGGGGCTCTCTCCCCAAACAGCACTGCAATCAGACGTCTGAATCCCCACAGAACATTGTTAAATTTTTCCCGTGACAGCACCATCAGTGAAGAAAGTGCCGAATCTCCTTTTCCCTTGTGAAGGTTCCACTTCCAGTAAGGGAACAGTCTGTCCAAAGTAAGAATCGCAGCGGCAAACGTAATGCACCAGACATACACCAGCTTAGCCTCATATGACCATAATGCCTTGCCATGCAGGGTCTTCCACTGCTTTAAAGCCTTTATCAAAAGAAACAGACAGCAAAAAGCCGCGCTGAATCCGTAAAAAATCCAAAAATCATAATGAGTCATAAGACCCGCAAGGGTAACGACGTACAGAAGTACAAAATCTAAAACGGTTATGCGTGACCACTTTTCCCTGTTAACAATTCTGATTCCCAATATGAGCAGCAATATCTCGGCCGCAAGCATCATCATATACATGCGTAACACCGTGTATTGGCAGGCTCCGACCCGCGAAAGCACCGCAACAAGGAAAGTCAAAGCGGCCGCGGGTATATCTCCTATATACCTGCGCACAAAGAAATAACAGCAGGTCACACCAAAGATGAAAAAGAACAGATTAATGCTGAGTCCTATCCACACAGATGCGCTTCCCTTAAAAAACAAAAGAGAAACCGTCCTGAAAATCCAGAAGTAAAGCGGAACATGGTCTCCGTACAAAACATCGCTTATAGCCTTGAATCTAAGACCGGGACCGTCGGCAGCAAGGTAACCGGTTACATCGCTTCCCGACATCCACACATCAGGCTTTTTATCCGGCCATTCCGCTTCAATTCCGTTGGCGGATTCATATGTATATATTTCGTCGCAGAACCAGACTTCCTTTTTGGACGCCCAATAGCAAAACACCATAACGGAAAGAATTAAAAGCCCTAAATATGCTGCTGCCTTGCTAACCCTTGAATTCATTCTTTACCCGCTTTCTTTTTACAAAAGTTATGCCATGAAACAGCATTTCATGGCATCTCACTTTCAAAAGTATATCACACTTTACAACACACTCTCAAGAAACTTTAAGTCCTCCTCCGTCGTGGACCAGCTGGTGGCAAATCTCACTACGGTCTCCGTATCGCTGTATTTCTCCCAGAAGCCGAAAGAAACCTGCTTCTCAAGTTCTTTTAACTTGCTGTTCTCCAGAATCACGAACTGCTGATTGGTAGGGGATTCAAGGAAAAATCTGTAGCCCTTGTCCGCAAAAATCTTCTTAAGTCTTTCAGCCATATCTATGGCATATCTTCCGATTTCTTCGTACAATCCGTCGGTGAAAAGAGCGTCAAACTGAACACCCATCAGGCGTCCCTTAGCTAAAAGTGCGCCGCGCTTCTTAATAAGATTCACGAAATGCTTGGGACAGTTGCCCTTGGTAAACACCACCGCTTCACCGCAGAGTGCTCCGCACTTGGTACCGCCGATATAGAAAACATCGCAAAGCGCCGCCACATCCTTAAGTGTCAGGTCCGAAGACTTGCTCTGAAGTCCGTAAGCCAGTCTGGCGCCGTCTATAAACAGCGACATATCGTGCCTGTGACACACTTCATATAAATCCGTAAGTTCTTTTTTTGAATAAATCGTACCGTATTCCGTGGGCAAAGAAATATACACCATCCCCGGGAATACCATGTGCTCGTGATTGTCATCGCCGTAGAAAGTCTTGCAGTACTCATCCACAGCCGCAGCCGTAATCTTGCCTTCCGTTCCCTTAAGGGGCAGAGCCTTCACGCCAAAGTACTCAATGGCGCCCGCTTCATGAGCATTGATGTGACCCGTATCTGCACAGATAACACCCTCATAATCCTTGAGCATTGTGCTGATAACCACCTGATTGGTCTGTGTTCCGCCTGATATAAAGAACACATCGGCATCGTCCCCGAGTCCGCAGGCCTTCTTAATCTTCTCCGCCGCAGATGCGCAATATTCATCGGTGCCGTAGCCCGAAAGATTCTCAAGATTGGTCTCCACCAGTCTCTGTAAAACCTTGGGATGAGCACCCGCAATATAGTCACTTGCAAAAGAAACCATTGTAATATCTCCTAATCTAAGCCAGCTTATAGTTCTCGGCCTGAGCCATAAAGAGCTTATAATACAGGCTTTCCGTCTTCTTCATGAGATTCTCATGAGTATCGAAATCGGCCACCGTTCCGCCGTCGATAATAAGTATCTTATCACAGAAAATGGAGGAGGACATCCTGTGAGATATATAAATCGCAGTTTTATCTTCCACAAGCGAATTAAACTTTTCGTAAATCTCAGCTTCCGCAATAGGATCGAGTGCACTTGCGGGCTCGTCGAGAATAACCATCTCCGCAGGCTTATAAAGCGCACGCGCTATAGCAATCTTCTGGCTCTGACCGCCGGACATCTCTATTCCTTCTTCGTCATACTCTTTGCCGAATCGTGAGTTGATACCGTTCTTAAGCTCCGAAACCTTGTCCTTCATACCCACTTCGTCGATGAGTCTTAAAATCTTCTCTTCGTCCTCGGGAGTATTGGTTTCTTTGCAGGATACGTTCTCGGCAATGGTAAAGTTAAAGAGCTTGTAGTCCTGGAATACCGCCGAAATCGTATTCATGTAAGTGCGATAGTCGTAATCGTAAATGTTCTTGCCGTTAACCAGAATCTCTCCGCTGTCAACCTTGTACATACGGCAGATAAGCTTAACCAGAGTGGATTTGCCGGCACCGTTAAGTCCCACGATGGAAATCTTCTGTCCTCTGTTAACGGAAAAAGAAATATCCTTTAAAGTAGGCTTGTCTGCCTTGGGATAGGTAAAGGTTACGTTCCTAAACTCCACGGTGTTGATGGGGCCTTCAAATTGTTCTTTGCCGGTTTCTCTTACCTCTTCCTCGATGCTCATAAACTCAAGATAAGGGTCCAGGTAAGAAAGGGTCTGGAACATCATAACCATCTGCTGTCCCATAGCCTGCATCGAGCTGCTAAAATTGATGGCGGATGTAACATACATGGTCAGGGAGCCGATGGAAAGCATCTTGCCGAATCTGTCGGAGAAGGTCCTGATGCCCACATACAGATACGAAAGTGCAGCCGCGCAAACCGCTATAACCTGCATAAGTCCCAGGGATTTTCCGAGACTCTTCATGGCATTGGTGAAAAGGTCGCAGGAATTTTTGTTTTCCTTAAGCACCGTATCGGTAATAACAGGCTCAAGGTCGTAAAGGCGGATTTCTTTTTGCGCCTGAGCTTCCATACCGAGGTTAAAGTAATAATTGTATCTTCTGTTGATAGGTATTATCTGCTGCATAAGTCCCGTAATCTTTTTGGTGGAAAAAGAATATGCAAGCAGCGAAAGAAGTGTTGCCGCCACCATCAGGATTATGAGCACCGGCCCAAGTGTCAGCATTATGGTCAGAAGTCCCACCAGCGTAAACACAGAAGTAAGGGTCTGGGATACATAATTTATAACCTGGGAAATGGCACTCTGGTTGGATATTGCGAAGCAGGCTCTTTCTTTTAAGTCAAGATAGTAAGGGTCTTCAAGATAGGAATACTCGATATTCATAATCTTTTCGCCCATTTTCTCCTGCATGGTGTTGTTGACGTAGCTGCTTTTTACGTTCATGTAGCGTTCCAGAGCGTTCTCAATAAGCTTCATAAGTACGTTGTTAAGCACTATAAGACCGCCAAAGAAAATCAGCATCTCAGGTCGCTTCGCACCCAGAATTTCATCAATCAGGAGCTTCGGAAGTACCACGTTTAAAATCATTTTGGCGCCGCCCATCAGGGATTTGAACACAAGGGCGAGAATGTACATGGGAGACACGCTCCACGCAAGCTTCATAAAGTGAATCAGTTTTTTCATGCCTGTGCTCCTTCCTGATAGTATTTGCCCTGTATTACGAACATGTCGTAGTAAAGGCCTTTCTTGGCCATAAGTTCTTCGTGGGTGCCGTATTCTTTGACACCGTCTTTGTCAAATAAAGCAATTTTGTCGCAGAAAATCGTGCTGGCAAGTCTGTGAGAAATGTAGATAGCCGTCTTGCCTTGTACAAGTGTGCTGAAGTTTTCGTATATCTCCGCCTCTGCAAGCGCATCCAAAGCCGCCGTGGGCTCATCCATGATAACCATGGGCGCATTCTTGTAAAGTGCTCTTGCAATGGCAAGCTTCTGGCGCTCGCCGCCGGAGAAATCGGTTCCGGTCTCGTCCACAACCTTAAGCATCATCTGGTCGAGTCCCCGCTCAAGGCTCTCAAGCTTCTTGCCGAGACCCACTCGCTCAAGGGCTTCCGTAACTCTCGCATCATCCGCCTCACCGCGGCTGCAGGTAACATTCTCGCGAAGGGTAAATGCCAGAATGTTAAAGTCCTGAAATACCGTGGAGTAGAGTGCGTATAAGTCCTTCTTTTTCCACTCGCGTATGTCGATTCCGTTTATATAGATGTGTCCCTCGTTGGGCTCGTACAAACCGCAGATAAGCTTAACCAGCGTAGACTTGCCCGCTCCGTTGACGCCCACAATAGCCAGGCGTTCGCCCTTGTGAATGGTAAAAGAAAAATCCTTGTAAATATCCACATCCGTGCCCGGATATCTGAAGGTCACATGATCGAGAACTATCTCCACGGAATCGTTGATAACGGGTTCTTTGTCACCTTCCGTTAAGAGTTTTTCATCCATGAGTTTAAAGAAATCGTTAACGTACTCGCCTTCGTTTCTGACGCTCATTACAGTGTTTCCGAACAAAAGCATATACTCAATCATGCCCATAATAAGCGCAACATACATGGTATAGTCGCTGACGGGCATTCCGTTAAGGGCCTTATAAATAAGGGTTCCGTACATCGCAACGTTTGTGATAATAAGCGTAGCGATTCCCAGAAGTCCCAGAGCAAAGCGCCTGTTCTCAATCATTTTGAGAACTCCCGTGAAGGCGTCGATTTCTTTTTTGTAATTGGCTATGATTCTTTCTCTGAAGTTAAAGATTCGAATGTCCTTACCGAAAGAAAAGTCGTGGGTAGTCTTGTTAAAATAAGACATTCTGCGGGAAGCTTTGCTGCGCTCTTCCTTGAGGGAGTACTCGTATTTGTGAGTCATGCCCGATACCCACATAAGGGTTACGCAGTGAAGAATTACCGCAATCAGCACTACAGGGCTCAAGGTAAAAGCAACCACCGCCATAGCTGTCAAAGTGAGCAGATACGCGGGCACCTTGTACATATTACTGAGTACGCTCTCGATACCGTTGTTGTTGCTTGAACCCGCCTCCATGGCGCGCTGATTTTTCTGCCAGAAGGAAGCATCCTCTATGTTTTTATAATCCATCCGCTGAATCTTGCGGGACAAATCCGCAAGGAAATTCATACGAAGACGCATATTCTCCGCATCCGTCACCTGAGTTAAATACACCGTCATGAATGCCACGAATCCGGCGCATACGAAGTAAATCGCCATAACCTTCACAAGCGGAAGGGTTGCGTTTGCACCGTGACGCTCAAGGGTACCGATTGCAAGTTTCGGAAGAATAACGTCAATGAAAGGATGTGCGGCCATGAACAGAGCCGCGAAAATCATTCGGTAAAACTGTGCTTTGCTGGTTTTGTGCACAAACTTAACCAGTCTTCCCACCACGTAGGAAGGTTTATACTTTGTTTTATCCATATTACCCATAACCACCTTTATTCTAATGTTTTCAGTATATCAGAAAGTTCTTTGTTATTCACAAGTTTCATGGCTTTTTTCAGCGAATCCCACGCTGTTATGCCAAAGCCGTCGTTGATTCCTATATGTGCCTTCTCCAGCTTAATCTTAAAACCTTTAAGCGTATAGTTTGGATTTTCGTCAAAAGAACGGGCATGCTCAACCGCTTTCTTTAAGGATTCTTTGGCGGCATCGCTCTTCTTTAGCATAAATTCCGCATAAGCCTTTATGACATAAATGCTTGAAAAAGCCTTGTCGCAAAAGTCAGCAGTCTCCTGGCTCTTAATGTCCTTTGTAAGATTGATGCCCCAATCCAATATTTTTAAAGCCGAGGCATAATCTTTTTTGTCCAAAAAAACCGTTGCATAGCCCGCCACCAGAGTTAAAGTTTTTCCGAAGCTGTTAAGAAAAACCGATGCCAGGTACTCCTCAGCCTCCTTGGGGCGGTTTAACTCTACCGCAAGAGCTGTTCCTATGTCTGCACTGTAGATACCGTCTGCATTGTATTTTTTCATAAGTTCCACGGCTTTTTCTTTGTCCCCTTTAAAGGCATATGCGGAAGCTATAAGGCCGTAGATTGTGGCTTCGTTTATCCTCGGGTCCTTGTTCTGCGGAAGAAGCGAAAGAGCCTGGTTGAAGAGTTCGAGGGAACGGTCTGTCGCTTCGGCATTACCTTTTACGGAGGCAAAAAACAGATAAACCTGCGCTGCGCTGTATACAACGTCAAAAGTGTTGGGGAACTTTTTTAACAGTCTTTCTGCTTCAGGGAGTGCCTCCTCATTCTTTTCCCTGATGTACTTAAAGAATCTTGACTCTACGGCTTCAAGACGGTTGTCCTTCATCTTGTAGCCCAGAAGAACATCCACCGAAGTGTCAAAGAAATCCGCCATATCAACTATAAGGTTTAACTCCGGAACAGACAGCCCCGACTCCCACTTATATACTGCTCCCGTGGTGACGCCGAGTACCTCGGCCAGCTGCTCCTGAGTAAGCTTTCTTTCCTTTCTGAAACTTCTGATGTTCTCTGCCAGTGTCAGTTCCATCCTGCGGCTCCTTTCGTTTCTTACGATTCTATTATACAGATTGTAGCGGTTAAGTGAAGACACTGTCAATACTGTTGGTATATACAATTTTATACTGTCAGTATGGTTTTTGCGCCAAAGCACAAAGAAAGCGGAGTTTTCGCTCCGCCTTCATACTCGATATAGTTCTATTTCTGCAGAATGGACAACAGTACATCAAACACCTGCTCATTGTTAAGTACCACCAGCGCCACTTTTTCTTTGGCACGGCTGAGTCCGTGGAAGATGTTCTTGACTCTGAAATCTCTGTCGTCCCCTTCCGTTACGGCTCTTAAGTATCCGTCGGGGGTATAGACAAAAGAATCATCCATGAGCATCAGCACATTGTCAAACTCCTTGCAGGTGGCCTGCCCCGCCTCTATGGCATCTTCGCCGTCGACTGCGTTAAGCGGGTTAACGGTTTTGTCAAAGATGTAGATGTAATCTTCTTTTTGGAAATTCGAAACTATCTTTCCGGCCTCGTCGGCATCGGAAGCATATGCCACCATTACCGAAGGATACTCCCGCCTGTGATTGCCGGTCACACGCATGACGCAGCGTATGAAAGCTGACAGTTCCGTATTGAGACGGATTCTGTTGGTAAGGTTAAACTTCACAAAGCCCGGAATGCTCTCTATAAGAGCCGCGCCGTACCCGTCACGCTCCTCCGGCGCCACGGCTTCTTCACTGTCGTAGGAAAAGATGATGGGCGCCTTCCACCTGATGGAAAGGTCCCGTATCTGCTGTAAAGCTTCTTTGTCTATTCTGTGGCCTTCGTCCACCAGTATTGCGTAGTAGTCACCGTTAACATCAATCCTGCTGCCGGCCTCGCAGTAATAAAAATCTATGCGCTTAAGGCGCTCATCCAGCTCCTCAAGCTCACGCGCATGGGAACCGAAGTGAAATACACATACACGCTCCCACTTGGAAAGTTCCATGGCTATATCGTACAAAAGAATGGTTTTGCCCGTGCCCGGGAGTCCCGTGAAGCCCTGTACCAGCATGCCTTCTTTGTCCATGTTGCGTAAGATTGTCTTCTTAATGTCCTTCTGCTGGAAAGTAAGGAAATACTCCTGTCTTAAGAATCTGCCCGGGTCCGTAAGAGGCGAAATAAGGTATTTGTCCTCCTTGAACAAGTCCTCAATATCTCCTCTGTAGCAGTCGGTCTGCCGCGCCAGTACCGTCGCAAGCTCATCCCAGGTGCTCTCAACTAGATGTCCGCTGTTACTTAAGCGCAAAAGCCTATCCTCTTCGCTTAAAAACGTGTAAAAGTACATGTTCTTGCCAAGAGTTGCAAGGTAGTAGCGGTTCTGGGCCAACTGCTTCTGGATGGCCTCATCGGTTACGTTACCGCTTTTTAGCTCAACATTTACCACCGATTCCTCGTCCACCCTTAATAAATCGAACTCCTTGCCGAGTTTGGGCATGGTAAAAGAATAGAAAAACTCAAGGTCCCAGGCATCCACCATATATTCTTCGAGTTTCTCCGAAAAACGCTTAAGGCCCTTGGTCTCCCACTCCTTAATCTTCAAAAAACTGCCGCGACCCGACATCTGACGCTCGAGACGCTCCAGGTTTTTGCTGTCCGATATTCTGGTAAGTGTGTAAATGTTGACAGGTTTCATTTTTTTACCTTTTTTCTTTAGTATATCACCGCATAGTAAACGGGGCTGCTAACAGCCCCGCCGTAATTAAAATCCTAAATTGTCGTTAACCAGTATTACGTGGATTCTGCCCTCGTGTCTTGAAAATCTTGTGATTAAGAACTGACAGCAGATAGTATCCGGGGATTTGCAGTTAAAGCAGGTGCCGCTCTTTGAGCAGGGAGTGGAAAGTCCGAATCTCTGGGCATTGATGGGAGCCGCAACGCTTCTGGCACGTTTCATGGCGCCGTCTATATCGTCGCACACCTTATTCATACCCACAATAAACAAAACCTTCTTGGGTCCCTGAGCTATCATGGATACCCTGTTGGAATTACCGTCGATGTTAACCAGTACGCCGTCATCCGTCATGGCATTGACACTTGCGAGAAAGAAGTCGGCATCATAGCCCTTCAGCATAACCGCACGCTTCTCCTCCGGAGTCTTGGCCTCATCTCTGTCAATAAAGTTGTAGTTACCCTTCTTAACGGCCTCCACAAGACCTATTTCGTGGGCACTCATGGCGCCGCCCATAGTAATGCTGCTGCCTTCGGGTATCAGCTCCAGAGCCTTTTTGAGGGCTTCTTCTTTTGACTCCGCATAGTAGCCCTTCATGTTGCGCGACTCAAGGCCCTTTATGACCTTTTCAGCCAGCAGTCTGTTTCTTTTTGCTACGTTTTCGTTCATATGTAACCTCCCTTTAAGTTACAAAAGCTCTTTTA
>JAEEGJ010014513.1_pt1 | contig 18662 bp, 10 predicted proteins | sample 8958761 | NCBI WGS metagenome assembly JAEEGJ01 (sample SAMN16246546, study PRJNA631951) | gut metagenome | biome: gut microbiome; feature: rumen; material: RS-attached | host: Bos | place: Iran: Karaj | collected 2018-10
AAACCGAACTTCTTGACGTTCTTCCGATAATTTCTCAGATAATTGTCCACCAGTTGGTTGGCATCGAAACCTGTAATCAGTCCCGGCTTGAAGTAGTTGTTGATGATGTTGTAGAGCGAAGTGTGGTCGCCACCGTCAATCGAACGGTTCCACCAGTTGTAGATCACGTTGTTGACAAAGTTGAAGTCGCCATTCATGGCAATGGACGGATTGCGCGAGATGTTGTTGGCAAAGAGGTTGCGTGCGAAGAGCGAATTATAACCACCTATCGATGCGCCGAAACCATGGTTGTAGAGGTCGAGACCTTCGCCGAACATGCAGTCCTGGATGGTGATGTTGCAGCAAGCCAGCTTCTCGCCATAGCCATTGGCCTTGCGGGCATAGACATGACGATACATTGACATCACTTCGTCCAGTCCCCACGAAGCCGAGCAATGGTCGTAGATGATGTTGCCGATGCCGTTGCCGCCGCAAGCATCATCTCGATGCGCCACATCCATCGCCCCACGGCGGAATCGCATATAGCGGATGATGACATCGTGCGTATCGACTTCGAGCGTCTCGCCCGTCACGACAACGCCCTGGCCAGGAGCCGTTTGTCCGGCGATGGTGACATAAGGTGCACGGAGGTGTATCGGGCGCTTCAGATGTATCTCGCCTGCCACATTGAACACGATGATGCGGGCACCACCTGCCTCGCAGGCTTCGCGCAAGGTGCCAGGGCCTTCGTCTTCGAGGCTTGTCACTACCAGGATCTTTCCCCCACGGCCACCAAAGCTAAACATGCCGCCGCCTTCGGCTCCTGGGAATGCAGGAATCGTGGCTTGTCGCAAATCAGAAGGTCGGTTGGCCCAAGGCACAAAGGGCTTGCCGTCGAGCATCTGCTCCATTACGACGGGAACAGCCTTCTGCCAAGCCGCTTGATCGAGCTGATTCCACACCGCCTCTTCGGCAGCACCACGTGCCTTGACGCTATCGGGAATAGTGGGATACTGCGCAAAAAGTGTAGTGGCACCCAGTGCCAGACCTAAGGTTAATGTAAGAATTCGCGTATTCATAAACTTACAATACTATGTGTGTTAAACTTGCTGCAAATATAACAATTCCCGATGATTTGTCCAAATTTTCAGCGGATAATTCTTAAAAATCAAGAGTTTTTGTTCGCTGAATCCTGAAAAACGTTATCTTTGCAGATAGAAAACCACATTTTTTATATTATATGAAGAAGGCCTTACTACTTTTATTCGCCCTTGGTTCGCTGACACACATGATTGCCAGGGCCGAAACCTCCGAGCACTTTGTGGGTGGCGACATCTCTCTGCTGCCCAGCTACGAGCAGTATAATACTCCCTACTACGATCGGGATGGCAAGACCATCAGCGATGTCATTACCTATGTCAAGGAAACGTGCGGATGGAATGCTATCCGCGTGCGCCTCTTTGTCGATCCCAAGGAGCGCGGCAACGGCAAGTCGGGTGTCGTGCAGGACCTCGCCTATGTGAAGAAACTGGGCAAGCGCGTCAAGGATGCCGGCATGAAGCTGATGGTCGATTTCCATTACTCCGACTGCTGGGCAGACCCCTCCTACCAGGATATTCCATCGCGCTGGAAAGGCAACACAAGTAACGACGTGCTTGCCGATTCGGTCTATGCGTTCACAAAGAACTGTCTCACCGAACTCAAGGCCTATGGTGCAGAACCAGACTTCGTGCAGGTGGGCAACGAAATCAGCTACGGCATGCTGTGGCGCAACAACAACGACAAGGTCTATCCTTCGCAGAGCAAGAGCAACAACAGCGCAGGTTGGACACGCCTCAGCCAGTTGCTGAACAGCGGCTCGAAAGCCGTGCGCGAAGTGTGCCCCGACTGCAAGGTTGTCATCCACACCGAACGCACCGAGAACAGCAGCCAAACAGCCAACTACTATAATTACATCAGCGACGTCGATTACGACATCATCGGCCTCAGCTACTATCCCTTCTGGCACAACAGCCTCGCCAAGCTCGGGTCCACACTCACCACGCTTCAAAATCAGTTCCCCTCGAAGCCCGTGCAGATTGTCGAAACGGCCTATTTCTACGAATACTATCCCAGCGACGCGAAATATGACTTCCAATCCACCTGGCCTGCCACCGAAGCCGGACAACTTGCATTTACCAAGGATCTCGTTGCTGAACTTCTCAAGCACGACAATGCAAACGGACTCTATTGGTGGTTCCCCGAGGAAAACGGCAACGGCGGACCTTCGTGGAACGCCAACACCATCGTCATCGAGAAGTGGCTCAATCGAGGGTTATGGAACGACAACAATCACAAGGCGCTCAGCGCTCTCTACGAACTGCAGGAACTGCGCAGCAACGATGCCGCCATCCATGAGATTACATCCGAGGCAGCAGAACCCACCATCTACAACCTTCTGGGCAAGCCGATGGACAAGAATCGCAGGGATCTGCCCCCTGGCATCTATATCATCAATGGCCGAAAGGTGCTGCTGAGACAATAACATACAAGCCATCCACATTCCGATTTATTTTGCGGGACAATTTGTCAGATTGTCCCGCTTTTGTTTTTTGGCACGAAGTTTGCAAACGGCATAATGTTGCAATAATTTTGCAAGCATTAGTGGAAATCTTTCTAAAAAATTACAAACATATAAAAACATCAACATTATGAAGATTCAACCATTAGCAGACCGCGTGTTGATCAAACCCGCACCTGCAGAAGAAAAAACAGTCGGTGGCATCATCATTCCTGATACCGCTAAGGAGAAACCCTTGAAGGGCGAAGTGGTAGCATGTGGCAAGGGCACCAAGGACGAAGAGATGGTCGTCAAGGTGGGCGATCAGGTTCTCTATGGCAAATATGCCGGACAGGAACTCGAGTTCGAAGGTGTCAAGTACCTCATCATGCGTCAGTCTGACATCGTAGCTATTCTGGCATAAGGAACGAAGGGATTTGAAGGGATATTTCTCTATTTTTTACAAATACTGGCATCGTCCCTTTTACTACCCTATTACTACTTTTTTACTACTCTTTTACTCCTTTTAAAATAATAATATTATGGCAAAGATTATCAAATTCAATACAGAATCCAGAGACCTGCTGAAGTCTGGCGTTGACCAGCTCGCAAATGCTGTGAAGGTAACCCTTGGTCCCAAGGGTCGTAACGTGATTATCGACAAGAAGTTCGGTGCTCCACAGATCACCAAGGACGGTGTAACTGTTGCCAAGGAAGTCGAGCTCGAGGATCCATTTGAGAACATGGGTGCCCAGCTCGTCAAGGATGTTGCATCCAAGACAGGCGACAAGGCTGGCGATGGTACTACCACTGCTACCGTTTTGGCCCAGGCCATGATCGGTGTAGGTCTCAAGAATGTCACCGCAGGTGCCAATCCAATGGACCTGAAGCGCGGCATGGACAAGGCCGTTGCTACCGTAGTGGATTGCATCAAGGCCCAGTCGGAGGAGATTGGCGACGACTACACCAAGATCGAGAACGTTGCCCGTATTTCGGCCAACAACGACGAGGAAATCGGCAAGCTCATCGCCGAGGCTATGAAGACCGTCAAGAAGGAAGGTGTCATCACCGTCGAAGAGGCTAAGGGCATGGATACTACCGTTGATGTTGTCGAGGGCATGCAGTTCGACCGTGGCTATATTTCTCCTTACTTCATGAACAATGCCGAGAAGCAGACCTGCGAGATGGAGCAGCCTCTGATTCTCATCCACGATAAGAAGATTTCCAACCTGCAGGACTTGCTCCCAGTGCTTGAGCCAGTTGCCAAGTCGGGTCGTCCACTCCTCATCATTGCCGAGGACGTCGATTCGCAGGCTCTCACCACCCTCGTCCTCAACAGCCTCCGTGGCTCTCTCAAGATCTGTGCTGTCAAGGCTCCAGGCTTCGGTGACCGTCGTAAGGAGATGCTCAAGGACATTGCCATTCTGACTGGTGGCCAGGTTATCTCTGAAGAGGTAGGTTTGACCCTTGCCAATGCCACTGTCGATATGCTCGGCCAGGCCGACAAGGTGACTGTCGATAAGGAGAAGACCACCATCGTCGATGGTGCCGGCGACAAGCAGGCCATTGCCGATCGTGTCAGCGAAATCAAGATGCAGATCGAGAAGACCACCAGCGACTACGATCGTGAGAAGCTGCAGGAGCGTCTGGCTAAGCTGGCAGGCGGTGTAGCAGTGCTCCACGTCGGTGCAGCCTCTGAGGTCGAGATGAAGGAGAAGAAGGACCGTGTGGACGACGCTCTCTGCGCTACTCGTGCAGCCATGGCCGAAGGTATCGTGCCTGGTGGTGGTGTCGCCTACATCCGTGCCATCCCTGCCCTCGACAAGCTGAAGGGTGAGAACGATGACGAGCAGCTCGGCATCGAGATCGTAAAGCGTGCCATCGAGGAGCCTCTCCGTCAGATTGTTGCCAACGCAGGCAAGGAAGGCGCCGTGGTTGTTCAGCGCGTCAAGGACGGCGAGAAGGACTTCGGCTACAATGCTCGCACCGAGCAGTATGAGCACTTCCACCAGACGGGCGTCATCGATCCCGCCAAGGTAGCCCGTGTAGCTCTTGAGCAGGCTGCTTCTGTAGCAGGCATGTTCCTCACTACCGAGTGCGTCATCGCCGACAAGCCAGCCCCCGAACCTCCAATGCCAGCCGGCAACCCAGGCATGGGCGGCATGATGTAATCCGCAAAATTTTCCCACATACTCCCCAATAGGGAGCGTCCATAGTTAAGCAAGGGCGTGTCAAGATCTTTTCGAACTTGACACGCCCTTTTTGCGTTTTTTTGTTCACTCATGGGTAAGAACACAGTGGAATTGTTCTTTATCAGGAATGTGTTCGTGTCAGTTGAACCTCTATCGTCAAACCTCCCTTGGGTGTTTGCCATGCAATAGCCGAACCGCCATATTGCAGTGCGATATTCTTAACGATAGCAAGGCCCAGACCTGTACCTCCAAGTCGACGGGAACGACCTTTATCGATTCGGTAAAAACGTTCGAAGATGTGAGGCAAATGTTCCGTGGGGACACCTACTCCATTGTCTATAAATGTAAATGTGTAGAGGTTGCCTGCTCCCTCTGCCTGAACACGGAAGTAAGTAGCACTGGTGGCATAAGCGAGAACATTGCTGAAAATATTGCGGAATAGTGAATAGATAAGCGAAGCATCTCCCGTCATAGGTAATGAAGTGGGAATTTGCATCTGTAATTGAATGTGCTGCTCATTAAACTTAGTCAAGGTTTCTTCTTGGATTTGTCGAAGGATGGCGGCGGCATCTATTTGCGTTTGTGGCCGGGTGATGTGAGCTTCGTCCAAACGTGTGAGTGTGCTCATATCTGTCAATAGTTGACTCATACGGCGACTCTGCGTATAACATTTCTCGAGGAATTCCACACGTTTCCCTTTGTCCATCGAAGGATTGCTGACCAGACTTTCGAGATAGCCTTCAATCGTAGTTGCTGGTGTCTTCAGTTCGTGAGCAGCGTTCTCTGTGAGCTGACGTTTGATGCGTTGTTTCTCGCGCTCGCTGCACTCATACCGATGGCGGAAGTACATGGCGGTAGCGATGAGGACCAAAATACTGACGGTATAATACAAAAATGTGTAATCGTGCTCAAGTGAAGATGTGAGTTCGGCAGAATATGGTACTGAAGAGCGTACTATTCTGTCACCAAAACGTGTTGCAGAATAGAAATACTTCTCACCATTAGTCTCAGAGGCTCGCTTGATTGCGTAACCACTTCCACAATGCAAAGCCTTTTGAATCTCCTCGCGTTGGTAATGGTTGCCCATGCGGCTGATGTCATTCTCCTCAGTATCCGAAAGCACATTGCCAAGGGTATCAATAACGGTTACACGAATGTAACGTTCTCCATGGTTCTCAAGATAATGATAGTTGTTTAGCTGTAGTTGCGAGTGCAGAATGTCCACACGAAAAGCATGTTCACGTCTGTTCTCATAAATGCCAAAGAAAAGCGTAAAAACACTCGCAAGGATTGTCGCTACAATGAAAATCTTATTAGTGAGTCGTGCCTGTTTCATCTGCCGAACATATATCCGTAACTAAATTTCGCACGCAAATAATCCCCGTAACGCCCGATTTTCTTGCGAATGCGAGTTATGTGGACGTCCACGGTGCGGTCAAGCACAATAGTGTTGTTTGGCCAAGCGACTTGAAGGATTTTCTCGCGAGAGAATACCTGTCCCGGTTTGGAAAGAAGTAGGGCCAAAACCTCAAACTCCAGTCTGGTAAACACCACTTCTTTATTGTCAACGTAACATTCCTTACGGTCAAGATCGAGTACCAAACCCTCGTATTTAATGGTATTCGAACCTGTTGGGGTTGATATGATCGTATTGGATTCCTTGGATTCAGAGTGTGTCCTTCTTAAAACTGCCTTCACTCTTGCTTTTACTTCGCTGATGCGGAAAGGCTTGAAGATGTAATCGTCGCTACCGATCGCAAAACCCTGCAGCAAATCCTCCTCCAAGGTCTTTGCCGTACAGAATATGATAGGCACGCCAACAGTTCGGGTGTCAGACTTCAGTTCCCTTGCCCATTCAAAGCCCGACTTGGGTGTCATCATCACATCGAGGAGTATCAGATCAATGCTGTTGCCATTTGACAAATATCTATCTACAATTCGCTGTGCTTCTTCTGCACCTTCTGCAGTCAGCACCTCATAGTCCTCCATCTCAAGATTGAAGCGGAGTATCTCGCAGATATCGGGCTCGTCATCGACGATAAGAATTCTTTTTGCCATACGTTAATAATTTGCAAGTGCAAAGTTACGCATTTCTAATAAATTACAGTTCAAATGTCTGTACGTTAGGCAAAAGTTTAACGAGAATTTAACACCTTCGATGAAATACTCACCAATTTATCCTCATCTTATGCCCTCGTCTGGCGTGCTTTGCTCTGTACTACGTTGAGAACATAGTCACCAAGTTTCTCAAGACCATTCACGTAGTCAATGTAGAAGGCACCAAGCTTATAGTCATACTCTCCTGCCGCTATGTTCTGCAGGTTGTCGTTGCGCAATTGGGCACGAAGGGCATTAATCTCATCTTCGATAGCATAGCTGCGAGAGATGTCGTGACCTTCTCCCTCTGGTTGCTGGAGGGTTTCGGTCATCTGGGCAAGGGCATTGGAGACAAGTTGTTCCATGTGGTTGAGCTGCTTGAGTTGCTCGGAGGTAAAGGGCTCCTGGCAATTCTCATGCTTGCGACTGAGTGTGCGAGCGAGTGAAAAACAGCAGTCTCCTATGCTTTCAAGGTCGTCCACCTCACGAAGCATACGCTGAATCTGCCGCTTCGCTTCGTCGGAGAGTCGACTCTCTCCTACCTGTTGCAAGTAGTGTGCAATCTCGTACTCCATATTGTCGGTGATGCCCTCGTATTTCTCCACCTTCGAGAAGAACTGATCAAAACGATCGAGGTCCTCCTCATCTTCATTTGCGCGCATTGACAGCACATAGTTGAAGGATTTCTGGCAACGTTCGGCAAAGACTACAATTTCCTTACGAGCTTGAAGGATAGAGAGTTCGGCAGTAGAGAAAAGTCCTCCGGAGATGTATTTGAGACCTTTGTCCTCCTCTTGCTCCTCCTTGAGGGGAAGTACACGACAGACAAAACCTTCTATCTGATGCACAAAGCCTATCAACAACAAGGTATTGAAGATATTGAATGCTGAATGAAACATGGAAAGCTTGAAAAGGTCATTCGTACCAGCCTTGAAAACCTCTTCCACCAACCAGCTGACAGCGTTACAGAACGGGTAGAATATGATCAAAACAACCACTACACCAAATACATTGAAGAACATGTGGGCGAGGGCTGCACGACGGGCTTGTATCCCTGCTGCCATTGATGCCATAACGGCTGTGATTGTTGTACCGATGTTCTGTCCCATGGCAAGTGCAGCAGCCTGTTCAAGGCCGAATCCCGGGATATGCATATCGAAGAGCATAAGAGTGATGGCCATGGTGGCAGCCGATGCTTGCACCAGCATGGTGACCAAAGCTCCTACAATAACAAACAGGATGATGGTAAAGAAACCGCCATCTGCCACCTTTGCCAGTATAGCTGCAACCATAGAACCTATATCGAGGTCGTTCGCTGCCTGTTGCAGAAAACTCAAACCCATGAAAAGGAATGCAAAGCCATAGACAAATTCGCCGATGGACTTACGCTTGCTATCGCGGCTGAAGATGAGAGGCAAGCTAAAGGCAAGAAGGGGTAGCGTAAGTGCTGCAATGTTGACCTTGAAACCAATGGCTGAGATTATCCACGCGGTAACAGTAGTTCCGACGTTAGCACCCATTATGACTCCGATGGCTTGGGCGAGATTCATCAATCCTGCATTAACAAAAGACACAACCATGACAGTCGTGGCTGATGATGACTGGATGAGAGCCGTGACAATGATGCCCGTGAGGACACCCATGAAACGATTCTTCGTCATGGCTGCCAGAATACTACGCAAACGATCGCCAGCAAACTTTTCGAGGCCTTCACTCATTGTCTTCATGCCGAAGAGGAAGAGGCCAAGGGAACCTAAAAGGGAAAGAAAATTGAGGAAAGTATCCATATTTGTTTTAGATTTTTGTGCAAAGATATTACCAAGTTATTACAAAGTTGTTACAGCAATGTGAAGTTATTGTTACATCTTTTGCTGTAATCAAATCTAAACATGTTTGTAATCATTCTTTAATAGATAACCAATACCTTTGCATAGCAATTCACAAAACTACATCTCGAATATGGACAAAGAGAAAGCTAAGAAGATTCAGCGGTTTCTGGATTATTTACGCGTGGCAATCATTATCATATTTATAGGATTATTGTTCTTAACGTTATGCCAATGACCAAGCGAGTCACTCCAATTCTTTCACTGGAGTGACTCTTAACTACAAGATTCTATAATTTTTCGATTGGGAATGCGATAATTCCAGATATTTTACGTATCTTTGCAGCGCCAAAAAGCCTTGGAAGGAGTCGCCGGGACAGTCTCGCAGCCCTCGAACAGGCTGCATATTTTTTGCAATGAATTGGATTATCCTGATTTTTGCCGGGTTGTGTGAAGTAGGATTCACCTACTGCCTGGGCCGTGCCAAAGGTGTCATAGGCACGGAATGGTGGATGTGGATAGCGGGATTCGCTGTGCTCTATGTGCTAAGCGCGGCATTGCTTGCCAAAGCCACCCAAACGATTCCCATCGGAACAGCCTATCCCGTCTGGACAGGCATTGGAGCCGTGGGAGCTGTCATCGTCGGCATCTTCATCTTCCGGGAGCCTGCCACCTTCTGGCGAATCTTTTTCCTGACAACCTTGATCGCTTCGATCATCGGTCTGAAAACCCTATCCTGAACAGATAGGATTTTCGTCCCGTTCGCTGCCTTATCAACTGGGGATTGTCAGCTTTCCATCCTTATTGACAAGCTGGCCATTGACAATCAGGTAGCGCAAAGCGCGCTGCAGGGCAGCCTCGACGTGCGGTCCACGACGCGTGAAGCCCAGTCGTTTGGCGGCGAGCAAAGTTGCATTGTCCTCGGGCAATGAGAGTTGTTCGTGGACAACATCGAGCAAAGCCTGACGCACTTCTTCGGAGCTGATTTCGTCGATATTGCGGTCAAACCGGCGATAGTTGGTCTGCTTGGGTGCAGCCACCTCCTTCTCGTTCGAAATGTCGAAAGTCGGCTTTTCTTCGGGTTCTGGCTCGGGTTCTGGTTCGACGATGGCCTTTTCGATACGCTCCAGCACGCGATTCGGATTGATGAGCCAGTCGACCGACCATACACGCATCACGTGCCAAGCCAATCCTTGCAGGACGCCAGGCTGGACGATTTCGCGGTCGCGTGTGGTCTGCGTATCACGATAGTTCTCGCCATCGAGCAGGATGCCGAGACAATACTGGTTGCTGTCGTTGTGGCTGGCGACGGCCAGATCCACCTTGAACTGGCTCTTGCCCACACCAAGTTGTACGTCATAGCCTCGTTCGCGCAGAGCGTCGGCGATTTCGGCAGCAATGGCATTGTCCTCTCGTTCCTCCACCTTTCGCTCCGTTTCTTCCAAGGTATGGAACTCGGCATATTCGAGGAAATGCTTCAAGCCTTCCACACCCTTGGCCTTCGAGCGGCGCAGGTCGATCTGTGCGGCGTGCATGGTCGAGAAGACCATCATTTCGCGTCGAGCTCGGCTCACGGCCACGTTCAGGCGACGCTCACCTCCCGAATTGTTCAACGGGCCGAAGTTCATGCTTACATGACCTTCCTTGTCGGGGCCATAGCCGATTGAGAAGAGTATCACATCGCGCTCGTCACCCTGTACGTTCTCAAGGTTCTTCACGAAGATGGGTTCGTACATGGCTTCGGCCCATTCCGTCAGCTGCCGATCGGATTCCAAGGTCTCGTTGAGCACATCCTCGACGAGGTTCTGCTGGGCCACACTGAAGGACACAATACCGATGCTCTGCTGACGCAATTTCTCGTCACGCAGGCGACGCACCACCTCGGCGACAATGGCTTCGGCTTCACCCCGGTTGCTGCGCTTTCCTCCCTTGTCGTAAACACCGTCCACGAAGACATAGCTCACCTTGGTCTGACGGTCATCGGACGATGGGAAGGTAATCAGCTTGCCATCGTAGTATTCATTGTTGCTGAAGGCAATCAGACTCTCATGACGACTGCGGTAATGCCACTGCAGCTGGAGCGATGGGATGCCGAGCGTACGGCAATCCTCCAGAATGCTCTCCATGTCATCGATATATGCCTCCTCTTCATCCACGTTCGTGGCGTTGAAGAAGTTGGTGGGCGGCATCTGCTTCGGGTCGCCTACCACGATAAGGGCCTTGCCGCGAGCAATGGCTCCGACAGCCTCACTGGTCGGCATCTGGCTCGCCTCATCGAAGATGACGAGGTCGAAGGGTTCCTGGTTCAGCGAGATAAATTGTGCCACCGACATAGGACTCATCAGCATGCAGGGACACAGGCGAGGCAATAGTTCGGGTATCTGATCCAACAGGCCACGAATCGAGAGACCACGTCCACCGTTCGAGATGTTCCGGTTCAGCAGTCCTATCTCACTGCTGTTGTCGATGCTGTCGGTCACACGCGGCACGTTGGCAGCCAACCGGGCATAGAGTTCCTTCTGGCAAAGCATCTCGAAGCGACTGGTGAGTTCCTTGTAAAGGCGAACCTTTTCGTCGAAGAGTACACCTTCGAAGGTGCCCAGCAGCTCGGCGGCCGACATCTTCTCTTCGCATTTGGCACGGAAGAATCCCTTCATGAAGCTGTTGCGAAGTTCATCCACATTCCAGCTGTTTGTCTCAAGCTGGTCCACCACCACATCAAGGCCCATCTTCTTCAGTTCGTTGCGGAACTCACACCACTGGTACCAGTCGCGTACCTGCGGGATATTATCGTACCATCGCGTCAGTTTCTCGCGGGCGGCTTTGATGTCAATCAGTTCAGTCAGCTTCTGCCCCACCTGGGGTTCCAGCTCTGCCAGTTCACGGGTCTTCTTGCTGCAATCCAGCAATTCCTCGAGCAGCGGGGCAAGATTATTCTCGTCAATGAACGAATCGAAGAACCGCATCTTCTTCACGAAGCGGCGCTTGGCAAACCACTTGGGCAGGAACCACTTGCCCTGGATTTCATGCCATTCCATCGACAGGGCGAGCGCATCTTGCGTCAAGATCTCCTCCCGGCAATGGCCGATGATCTTCTTCTTCAACTTGTCGCGCCGGCTCCGGATGTCCGAGAAATTGTCGATGCTTTGCGCAATGTTCGTGTCCCAAAGGGTATCGACACCTCCACTCGTCAGAATTGAGGCAGCTTTCAGCGTCTCGACCAGGGGAATTGCACTATCGATAGTCAACTTCTGCTCGAAGTCCTCCAGATACTTCAATGCCTTGCGCAGCGAAAACTCAAAATCAACCTGTTTTGTTAAGGTGACCTTTCCCACAAGCAGGTCATGCAGCGGATGCTGGGAAGGCTGGCCCACCAGCTCGATCAAGGTCTGCAGAGGACTCGACAGCTTATACTCATAGTCGCCCAACATGCCCGCCTTGACCTTCGACAAGGGCTTCAGCGATGGAATACCCATCGTATCCCCTTCGATGGCCGAGTATCGGGCAATGCAATCGTAGAGCGACAGGTCGTCCTCGCCGCGTGTGTGGAGGGCATCCATATATTTCAGCAGTTCCTGACGCTGCTCATACAGCCGGTCGGCCGTCTCCTGGTAATTGCCGGGATTCTGGATGTGCTTCACCTCATTGAGCGCCTCGTTGAGCTGACTAAGGACATGTTTCTTGGTCACCTTGTTGCTATGCAGCTCCAGGCAGAAGGGCCCAAGGCCAATCTTCTTGAGACGTCGCTCCACGACCTCAAGGGCAGCCATCTTCTCTGCCACAAAGAGCACACGCTTGCCCTGGAAAAGCGCATTGGCAATCAGGTTGGTGATGGTCTGTGACTTGCCGGTTCCCGGAGGGCCATAGAGGATGAAGCTGTTGCCGCGGCCACCCTCATAGACAGCTGTCATCTGCGACGAATCGACAGCCACTGGCAAAGCCATATCCTGGGGCTTGTAGCTACGGTCGAAAGCCTTCAGGTCGGTCTGCAGCTCAGATGGTTTCCAAGTCAGTGCACCCTTTACCAGACTCTCGACGATGGGATTCTGCTGCATCCGTTCGTGGTTGCGATGAATATCATTCCACATCAGGAACTTGCTGAACGAGAATAGGCCCAGGATGCATTGCTCCTCAATGCCCCAGCGCTTCTGTTCTGAAACAGCTTCGCGCAGAATGTCGAACACCTTCCTGACATCCACGCCGTGATCATCCTTCGGCAGGTTATCAAGTCCGTTTATCTCGATGGAATGTATCTGATGCAGGAACTCCATCAGCGTCACATTGAGCACAGTTTCCTCGTCGCGCTTGCGAACATAATAGTGTCCGCGCTTATAGACCATCTCGATTGGCATCAGCAGAATCGGCGCATAACGAGGCTGCTCATGCTTGTCCGACTCATACCAGCGAAGGGTGCCGATGGAGAGATACAGCGAGTTGGCGCCCGTCTCCTCGATTGCTGTACGAGCTGCACGATAAAGGTGCTTGAGTATGGTCTTCGTCTCTTCTTCGCCAAGGTTTGTATGCAACCTGCGTTTGGCCAGTTCCTCTTCGATGAACTTCAGGTCCTGCTTGTCTTCAATCTCTTCCTCAATCTGTTCCTCTAAGGGCTGGTCAACAGGCTTTTCCTCTTCATCAGAATGGGTTACAGACTCGTCATAAACGACAGGGACCTGGCCTCCTTCGCCGATTTGCTTGGGCACAACGGGGACAAGGCTTGTTCCATCGGCTTCGGCAGAATCCTTCGAATCGACAGGGCTATTGTAGTCCTTTCCTTTGGGGATGATGCTCGAAAGGTCAAACGATGGTCCATCGTCCTTCCTTCGTTGCGTGTCGTCCTTCGGCGTTTCGCCCTCGTCCTTCGGCTTCGGTTCATCAGACATTTTCTTTTCGTCCTTCGACATACGATACCAGATGCTGAATTCTTCCCCATCGTGCAGCAGGTCCTCCACCTTATCGACCTTGATGCCGACAAAGCGGATGGCACGACGTCGTATTCCGAGGTTAAGCATCGTGTTGCGAAGCGAAAAGTCCAGCAACTTGCGTTCCCAGATATCCTTTTTCGTCAACTGTTTCTCTGTTGTAATCTCTGAATTATCCATTTCAAGATGTTCTGCCTTCATACGAAGAAAATGATTTTTAGGCGACAAAGATATGAAAAATAATGAAATCCTCCAAATAATCAGGGAGAAAAATACACCGCACCATCATTTTTTCCTCCTTTTTCTTGCATTTCCCGAACAGATTCAGTATCTTTGCCGCAAATTTTAAGTATATTGAAATGAAGAAAATCATCCTCACGCTGCTCCTTCTGCTTTGTGTCTCGTTCCAAAGCCAGGCAGTTCTGAAGGAACGTGACCTCAACCGCACCCTCCATGTGCTTCGTCTCGAGCTGCACGACAAATGGGTGAAGCAGGAAGAGAGCCGCAAGCGTATCCGTGAGCGCAACCAGGCACAGCACACCAACCTGGTGAATATCATGAAACGCTGTCAATCGACCAGCCTTATCCTCTATTCCCAAGGACGTGAGTTCACGTTCGATGTCGCCTATGCCTGCCAGCAGGCCACCACGCTCTACAACGAACTGAAGTCGAAGACATTGCCCTTCGACGAAATCAAGGCCAACCTGGTCAGCGAAATCAGTCGCTACGACAGCCTCGTCGTTTCGCTCCAGCGCCTTCCACCTGCCATCGACACGGCACGCACCAACGATCTCCATTCGCTTGAACAGGCCATCCGACATGTGCGCAGCGGAAGTGTTGACAACAACAATATGCCTTCCCTCGAAGCCATGCCCGCCGATGCCGTGGCCATGGAGGCTATCGATGGCGAAGAGGCCGAGCAGTATCAACGTCCCTTCATGCTCGACTCTTTGGGCATCATCGACCGAGACTCGTGCATTGTCTATGCGGAAGGCATCCGTGACATCGTCAAGGATCTGCTCGAGAAGCTTGAGATGGACAACGAGCACTACACCGAGGTAACCAACCAGGTCGAAAAGCTCAACAACTACGCCCAGGAGAAATATGCCGAGCTCAAGAAGAACATCTTTATCGATGCAGGCACAAGCTACTTCACCATCCTCCAGCGTTTCCCCCGCTATTGGAGACGCATGAAGATGGACTTCCGCTCCAAGTACCAACCTCTGAAGGATGAAGGTAGTACCGAAACGGAGGGACGCCCCTACAAATCCGACTGGCGCGGTCCCATCATCATGGCAGCCAGCATCTTCATGCTCTTCTACATGCTTGTGGCCGCCATCATCAGCAACATCATCCTGCGCTTCCTTGTTCCCAAGCGCTATCGGGGCGAGGTCTATCGCAACAAGCGTCGGGTCTATATCATCCTGCTGGCTACATTGCTCTTCGCCGTTGCCATCATGGTGGTTCGCACCTTCTTGTACTCCAACCTCATGATTATGGCCACCGGCCTGATGGTCGAAATGGCCTGGCTCATCGCTGCCATCTATTTCTCGATGGCCGTTCGTCTCAATGGTAACCAGTGCCGCGAAGGTTCCAAGATCTACCTGCCCTTCATCCTCATGTCGCTCATCGTGATCTGGTTCCGTATCATTCTGATTCCCAACTCGCTGGTCAACATCATCTTCCCGCCCCTGCTTCTGCTCTTCACCATCTGGCAGATCTTCACGCTCAAGAACTGCCGTCGCAACGTGCCGTTGAGCGACAAGGTTTATTGCGGCATCTCGCTTGCCGTCATGCTCATCTCGACCATCATGGCATGGGTAGGCTACACCCTGATGGCTGTTCAGCTCCTGGTATGGTGGATGTTCCAGCTCGCAGCCATCGCCACCATTACCTGTTGCTACGACCTGATGGAGATGTACGAATACCGGAAGCTCGAGCCTCGCATCCGTCGCACATTGCGCGAAGAGGTTTCCGACAAGGTGCTTGCCGACCGCATCCAAAGGGGTGAATACATCAACAAGACGTGGCTCTACGACTTCATCAACCGTGTGCTGGTGCCTGTCTGTGCCGTCTTTTCCATCCTCTTCAGTCTCTATTTCGCTGCCGAGATCTTCGACCTGCGCGACCTCCTGCTCAAGTATTACCGCATGGAGATCTCCATCCCCAGCATTGCCACCTTCTCGGTCTATCATCTCTGCCTCATCGTTGCTCTCTGGTTCGTTTTCCGATATCTGGGCTATGTCATCCGTGCCGCTTGGTTCCGTTATCGTCGCTCCAAGTCCGATGAAGAGGGCAAGGACTTCAACGCCACCCTCGCTCGCAACATCATCGGACTGCTCATCTGGGCCATCTACGTCATCACGGTCTTCATCATGCTGCGTGTACCCAGCGCCGGCATCTCGGTTGTTGCAGCCGGCCTCTCGACAGGTATGGGCTTTGCCTCGAAGAGCCTGCTCGAAAACTTCTTCTATGGCATTTCGCTGATGAGCGGACGAGTACGAGTGGGTGACTACATCGAATGCGATGGCATCACCGGAAAGGTCGAAAGCATCACCTACCAAAGCACCCAGCTCACTACCCTCGACGGCAGCGTCGTGGCCATCCTCAACTCCGACCTCTTCAGCAAGAACTTCAAGAACCTGACGCGCAATCATCAATACGAGCTCATCAAGATTCCGTTCGGCATAGCTTATGGTTCGAATGTCGATGAAGTGCGCCATCTCATCCTCGATTCGATGAAGGAGCTCGAGACGCAGACAGCCGATGGTCGCAACATCGTCAACCCGGCCAACCCCATCGCCGTGTCGTTTGCCGACTTCGGTGCCAGCAGCGTCGATCTCCTCCTCGTCGCATGGGTTCTCGTCGATCAGCGCAACTCCTTCGCTGCCAAAGCCAAGGAAAAGATCTACCAGGTACTCAACGAAAACAACATCGAGATCCCGTTCCCGCAGCAGGATATCTACATCCGCAGCGTGCCCGCCCCTCCGGTTCCAAATGCCTGACATCTTTTTTGCCGAAATACCGGTATAACGTAATCCCGAAATGCCGGCATAACGAAATAACGAAATCCCGAAAAAACGAAAAAATAATGAAACCCACCCTCCTCTTAGCCGCCTCAGCAGCCGTCCTCCTGTCGGCATGCAGCGACAACCGCCCCATCGTCGAAGCCTCGTTCGACGTCATTCCCTGCCCACAGGCCATCGACACCATCCCCGACCGTGCCGACTACATCCTCGACCGAAATACGGTCATCCACTACACGCCCGAAACATCCGAAATGGAACGTCATGCACGCTTCCTGCAGCAGTATGCCGAAGATATCCTCGGCTACCAGATTCCCATCAAGGCCGGCATTGCCATCAAGCCCAAATCAGCCAACAACGGAATCCTGCTGAAACTCGAGAAGGGCGATGCCCGGTCCGAGGCCTACGACCTGCTCGTATCCAGCGACCAGATCTGGATCACCTCAACCGGCACAGCAGGCATCTTCTACGGCATCCAGACGCTGCGCAAGGCGCTGGCTACTACCCAATCAAAGAACAAAGAGGAGTCAACAATTAACAATGATAAGGGTTACCGCGTGAGTCTGCCTACCGTGCACATCACCGACGCGCCGCGTTTTGCCTACCGTGGCATGCACCTCGACGTTTGCCGCCACTTCTTCCCCATCGACAGTGTCAAGACCTACATCGATATGCTTGCGCTCCACAACATGAACACCTTCCACTGGCATCTTACTGACGACCAGGGCTGGCGCATCGAGATCAAGCAATATCCCGAGCTCACTACTATTGGTTCCGTGCGCAAGGGCACGATGATCGCTCGTGACTTCAGTTCGAACGATTCCATCCCCTATTCCGGTTTCTACACCCAGGAGGAGGCCCGTGAGATTGTGCGCTATGCTGCCGAACGCCACATCGAAGTGATTCCCGAAATCGAGATGCCCGGCCACATGCAGGGCGCCCTGGCTGCCTATCCGCACCTGGGCTGCACGGGTGGTCCCTACGACGTCATCGGCTGGTGGGGCATCAGCGACGATGTGCTCTGCATGGGCAATCCCGAGGTGGTGAAGTTCTGCACGAACATCCTCGACGAAATCATGGACATCTTCCCCTCGAAGTACATCCACATCGGTGGTGACGAATGCCCCAAGGTGCGTTGGGAAAAGTGCCCCAAATGCCAGGCCAAGGTACGCGATCTGGGCTTGAAGAAGGACAAGCAGTTCACCGCCGAGCAGAAACTGCAGAGCTGGTTCACACGCCAGATCGATGACTATCTGACTGCGCACGACCACACGGCCATCGGTTGGGACGAAATCCTTGAAGGCGGCATTTCCGACAATGCCGTCGTCATGTCGTGGCGAGGTGTTCAAGGAGCTATCGAGGCAGCTCATCAGGGTCATCATTCCATCATGGTTCCTACTGCCTACTTCTACTTCGATTATTATCAGCGCAAGAACCGCGAACACGAACCGCTCGCCATTGGAGGCTATGTGCCGATCGAGAAGGTCTATAGCTTCAACCCCATCCCCGAAGCGCTCAACGACGAAGAGCAGAAATACATCTGGGGCGTACAGGCAAACATCTGGACCGAATATATCCACACGTTCAACCACGTTCAGTACATGGCCCTCCCGCGCATGGCTGCCCTCGCCGAAGTGCAATGGTGCCAGCCTGCGAAAAAGGACTACACCCGCTTCTTCGGCCATCTCAGTCATCTCACCAGCCTCTACGACCTTTATGGTTGGCGCTGGTCACGTCAGGTTTACGAGGAACCCATGACCGACGAATAAAACACTCATCGATGCTTCACGGGGAAGCCCTAAGGAGAACTTCCCTATTAGCATATATCCTTTTTTACATCTTGCACCCGGTGCCCGTGCTCATTTGAGTTCGGGCACTTTTGTTTAAAACGAAAAAAGGGGCGCACCCCCTTTTACGAATTATAGAATTTCTCCCTGTCATGAATGATGCCGGAGAGGTTGTCGGTTGCCCACTCGACAAGATTGTCAAGCAGTGGAGTCAAAGTCCTTGCCCGCTCGGTAAGTTCATATTCGACGCGAGGAGGGACTTCGGCATAGGCATAACGATGGACCAAGCCATCGGCC
>JAEEGJ010014516.1_pt1 | contig 18660 bp, 14 predicted proteins | sample 8958761 | NCBI WGS metagenome assembly JAEEGJ01 (sample SAMN16246546, study PRJNA631951) | gut metagenome | biome: gut microbiome; feature: rumen; material: RS-attached | host: Bos | place: Iran: Karaj | collected 2018-10
ATGCTTAGTTTCAAGGTCAATGGCAATGGCAACAATGCCTTCATCGCTTTCAATGGCAACTCGTATTGCACCGCCAAGGCTTTTGGGAAGGTGGAGAACCAGAACCTTCATGGCATAAGGGATGTGGATTTCGTCATCCTGACTTATGATGGATTCATCTCGCAGGCCGAACGCGTGAAAGCCATCCACAACCGCATCGATCCCGACTTGAACATCATGGTTACCACCCCCGAAAAGGTTTATAACGAGTTTTCATGCGGCGCTAAAGACGTCACGGCCATCCGCGATTTCTGCCGCATGCTCTATCTTGACAGTAGTCCTGGACACAAAATCAAGTACTTGTTGTTGTTGGGCGACTGCTCCTACGATTATAAAAACCGCACGGGGTTGGTGGATTTTGTTCCTTCATTTGAGTCGGTGAAATCGTTGTCGATGGGCGAAACCTTTGTCACCGATGATTATTTCGGCTTCATGGACTTTAACGAAGGCTCCATCTATCACTCAATAGCCGACATTGGCATTGGGCGTTTCCCGGTGCAGACGGTGGAACAGGCTTCGCAGATGGTTGACAAGATAGAGCGTTACATCGTGAAAGACGAGACTACCATGCAGCCTTGGCGCAACACGGTGACATTCTTTACCGATGATGAAGGTGGTTTCGTAACGAATGCTGAGACCTTGGCCTCCAACCTGAAGAATGTAGGTGGAGACGGAGTCGTGGTCGACAAGATTTACTTGGATGCTTACACACAGATTAGCGCTCCTGGTGGTGAAATCGCTCCCGAAGTGAACGCCGCTATTAACAGCCGAATGGAGAAGGGCACGCTGGTGCTCAATTATATTGGTCACGGCGGTGAGGTGCAGCTCTCCGAAGAGAAAATCCTGCAGAGGAAAGACGTCGATTCGTGGCGCAACGCTCCGATGTATCCGCTGATGATTACAGGCACCTGTGAGTTCAGTCGATACGACGACCATATGCGCACCTCTTTGGGTGAATATGCCTTCCTCAATCAATATGGCGGCATGATTGCCATGTTTACAACGTCTCGTGTGACATACGGTCCACATAATCAAAACTTTGCATTAGGGGTTTACAACAACTTGTTCCGTATTCAGGGCGAAGAGCATTACCGGTTGGGTGATGTCTATCGTATGGCCAAGACGAATGGTGGTGAAGTGGAAAAACGCTATGTGTTTTTCGGCGATCCTGCCTTGCGCCTTGCCTATCCGAAATGGAAAGTGGAAACGCTGAGCATCAACGGGCAATATCCAGGATATGACTTGGATTCTATCCAGATCAATGATACGACATGGGAGACCTATCCTATCTATCATGATACGATCTGCGCTTTGCAACCTGTTGAAATCGAAGGCGTCGTGAAAGACTTGGAGGGTCAAGTCGCCACTGGTTTCAATGGCGTGGTGAGCGTCATCGTATACGACAAGGAAGCAGAACTTTCCACTTATGGCACTTCTGCTCCAGTCTATGATTTTAAGTTGCGCAATAGCGTGATTTTCAATGGAAAAACCGTAGTTAAGGATGGACGGTTCAAGATTGGTTTTATCGTGCCTCGCGATATCGCCTATCGTTTCGGTCAGGGCCTGATTAACTATTATGCTACTGACTATGAAGTGGAAGCCAACGGCAACTGCGACAGTTTCATCATCGGAGGCTTTTATGATGAGGCTTTTGAGGACAACGAACCGCCCGAGATTCGCCTGTTTGTCGATGACACGCTCTTCGTGAGCGGCGGTCTGACAGGCCAGAATCCATTGTTGCTGGCTTTCGTCGAAGACGAGAGCGGCATCAACACGACGGGTGCAGGCATTGGTCACGACATTACTGCTACCTTAAGCGGTCCCTCTAAAAACAGTTATTGCCTCAACGATTATTTCGTGGGCGAGATCGGACGGCCTGGCAAAGGTGCCGTCACCTACAAGATGCAAGACCTTGCCGATGGCGACTATACGCTTACCCTCAAGGTGTGGGACATCTACAATAATTCCAACACGGCTACCATCGATTTTACCGTGGTCAACAATGCTGGCATGGTGATGGAGAATGCGTTTAATGCGCCCAATCCCGTGACCGACGAGACCTACTTTGTGTTCGACCACAATCAAATGGGCAATAACATGGATGTCGACATCTATATCTATGATATTATGGGTCGTTGGGTGACCACATTGTCACAACAGGTAATTGGTACCTCCACCCGCATTGCGCCTATTCGTTGGAATGGTCGTGGCTCGCGTGGCGAGAACTTGCGCAATGGAGTCTATATCTACCGCATTGTTGCCACTAACGACCAGGGTGAGACCGCCACATTGGTGTCGAAACTAGTTTTAAGTAAATGATTGTCAATATGAAAAATAGATTCTATAAAGTTTTGTTCCTATGCGTCTTTGCCTTTTCGTTTGGCGTAAGAGGTTATGCCCAAAACAACACCTATCAGTCGGTGTTAAGCGAGCATACTTGGCATAGGATCGCCATAACTGAAGAAGGTGTTTACAAATTGGACTATGCCACACTCCAGGCCATGGGGATTGACATGAATGCGTTGAATCCAAACCAGATACGACTTTTTGGCAATCCTTCTGGCGCGTTGCCGGAGAAGAACTCGGAGGCGCGTCCGGATGACCTAACAGAGATGGCAATCTATGTGGGCGGTACTGAAGATGGAGTCTTCGATGGTGAGGACATGGTGCTGTTTTATGGTCAGGAACCAACGTTTTGGCGGTTGAAAGATGCTGGCAATGAGACCTATGTTCGTGAACGCAACCTTTACTCTGACACCACCTATTATTATCTTTGCGTTGATAGCGGTGTCGAAGGATTGAGGGTGGGAGAGAAGGCATCGTTGTCTGTCGAAGATGCTACAACGGTGATCTCTGAGTTTCCAGATTTTGTGTGGCATGAGGAAGAGTCGCTATTGCCTTATTTCCAAAGTCGGAATTGGTTTGGCGAGCAACTGACGACACCAGATACCCCGTTTGATTTGACTTTTGTCTTCCCCAATTTGGTGAAGACCAAGCCTTTGTTGGTCAAGAGCCAAGTGCTGGGGCGTGTGAAACCGGGGAATATGTATTATGACTTGTGGGCAAATGACAACCACCTGGCCAACGAGGTTTCGATTGGCAAATACTCGGACCATTATTTCGGCAGGCTTTCGACATTATCGAAGCAAGCCATGAGCGAGAGCGATACGGTGGCAGTGCATTTGAGTTTTACTTCGGAGTCAACAGCGTCATTGTATCTCGACTATATTGAGATCTATGGTTGGCGCCAGTTGAAAAGAGTGGGGCATTTCTTCCCGTTCCGCTTGATGCCCTCGCAGTTTGGCGCGGAGAAGAGCGCCGTCTGGGTACAAAACACCAGCGTGCAGTATTGGTTGTGGGAAGTGACCGACCCTCTACGTCCCCAATTGCAAGAAGGCATTGTCAGTGGCGGAAATCTTGTCTTCGCCACCGATGAGAGGACGGAGAAGCGTTATGCCTTATTCAACCCAGACTATGCCATGGCCGTCGAGCATTGGACCAATTTGCCCAACCAAAATGTGCATGCCATTGGCGAATGCGACATGCTCATCTTGACTGCATCGATATTTATGGCGCAGGCGCAGGTCTTGGCTGACTATCATGCAGAACTTGATGGGTTGAGGAGTGTCGTGGTCGACGTGAATGAGATTTACAACGAGTTTGGCACGGGTCATCCCGATCCTACCGCAATTCGCGACTTCGTTCGCATGGTGTACGGTCGCAGTGGTGGTCGGCTTCGCTACTTGACTTTGTTTGGCAGAGCCTCTGCTGACTATCGCAACATCATGGGTTATGGGCAGAACTTTGTCCCTACTTATGAGAGTGCCGACAGTTCACATTGGGAGTTGGATTTCTGCACCGATGATTACTATGGGCTGATGGATCTCAACGAAGGCGATCATAGCAAAGGCCGCGTTGACATTGGCATTGGGCGAATATCAGTTTCGACGGTTGAAGAAGCAGAGACAGCGATTCGTAAAATCCGTCATTATAATGATCTTGCGGGGGTGCATGGTTTTTGGAAGACGGATATGCTTGTGTTTGCCGATGACGAGGAAACCTCTTATGTCAACAATAGTGAGAAATATTGCTCCATGCTCGACACCATCGTGCCAGCTATGCCGCCAAAGAAAACCTATACGGGCGCTTATCCTACGGTTAGCACTTCTAGCGGAACTGAGATACCAGGCGCTAATGCCGCCCTTATACGGTCGTTCGACGAAGGTTCGTTGTTGCTGATATACACGGGACATGGCGGCGTTAGGGGGCTGACTGGCGAGAAAGTTTTCACCAATGCTGACATCAATGGCCTCACCAATTATGATAAGATGCCGTTTGTTTATACTGCCACTTGCGAATTCACGAAATACGACAATCCGCTTTTGGTTTCGGCTGGCGAGCAGATGTTCTTGAATCCAAATGGAGGTGCGGTGGCAATGTTCACTACCTGCCGCCCCACTTACGGTCCCCAAAACGATAGGCAGACTCAAGCATTTGTCAAGGTTTGCTTTGACCGCGATGAAGATGGACTGCCTTTGCGATTTGGCGACATCATACAACGTACGAAGAGCGACCCAAACAATTTCAACAACAGCAACCCGTTGGAAAACATCAATATACGATTCCTTTTCTTGGGCGACCCTGCTTTGCGATTCCCTGTTCCGTGTGAAGATATTGCAGTCCAGAAAGTCAATGGCGAATGGGTTGAGGGCAGCGATAATATCAGTCTTCATGGCATGAGCATGGTGACCATGGAAGGTGTAGTGAAGAAGAGTTCTGGGCAAGTTGATGCTGGCTTCAATGGCGTTTTGTGGGTTAGACTGTTCGACAAGGCCTCGAAAATCAGGGTAAACCGTTACGGAGCAAACTATAGGGATGTGCGTTGCTATAAAGATGTGCTATATCAAGGACGCGTTAGCGTGACCAACGGACGCTTCACAGTCTCTTTCCAGGTGCCTAAGGACATCATGCTTGAGAATGGCCAACCTCGTTTCTCGCTCTATGCCTACGATTCCATCCGAGGCATCGATGCCATGGGCAAGTTTGATGAATTGACGTTGGGCGGCATTGACCCTGCTATGATTGCCGATGACGAGGGCCCAAAAGTTGACTTTTATTGGAACACCCCTGATTTTGTCAATGGGCAGTCAGTGGAGCGCCAAGGGGTGCTTTACGCAGACCTCTATGATGCACAAGGGATCTACCACTACGGTTTTAGTTTGGGTCGTGACATTGTGTTGAGCAGCAACCTGATGGCCTATAACCATCTTGTCTTGAACGACAACTTCGAACCTGCCCTCAACGACTTTAGGCGAGGAAGGTTGGCCATACCTGTCAGCGACTTGGAACCAGGCACTTACGAGTTCCAACTTAAGGTGTGGGACACTCAAAACAATCCCACCGAAGCATTGTTGTGGTTCGTGGTCGACGATGACCTATTCTTGTCGCAGGTGCGCAATTTCCCCAACCCCTTCAACGAGGAGACTCGCATCTCGATGACGCATGTCGGAGAGGACGGCAACTTCGACGTTGAAATCGAAATCTACGACATCATGGGTCGTCCTGTGCAGCATCTCTCCAAGAGAGTCACATCCACAAATGGGGTCATAGAACCCATTCGTTGGGATGGTTGTGGCTATTCGGGAACTCACTTGCGTTCAGGTGTTTATCTCTACCGCTTGACGCTAACGGACGAGACGGGTTTCTTCCGTACCGTCAGCCAACGCATGGTCATCAGTCGTTAGTTCAGCGGTCCCTGAGTCCTCGGTTCCTGTACTTGTTGAAGGAATCGAAGGGTTGTGTGAAAAAATAATTTGCTACCGCATACAATAACCCAATTGAATTATCGTTATTTTTGCAATTTCAAATAAAAGACCTGAAATGAAAGTAAAGAAACTCCTTTTGGCCGCCCTGTTGATGGTTGCGGCAGTCTCTTACGGACAGAACAACAACTACATCGGACAAGACTACAGCGTGTCTCCCAACGTGATTACGACGGCTGTGCCATTTGTTTCCATATCCCCCGATGCCCGTGGCGGTGCCATGGGTGACTGCGGTGTGGCTTCGTCTCCCGATGTCTATTCTATGCACTACAACCCCGCCAAGTATGTGTATCTCGAAGACAAATTCAGCGCCGGTTTGGGCTATAGTCCTTGGCTGCGCAACCTGGTGAGCGACATGAACCTCGCTTATCTGGCGTTGGCCTATAAGATCAACGACCGTTCGGCTGTGGCTGGTACGTTGCGCTATTTCAGTTGTGGTGACATCAACTTCAGGGACCAGAACAACTACGATCTGGGTACATTCAGCCCCAATGAATGGGCCATCGACGCTACCTATTCGCGTATGTTGGGCGATTACCTGTCGGGTGCCGTAGCTGGCCGTTTCATCTATTCCAACCTGACCCAAAACGCCACAGACTATGGTCGTCCCGGTATTTCTGTCGCTGCTGACGTTTCAGTTTACTATCAGCGTCCTGTCGAATGGTTCAGCAACATGGATGCTGACATCGCTTGGGGTGCTGCCATCACCAACATCGGTAGCAAGATCAGTTACAACGGCCAGTCCGACCGCCGTGACTTCATTCCTACCAACTTGCGTTTGGGCGCCAACCTGAAACTCGAGCTTGACGAGTACAACTCTTTGGCCTTTATGGTCGATTTCAACAAGTTGATGGTGCCTACGCCTCCTGTCATCGCTAGAGATTCCATTTCGGGTCAGCCTATCCTCAATGACGATGGCACCTACAAGATTCTTTACGGTATGGATAACAACGTCTCCACCGTGGCAGGCATGATTCAGTCGTTCTACGATGCCCCAGGCCATGGCTACGACTACTACACTGGCGAATTGGTAGACTACGGCAGTTTCTATGAGGAGCTTTGCGAGATTAATATTGGTGCTGGTGTCGAGTATTGGTACAACAATATCTTTGCCGTGCGTGCCGGTTATTTCAATGAGACTGCACTGAAGGGCAACCGTAAGTTTGTCACCCTCGGTGCCGCTTTGCATTACAACGTGTTCGGTCTTGATGTGTCGTATCTGATTCCTGTCAATACTGTGGCAGGCAGCAACCCATTGGAGAACACGCTGCGTTTCAACCTCACCTACAACATGGGTGGCAGCAAGAAAGACTAACAGAAACAACAGATCGTAAAACAAAAAAAGAGGCTTGCGAGCCTCTTTTTTTATGCCTTGTGGTAGAGACGCGGCGCGCCACGTCTCTACATGATGTTAGAATATCCATGCCAATAACACATATAACCAGTGAGCCGTAATGCCTGCGCAGAGACCGCCAACGGTATGTGCGCCGATGGCCTTGCCGATGAGTTTGCGGTAACCGAGGCTGTCGAGCATAGCGGCATGGGTGCTGAGGAAACCGCTCCAGCACATGCCAATGGCGGTGAACACAGCGATAGTGTCGTTGGTAACGATTTTGAGTTCGGGGGTGTTAAGAGTGTCTAGGAAAGTAGGTATCAAACCAATTGCAGCACCCACGGCACCGAGGGCGGTCATGGGGAAGGCAATCAAAGCACCGTCCTTGAAACCAAAGAGCCATTCGAAGATGAAGTTAATCTTGTTGGCGGCCCAACTGATGACGGGCACGCCTTCGTAGGCTACGCCAAGATAGGTTTTTCCGTCCTCACCCGCCGGGCCAAATGTAAGCATCATCACAATGGTGGAGATACAAAGCACGCCAGGAATGATAGCGAAACCGATGCTGACGCCGTCTTTGCCGCCGTCAAGCAAGGAGTTGAGGAAACGCATGAAAACGCCACCCTCGCTTTTGAAAGTGATTTGCTGCTCATCGCCACCAAATTCTGCGTCAACAGGAGTGTCCAACTCGGGATAAGATTTTAACGAGGAGCGTTGCATCAATCTTGTGGAGACGATGCTGCCGATGACAGCACCGGCCACGCCAACCAGGGCGCCTTTGCCGAACCCTAGGCCCGTCATGAAGGCCACGACTACGAGACCCATGCCGAAGGCGGTGCCGAAGTTGGTCAGAGAGACGAGTTGGTATTTCTTGAAATAGCGGTTGAAATTCTTGTCGTGTGCTAGAGTGATGATAGCGGGATTGTCGCTTAAAAACGTCATTACAGCGCCTAAAGCGGCCACGCCTGGCAGATTGTAGAGCGGTTTCATCAAGGGGCGCAGCAGGTTCTCCAACAGACGCACTACGCCAAACTCGGTGAGCAGCTTGCTGATGGCACCCATAAGCACGCAGATGGCCATAATGTAGAACACGGTCTCAAGCAGCAGGTGGTAGGCGGTTTGCATGAAGGTGTTCAGCATCTTGGGCAAGGTCATCTTGTAGGCCAACAAACCGAAGAAGGCGAAGAAGACGATAAGGAACACAATGGCTTCCACGCTTCGCTTTGTCGTGAACTTCAAAGGATTTTTGCGTTCGAACTTCTTGAAGAACTTCTCCACGCGCTCGTGATAGAACGTGGTGGTTCGTTTGATGGTGTTGTATTTTGTCTTTGCCATAATGTATTATTTGACGCGTGACTACGTGACTGCGAGACGTGGGATGGGACCTGTCTCGTGTCCCGAAGTCCCGAGTCTCGTGTCAGATTGTTTTATTCTTTGTTTGAGATGCTTTTTTTCAGTTGAAGCAGGTCGACCTTCCATGTAAAGCCAACGTTGGCTTGGAACTTGCTGATGCCGTCGCTGCTCGTGTGAGAACCGCATAAGTGAAGGCGGACGCTGCGGTCGCCCAAAGGATAGTATTCGAAACCTAGACTTTCAAAGTCGACTTTCTTTCCAGGGACTACGTATTGGTCGAAGGCCTCGGTGTTGGGCAACTGGGCTTGGTTGAAGTCGTATCCGGCCTTGGCAAACACAATCCATTTTTCCCCGATGTCGACGCCGATGCCATAGATGGCGGTGATGTCCTGCCCGAAGAACTGCTCCTGCTCGAATGAGGCGCGATTGATGACGTCAAGGTACATCTCCACGCCTTTGAACTGCAGTTTGTTGCCCAAAGCGATATAGTTGATGAATTTGCCGGGTTGGTATTCAATCATGTTGGCAGAATATGTCGTCTTAAACACGCCGAAGTCACCATACCACATTAAATTATAGGCATACATGCTTTGCATGGCTTCGCTGATGAAAGGCGAGTTGCACACTTGGAAGAGTACTTGGTTCTTTTTTGAGTTGTCGACGAAATTGAGCGAAGCGCCCACCTCATAGCAGCACACGGTGTTCCAAAACTCAGTGCCGTAATAGATGTCGATGGGGTCGGTGTCATATTCCCAACCACCGATGGCTACGACTTGTTTTCCGGCAGACAAGAAAAAGTTGTCATTGAAGTGCCAGTTGAGGTAGGCCCAGTCGGTGCCTTGGAAGAAAGTGTTGGCGAAATCGATGTTGGGCGAATTGAGGCGCTGGTGCAGGTGGTAGGAGAACTTGCTGCCGATGGTGCCGTCGAGAGACACAACCAGATATTTTCCGGCAAAGCCGTGGTCGGTGCTGGGTGCCACCTCGTCATGTCCCGGATGGTAGTCGACGGTGAAGTCGGCGCGGGTGTTCAGGTGAAGGTTGTCCAAGGTGACAAATGGTTTCTTGTCTTGCGAAATGGCCTGCATGCAATAGCAAAGGCATAGAAAGGTGAAAAGTAATGCTTTTTTCATACGAAGTTGAAATTTTCTGCAAAGGTAAGAATTAAAAGCATTAGGATTGGATTTTTGGGCAACAAAAAAACGGGGCGGATGACTCCGTCCCGTTGTGGGGTTGTTTTTGGGAAGACTTTAGCAGACTTCGATGGTCTGCATGGTCTGCTTCTTCTCTTCAACAGTCACCTTCGGGATGACGATGTCGAGAATGCCGTTTTCGACCTTGGCGCTGATCTGTTCCTTGTGTATGTCCTCGGGCAGCATCACCGTCTGGCGGAAGTGCTCGACCGAGAACTCGTGACGCAGGTAGCGCATCTCTTCCTTCTTCTCGTTCTTCGTCTCCTTGACCATCTCGACGACGAGGTTGCCTTCAGCGTCGATGCTCAACTTGACGTCTTCCTTGGTGAGACCAGGGATGCAGAGTTCGAGCTTGTAGTTGTCTTTCGTCTCCATGATGTTCATGCGGGGCGTTGAATAAGTCGTGTCGTTCCAGTTCATCAGTTCGTTGAACAGAGTAGGCATGAAGTCTTGGTTTCTTCTAGTTACTAACATGGTTTTGATCTCCTATTTTTTAGTTGTTTGTTTATTGATTGTTCGTTTTTTTGAGGTCCCTGAGCCTGTCGAAGGGCCGACCTTGGGACTTTTTGCCCGTCCTTTCGTTCGGACGACTCCATCTAGTCAAATTCTTTGCCAAGGCCAAAAGAGGCCTAAAATCGGTAAATTTACTGACAAAATTTCCGAAATATGGTAAAATTGGATGTAATTATATGACAAAATTTCCGAAAACAGGGTAAAAACCTATCGTTTTATTCCGTACTTTTGCCATCTGAAAATGAGCATTTAACCTTGTTAGATAAGTTGAGATCATGGAAGAAAAACTGTTTAATAAGAATTACCTCTGCCTTTGTGCAGCTAATTTCCTGTTTTTCTTCTCGTTCTATCTGCTGTTACCCGTGTTGCCTTTCTTTATCATGGAGAAATACCAGGCAGGCAATGCGATTATTGGCACGGTCATCTCCTGTTATACGCTGGCTACCTTGGTAGTTCGTCCTTTCTCAGGCTATATGATGGACACCTTTAAACGCAAACCCTTGTATCTGTTGGCATTGTCCATTTTCACGGCTGTGTTTATCGGCTATCTTTTTGCCGCTACCATCACCATATTAATAATAATCCGCATTGTTCACGGCTTGGCGTTTGGGCTAACCTCGGTGGGCGGTAACACCTTGGTCATAGATGTGGTGCCGTCGGAGCATAGGGGAGAGGGCATCGGCTATTACGGTGTGGCCAACAACATCGCCATGGCGGTCGGCCCGATGACGGGACTGTTTGTTTATGAACACTTTAGTTTCAATGCTATCTTTATGGGGTGCATGGGCTGTAGCCTGTTGGCGGCTTTGTTTGCCTCAAGGATTCAGACCAAAGTTAGGCCGCCCGTTAAGCGTCCTCCTATTTCCTTGGATCGTTTCATCTTGTTGAAAGGCCTATTGGCGGGCATCTCATTCACCTTGTTAGCCTTCGCGTATGGACAGATTTCCAATTACATCGCTCTCTATGCCAAAGAGATGGGCCTAACGATTAGCAGTGGCTTGTTCTTCTCGGTCTATGCCGTTGGTCTGATAGCCTCGCGACTGTTTGCAGGCAAGATGGTCGATAAGGGTAAGGTGACACAAACTATTGCCTTGGGTTTGGGTATCGTTGTGTTTGCTATGTTTGGACTTGGTATGTGCCATTATTGCAATGCTTTGGGTCCAGGCTACACGGCAGCGGCTTTCCTGTTGATCGCTTTGTGCTGTGGCTTGGGCTTCGGGGCGGCTTTCCCGTCGTTCAATGCCTTGTTTATCAATCTAGGCACCAACGCCCAAAGAGGCACGGCGACATCTACCTATCTGACGACTTGGGACCTGGGACTCGGCATCGGCATCTTCTCGGGTGGCATGTTGGCCGAACATTTCTCATTCTCGGCAGCCTATTTGGTGGCTTCGGCTTCGGTGTTGGTGTCGCTCATCTTTTTTGTTATCGTCGTTACACCTCATTATCAGAGAAATAAGCTTCGCTAATGCAGCCCGTCCTTCCCATAGTCCAGCTTCGTGATGCTACATTAGATGACGCGCCTTTCATTGCGCGTGTTGTGTTGGCGGGCATCGATATGCTTGACGTCGATGCAAAGCTTCCTGATGAGCAGCATGCCATCTATGAGCACTTGATGGATATTTGCCGCATGGATGACACCTTATACAGCTACCTCAATACGCGCATTGCCGAGGTCGATGGAAATAGGGTGGGCGCCTTGGTGGCATACGACGGAGCTCGTTATGCTGAGTTGCGCGCCAAGACCTTCGGCCTCGTCCAACAAACTTCAGGTATGGATTTGAGTCGCAATGCGATGGAAACCGGTCCAGGTGAATTCTATTTGGATAGCATGACCGTTCTGTCAGACTATAGAGGCTTTGGCATTGGCAAAATGCTGATGCGTGACCGCATGGATTATGCCTTTTGCAATGGTTTTCAAAAGGTTACATTGCTTGTCGACAAAGATAAACCGCGTTTGCAACATTATTATCAGAGTTTGGGATTTGCTTTCGTCGAGGAGATGTTTGTGTTTGGGAGTTGGTATAATAAGTTGGCAAAAAGTAAGGAGGAATAAGGAATTTTTCTACTTTTGCCCCAATAAAACCTTTTTCTATGAAAAAACTCCTCTTCTTTGCCCTCATCATAGTGGCATCCCTACAACTCTCCGCCCAGCAAATGCTTGTCGGTTCCTACAATATCCGTTACAAGAATTGGAACGATAGCGTTCAAGGTGAAATTTGGCAAAAGCGCTACCAGGTCATCTGCGATCAGGTGAATTTCATGGCGCCTGAGATATTCGGAACACAGGAAGTGCTGTATGTCCAACTCCAAGATATGAAGAAGGCTTTGGATGGCTATGATTATATTGGCATCGGGCGCGACGATGGTCAGCGCGGTGGCGAACATGAGGCCATATTTTATAAAAAGGATAAACTCCAACTCCTTGACCATGGTGACTTCTGGCTCAGCGAGACGCCCGACAAGCCTGGTTTGGGATGGGATGCGGTCTGCATCCGCATCTGCACTTGGGGCAAATTTGCAGTGAAAGACCTGGAACAGCGTCATGGCTTGTTCAATCGGAGAAAAGGTACAAAAGTGTTTTATTTCTTCAATCTCCACATGGACCATGTGGGCGTTGTGGCGCGTCGTGAGGCGGCCAAACTGGTGGTCGCCAAGGTTCGTGAGATTGCCCAAGGTGCCCCTGTATTCATTACTGGAGACTTTAACGTGGACCAAAACGATGAGATTTACACGATTTTTACGGAATCGGGGCTGCTCAAGGATTCCTACGATGCTGCCCGCATCCGCTTCGCAGAGAACGGAACGTTCAATGCATTCAAAACCAATTATTTTACTACCAGTCGTATCGACCACGTGTTTGTCTCCCCAAGTACGACGGTGGAGGCATACGGCGTTTTCACCAACAGTTATTGGACGCCCGACGAAGATCCGGACGATACTATCAAGGCATCCGATGCACCGCAGCAGATTTCATTCGACACCTACATTCGGCACAATCCTTCCGACCATTATCCGGTGTTCGTTAAAATAAAACTGTGATTGTTTTTTGTCACAAAACAAGCAAAACTGTTAAAACTTAAAGATAAAAGTAGGGAAGCGGTCCCTCATTCCGAACTTGATTCGGAACGGCTCGCTTCCTGACAGCATCCCGGTTGGGTGCCGTCTTTCCTAATCATTGGTTTTGTATGTTTTGTGGGTTTTGTGATATAGTGTTTCGTCTCCTTCTAATCTCGCTCCAAGTCTGCAAAACAACGGAGATGATAATCAGCGCGATGCCGATGCAGAACGAGTAATTCAACTCCTTGTACTCGCTAAAGATGAACATGGAGAGGATGATGCTGTAAACAGGCTCCAAGTTGTAGGTGAGATTGACAGTGAAGGCGGGAATCTTCTGCAGCACGATGATTTGCAATAGGCAAAGGCCAATAGTGCACACCACGACCATGAAAGCCAAATAAGGATAGTCCATGCCGACAGGATAGAGTCGCCCGACGGGGATAAACGCATTATATATAGGTATGAGGCAGGTCAGGCCGATGAGACCGCCAACCATCTCCCAAAGCAACATGTTCTTGGCTTCGTAGTGCTTGCCAACTCGCTGGTTGGTAATGGCGAACAAAGCGTATAAGGCAGAAGATACCACACCCAGGGCGATACCCAAACGATAGCGAGCATCAAACTGGAAGATGAGATAGATGCCAAGGATAGTGAGCAGGCTGAAGAGGAACTCGCGTCCCGAGAACTTGTGTCTGTTGATGATGGGTTCAAGCAAAGCGGTGAAGAAACCAACCAAGGAGAAGCACACCACGCCTATGCTGACGTTGGAGGCCTTGATGGAAGCGTAGAAAAACACCCAATGTAGGCACAATAACATGCCTACACCACCCATTTGCACAATGTCCTTGAATTGATATCGGTTCAACCCTTTCCTGAGGGCAAGGAATGCCCACATCAACAATGCTGCTGCAGCCATGCGCCACCAAACCAAGATGGCGGAATCCAAGGTGATGAGTCGTCCCAACACACCCGTGAAACCGGCGATGAAGACGGAGAGATGCAGCAGCAAATAGTCCTTTTTCATGGTTTTCTCCTTTGGCGTACGGCCTCAAAGGTGACGATGGCGGTGGTCACCGACACATTGAGTGAGTCGGCAATACCGTTCATGGGAATGATGATGTTTTGGTCGGCAGCCTTCACCCATGCATCGGAAATGCCTGTGGCCTCAGTGCCCATGACAAGGGCAGTGGCTTTGGTGAAGTCGGCGTCTAGGTAGTCGATGGAGGCCTTGAGGTAGGTGCAGTAGATGGTGATGCCGTTCTTTTTCAGCCAGCTGATGCATTCTTCGGTGGAGCAGGCATAGACGGGCACGCTGAAGATACAACCGATGCTGGCCCGGATGGCGTTGGGGTTGAAGAGGTCGGTGGCAGGGTCGGCCACGATGACAGCGTCAACGCCAGCGGCATCAGCAGTACGCATTACGGCACCGAGGTTGCCGGGCTTTTCGACGGTCTCCAACACGATGATCAAGGCATCCTTTCTAGGCTTGAACTCGCTCAAGTTCTTGTATTTGGGCTTGGCTACAGCCAACAGTCCGTCACTGCCTTCACGATAGGCGATCTTTTCGAACACCTCTTCGGAAACGGTCTCGGTGTATTTCGCTTGAATGTTGACGGGTTCACGCAGCAAGGGTTCACAGACATACAGCTCTTCCATTTCGAAGCCGCAGGCCTGTGCACGCTCGATCTCACGCTTTCCCTCAATGAGGATACGGCCTTGCTCACGACGTTCGGAGGCCTTTTGTAGTCTGACAAGGTTCTTTATCTTTGGATTGGTTTTGCTGGTAATCATGGACTTGGGACTTAGGACTTAGGACTTAGGACTTGGGACTTGGGACTTAGGACTTAGGACATAGGACTTAGGACTTAGGACTTGGGACTAGTCCTTTGTCTTCTGGCCCTTGTTATTTTCGAGATAGGAGATAAAGGCGCCAATAGCATTAGAAAGTGATTTGCATCTTTTGTTTAACTCCATAGCAGTCTCTTCAGGACAGTAGTTGAGTTTCGGGCAAAGATAAAGCATATTCCTAACCTCATTGCAACTACCACGAGATATTTTCAAATAACGAATCATCGTTCTGTCTGAGTTGTATCCACAGCCTTCGGCAATGTTATTTGAAATGGAAATGGCAGCACGTTGTATTTGGTCACGGAAGCCATAATCCTTATTATCATTTAGCAAAGCGTAAACTGCCAAAGCAATCTCTTGCGCATCTTGCCAAATTCTTAATTCCTCAAATGGACGCATGTTGTTTATATATTAGTTGTTAATTATCGATCTTCCGTCCTCCGTCCTCTGTCCTCTGTCCCTTGTCCCTTGTCTCTCTTCCTCATCTGCGACAACACCAATCCCACCACCACCACCAAGATGCCTATAATCTTAAAAGCAGTCATCTCTTCGATGGCAAGAAGATAACTAAAGATGGCTGTGAAGACAGGAATAAGGTTGGAGTAAACATTAGCCTTTGAGGCACCCAGCTTGCTGAAAGCGAAAGCCCACAGGGCATAAGCGCCAGCGCTACATAAGATGCCCAGACAGACCAAAGGGACGATGTAAGCGCCCACATTGGCGAAGTTTGAAGGCTCGTAGCGCTCCATGATGATAACCATGGGAATGAAGTAGATCATTCCAACGATGTTCTGCATCCAAGTGATGGTCAGGGGCTTATAGAGTTTGGTGAGTCGAATCAAAGCGATGGAATAACCTACGGCCACAATTACCGACCCGCAGAGGAATAGGATGCCTTTGGGTGAGGCTGTGAGCTCGAGGTTCTTGTTAAGTAGCATAACAATGACGCCGACAAAGGAGATGATGAAGCCTACGATGTTCATAGGGGTGAGCCGCTCCTTGAGGAAAATGCGTGCCGCGATAGGTGTCACCAAGGGTATCAAGGCGATGATGCCGGCTCCGATGACGGGAGAGGAGTTCTTCAGCCCGTAGCCCTCAAAGATGAAGTAGAGGAAAGGTTCAAATAGGGCTGCTATGGCGAACAGGCTGAGGTGTTTTCGCTGTATTTTCTCGTTGAGACGGAAGACAAACAGGATGGTTGTCAGGAAGATGGTGGCGATTACAAGACGTAGGAAGATGGTTGCCGTGGGGTTGAGGCTTTGGTAGACCTGTGTCGACCATACAAACGACATGCCCCAGAAGATCATGGCTACGACACCAGCCAAATGAACGATGAAGCCTTTGTTTTTCATGCGGCAAAAATACAAAATCTGCCAAAATTTCCGACCTTTGCCAGCGGAATGATTCTTGAACGGCCTCAAAATCATGGATAATAAAGCGGAAAGGCGGAAGTTTTTGGGTAGCCTCATCGTGCCCTTGCTCATTGTGGCGGTGATGTGGGTGGTGAAGATTGTTGAGGTGTCGTTGAATGCTGACTTTGGCCGATATGGCGTCACGCCACATACTGCACAAGGACTTATTGGCATTTTCACTTTGCCATTTCTGCATGGCAGCTGGGAGCATCTGCTCTCCAATTCTGTTCCCATTCTTGTTTTAGGCACGGCCTTGTATTATTGTTATCCCACCTTGGCCAATCGAGTACTGCTCATTACCTATTTGGCCAGCGGCTTGATTACATGGTGTATCGGCAATCCAGAGTCAACGCATATTGGAGCAAGTGCGCTTGTCTATGGCTTGAATCTTTTCCTCATCGCGAGCGGATTCATCCGTGGCAACCGCATGCTTATTGTCATCTCGCTTATCATGGTGTTCCTTTACGGTAGCTTTATTTGGGGCATGATTCCGTCTTTGGCCATTCCGCAAAACATCTCGTGGGAAGGACATCTTAGCGGAGCCATCATTGGGGTATTGTTGGCCATTTTTCTAAGAAAAGAAGGCCCACAAAAAGAGGTGTACCTTTGGGAAGATGAGGAGGATAACGAAGAGGAAATAAATGATGATAATTCTGATGTTGCGACAGGCTCAACATCCGAAAAACCTTACTGGGATGTGCCTACACCGAGCAACGACGAACTGACGGTGCGTTATCGTTTTAGACATTAAACCGGCTCGGATTCTAGATAATCGAGCACCTGCTCGGCAATATCATTCTGCCCTTCAGCGTCGGGATGTGCCCATTCTTTGTGGATGTCATGCAAATCAATACAATCTATACCATAATGACGGGCAATGGTATGTGCCGACTCTACGAATAATTGCCCGGTTTGATCGAAGTCGGCAAGGGATGTGTCAATCATTAAATAAACTATTGCCTTGGGATAGAGCTGTTTCAAATTCTCAAACAAATAAGCCAATGCTGGCCTATAGTATTCAAGATCCCCTTCGGTCCAGTCAGAATAAACGAACTCGCCATGATATGCACCGTTCCAAACATCATTGGTACCGCCTTGGATGAAGATGACATCGGGGTCGCCAAGATTATCCATTCGATTGATGAAAGAATGTGGTTTGTAGTAAAGCCCAGCATTGAAGCCCCAAAAGTTGCATATCAAGGAGCCGGAAAACGAGTTGTTTTTGTCGAGTATCCACTCCATCTCTGTGGCCATCTTGTGCCACCACATCTGCTCGACACTTGTCACGCCAATCCTTTCGTAATACCAAACATCGTTGGTATCAGGGGTCACGTAGCCTTCAAAGGTGGAAAAACTGTCGCCCAAAATGGAAAAGTGGATTTCCTTTGGGTCGTTTGGCTTCGTGCAGGATGACAAGAGGAGAGCCAATGCAAATAGTGCTAGGGTTATCTTTTTCATATTTAATCGATGATAATCATTTCAGTTCTACGGTTCACGGATTGATGTTCTTCGCTGTCATTGGGCACCAAGGGTCGTGTGGCTCCATAGCCTTTGGCAGTCAGTCGGTTTGCATCAATTCCTTCGTCAACCAAGGCTTGTCTGACGACTTCAGCACGTTCAGATGAAAGTTTCAGGTTGTAACTGTCGCTTCCGACGTTGTCGGTGTGACCTGCCAATTCCACCTTCAAATCGGGATTACGCTGCAAAAACTCAAGCAACATTTGTATGCCGGACTCAGAGTCTTCTGTCAAGGCAGAGCTGTTGTATTCAAACTGGATGTTTTGCAGGATTACCGCATCACCAGGAACCAATTCCACCACATCTACAGTGGCCAAATAATTGGCTGAGTCAGAACGGATTTCCTCAGGCAGCTCAAAGGTGTAGATGTCGTAGCCGCCTTGGCCTCCTTCACGTTGTGAGGAGAGGAAGGATGTCTTGCCATTTGCGGCCACGAAGAAGTTGATTTCGTCACCGCTGGTATTGATGGGGAAGCCCAGATTGACGGGTTCTTGCCATTGCCCGTCAGCGCCTCTGCGGCTCATGAAAAGATCGAAACCACCCATGCCGACATGCGTGTCGGATGAGAAATA
>JAEEGJ010014523.1_pt1 | contig 18649 bp, 13 predicted proteins | sample 8958761 | NCBI WGS metagenome assembly JAEEGJ01 (sample SAMN16246546, study PRJNA631951) | gut metagenome | biome: gut microbiome; feature: rumen; material: RS-attached | host: Bos | place: Iran: Karaj | collected 2018-10
CTGTCGTAAGACTGCGTCGTTGTCTCAACAAGAGAGGTCCCGGACGAAGGCTTGTGCTCGGTCTTATGCTTCGTGACGTTCCCTACAAGGTCGAACTTGAACCAGTCCTTTTCAACCCCGCTGAGATGGGTGGACGCGCGATGCTGAACCACCCTTGCTTTGTCATCGAAGTAGCCCACAGACCAAAGATACTGATTTCCAGTGGAATTGTCAAGTACTTTCAACAGGGAGCCCGTCTGAAGGCCCTGGGCACTGGGCGAATAGTATGCCGAGTAGTCCGTGCCGATCGAGCTGTCGTAGGCAAAGTCAGCATTGTTCGCCGCAGGGAAGGGCGAGGTGCCGGCGAAGGCGTAATTGTCGTAATAATCGACTTCCAGCAAGTCCGCCGAAGAAAGCGAAATACCAGTCAGAATATATCCTCTATAGGTGCCCGAGTATGTCGGCGTCTTGGGAAGGGAGGCTTTTACCACGGCGGTCTTGTACGGGTCCGAAAAAGTACTGACAGACATCGACGTGGTGCCACGCAGAGCGGATCGGCCGAGGTGGTCAGGCAGTGCGAATGACCAGTAATATGCGCTCTGCGCACGCTGGGCTGCGTCCTGCGAAAGAACCGGTCGATTACCCTTATCGTAGACCATATAAGTCCAGCCCGCGCCCGGCATCGATTGCGCGATACAGTTACCCCGAGAGTCGTAGCGGTAAAGGTATGCGTAGTCTGCCAAATCACTGTAGTTCCACGAAGTGGCCGTACCTATCTGAGATATGAACTTCGGTGGCAGCACGGCGGCCAGATGACCCAGATTGTCGTAGACGTAGTACGTGTCATTATAGCCGCTCTGCTGTGTGAGTGAAACCATCCTCCGAACCAGGACGGTCTGGCCGAAAGAGTCCTTGAATTCCAGCGTCAACTGTCCATCTTCATCCTCGGTCCGTGAAATCTGCAGCGTACCGGAGGCGGAGACCGAGTTCCGCGTAAGCGTCAAAGAGGTGTCGCCCGTCCAGGCAATGGAGAAGCCCTGGTAGGATTTGCCGTAGTTTAACAGAATTGACGCGTCGTTTGCCATCCAATGGTAGCGGGTGCGGTTCCCCAAAGCGAACCGCCAGTCACTACCCGGGCCGAAGTATTCCTTCACATGGTCGCGAGGGGACGCCTCATATACAAGCTGCCCGTATCGATAACTATCATACGATGGATATACCTGATTCCCGCCAGCAAGGATTTGCGCCTGAGTGGAAAGAGAGCCGGCCGCATGTCCGCTCCCGACCTGCACCGGTGCAGGCAACCACTTCCGGTACTCCCGGCCGCAGTTATCGTAATCCTGACTTGTGACAAGATCCCAACCCGAAGCGGCGCCCTCCACGAGGACGTTCTGCGTGGGGCGTCCGAGACCATCCACGTAGCTGACCGCCGTCCGCGTGGAGTTTCCGGATTCATCTCGATAGGTCGTAGTCGTCACGTGGCTGTTCTCGTCGCCGACTGCTGCATAACTGTAGGAATAGGATTCCACACTGTTGCCACTGTTGTCTTGAACCAGAGTCAGACGTCGGAGGTTATCGTAGATATAGGTCTCGGTAACTCCGCGCGCATCGGTTCGCGACGTCAACAGATTGGCCGCACTGTAGCCCGCCGTGGCGAGATCACAGTCGGCCGGAAAAACGCGCACGTCATCGAGGTACTTTCCCGAACCGCCGAGCGTCACGCTGCCGCCCGTGTATGACTGTCTCTGATAACTCCAGGCACCGTTCTGGTACAGCATGTAGTCCAGAACATAGTTGCGGGTAGAGCCCACGTTTACATTGACCGTATAGGAACCGGAGTGGCAGTGCTGGCCATGACACCCTGGCTGGCTGGTGGTCTCATCCTCGAAATCCACAAAGAGCAGCGGCTCCCCCGCCGTCGTAATGGTTCCCTTCTTGCTGTAGGAGAACTGGATGGAACCGCCATTATTGGAACTTGCGCCCGTCCCTTTCCGGACGTCAATGATGCTGATTCGATATTGGTGGTTGCCAGCCGGCACGGTGAACTGAATCGACCCATTGCTGTACTGCGACAAATACTGCATCCATTGGCTGGGCGGGGTCTCGGGAATGGCAACCTGAACGACATAGCCAATTTGACTGTCAACCTGCACGCAGGCAAGCCAGTCGTAGCCATAGGCAGGCTGTAGCGTGAACGTCACCGTGGCAGATTGAGCCGAGACGTAGGATCCGGAGAAGGAGTTGCTCTGGCCATAAACAAGCGAATAGCTTTGCTGTTCAGTAATGTTGCCAATAGAAGTCTGTCCGGGGTCCACACCCCGGGCGACCAGGACCGGCTGGCGCGCCGACACGTCCCATGCGTAGGTGGTCCGGATACCATCCCGTGTTTCCGTGCCAGTCAGGTTGGCGTGGGTGTCATAACGGAGATAACGGATATCGGGATCCGAGCAGTAAGAAAGCGGATAGCTGCTATAGTTGTTCAGGTTGACGGGCGCGGTGAGCTCCGCAGAGTACAGCGCCTCCGGCACAAAAGTGAATGAGGTGCCTGACGCAGTGCTGACAGCCGTCTCTTTGAAGGTCATCTCCTGAGCGGCGATGACGCTCCCCTGCCGCAACACCGCCTGTCCGACAGGAACTCCGGACATGCCCGCCTGCCGCATCCCCGTATAGGTAGCGCCGCTGCGATCCGCAGGGTAGAAGGTGACGGTGCCGTCAGTATTGCTACCCACGCTATGAATCTGGCTTGTCGTGCGGCGCTCAGTGTTGTACTGATAGGTGTAGGTCTCGGCAATGCTCGATCCGTCATCCTGCCAGGTTGTTACTGACTTGGTGGTCAAACTCGGGAAACCACAGTAGATAAATGTTTGAGCGGCCAACTTGACGACGCCCGCCATCGTTTTCTTAGAAACTGATTTCAGCGATTCTGCATGAGAGGTGTCATAGGTGTATGACTCATAAATCGCATTGTTTCCGGAATCCTTCCGAATCTTGCGTTCAAGGAGCAAGCCCCGGAACAACGAGCCACTGTTGAACTTGACCGCTTCCTTGAAATTGGAATCGTCGGGTGATAGTATCGTAGTCGGCGCAGTGTCCGACGCAAATGTATCCTCGTGATTCGAATAATGGTACAAGGTCGACCCGCCATCCTGATGCGTCTCCGTGACATAGCTATAGGTGACATGGTTACCGTCCGTCTCCGAAAGCTGGTTAAAGGGTAGTTCACTGTAAGAAGAGTATGTGAATTCCACATTCTGGTAATACGGAGCGCCGACATAAAGCGTCGTCTTCCCGTGATGATAAAACCGTTGGCGTCCGGACAGCACGCCGGAGGAGTGGGTCGAGCCGGCATAGGTTCCGGTATATGTGAATGTTCTCTTCTCCGCCGTTGTAGATCCGGTTATGTCAGTGATGGACTTAATCCGGAGACCTCCTGCCAAACTATCCTGCGGGCACGTTTCTACCGTAAAAGGGTATTGCTTGGCTATACGATAATACGTATGGGGTTCGTACTCGAACGAAGTGCGCCCACCGGTCGGATAATCGATGTCCGTAAGTATCTCCGCCTGCATGTAGTCTGCGTCCGGATACCGTGCCGCATACATAGTGTGCCCGTAATTGGCAATGGATGAGCTGTAGTCATGCCCGTTGTAGAAACCCCAGCGATCGGTCATGCGGGAGTTGTATGCCGGCAGCGGAGTGGTGTTGTACGTAAAGCCGTATTGATGATCCGTTGAGCCACCCGTCCCGTTCAGGAAGTTGACCGACAATAGTTTCAGGCGCGTATTACTGTTGCTGGTATAGTTGAAGGAGAGGCTCCTACCCGGGCCACTGATCGTGTCCAGTTTCAGATAATAGCTTTTTGCCATGAAGTCGTTGTACGACAGCGGAAAGGACGTCCCGGTGTAATCCCCGACGCGAAGGGCGAAATCGTCCTGGGAGATGTAGTGTTTCAGCTCTGTCGAAGCCGAGCTGCCGAAATCCAGATGATCTCCGGACAGACGGCAGGAAATGGATTCCAGATAGGTAGGAAGCAGGAAAGTAACGGAGAGATTGTTCTTGCAGCTGGGATACTCCGAATAAGTATCGTATTGAGCCGGTGACGGGAACACATCCGCATTATACAAATCTCCGTAGTGGAAATCGTGGACGACAATCGGGACGCTATCCTCGTCTTTGTACGTGAACGTAATCACTTCGCCATCCGGGCGCTCTATTTTCGTAAGCATCCAGGTATTGGCCGTGGCCGTGGCATCCCAGCCGGATCCGGCATGGTACGAACCACCGGAGTAATAAAAGTTCGGCTTCTGGGACACGGAGTATTCTATCGCCTCGTCCACATTACCAAAATGGTAAACATTTCCTTCGCGGTCCCGGAGCGTGAAAGACTTCAGGTAAGTATAGCGACGGGCTTTTTTATTCAGGCTTGCATTTGACGGATGGGCATAGACTGTCAGGGCTGTATTGTCCGTGTCGGACCCCAGCGTCCAGCTCACATCGAAAGACGCGTCGTTTCTGGAGACAATCTTGATTTCGCCATCCCCAGTGATATAAAACGAGGCCTGGAGCCCTTCCAGGCTTACGATAAACTCATCGGGCTCATAGTCATAATATGTGTAATAATTCCAGAAACAGTTGTACGACAAAGTGTCGAGATTCGTCCAATTGATGTTATTCTGGGTACGATATGCCCGATACAGATAACCGGGATCATATGACAAAGAGGCTCCGGTATTATGCGCATTCTCCTCTTTGGAGAGTTCGTCTTTCTGGCCCTTTATAATACGTGTGATCGAACCTCCGGCATGCAGGGTCCACCCCATGCCGACCCATCCGGGATGCTGGTCCGGTTTGTTCCCGGAAGCGTAATAGGTCAGATAGACCGGAAGCGTGTAGCCTTTGGCATACACCTCCGTCAATGGTATCGTGATGTTCGGAAGACCATTGAAATAGTTGACGGGAACCTTCCCGTATTTACCCAGCTCGGCCGCGTTCGGGCTGAGCAACTGGGGCTCGCTCTGACGGAAAGGATTATCTCCAAACGCCACGTTGACATTTAATAGAACGGAAATTCCAGCGAGCAGAATGAGCTGTCCGGATTTCATATGTATTTCGGTTTTTATGTATTAGCGACTATCACTCTATAGAGAACTCTCCAATGTAGACATGCCCGTTGGAAAGTGTGAACGTGATCGTATAGTCACCCATATCCCCGGAAATCATGAAAGGGTGCACTCCCTGAGTAGCATTGACCGTAGTCTGCGAATACGAGCCAGTAATCTGGTTTTCTATCTCGACAGAAACCGAACCAAGGTCAAATAAGAAATCCACTAGAATGGTAGTAATTGAAGAGTAATAGGCAGCCTGGATTGGAATCAAGGCAGGTGCGTGATGCGAAGGACTTCCTCCAGTATCACCAAATTCTCCGATTATTATCGTGATCGGATCCGCATTACCGCCTGACTGGGCCGACACCATCGGAGCAAAAAGGCACAAAGAAAAAAGGAGCAATAATAACTTTTTCATGGCATTAGTTTTTAGTTGCCTCAAAGCTAATTATTGCTTCTGGATTTATTGCATTTTTCGAGCAACGAAAATCTTACAAACGGCTATCGTAATTGTCAAATAATCAGCCGCTTACAAAAATGTAAGAAACGAAAATCTTACACCCATTTCACCCTCGGCGCGCAAGCAGACGCAACAGCCTGATTTTCAACATCTTCCCCCCCCCCCCCCGCTTTATAAAAAATCAAACCTGACTTTCGACAGGATTTGTAAGCTTTTTCTTCAAAAGCAGAGCATATTCCGCCTTGTCCAGCGCCCGGATACGGCCTTCCAGACGATGAGACTTGACGTATACATTATCGATAGAGAGGCTTAACAACTCTGCTATCATGTCTGCCCTTAGGTCAATCAACCAATAACACAGGAAACGTTCTTCCTTGGAGTTCTTCTGAATGTCCAAATCTTCTTTTAGGTGAGCGACTATGTCGTTTAACTCACTGTTAAGCCTGCGCTCCAGGGCACGCGTATCCTTCTCCATCGCACAGACTTCATGCATATCCTTCCGCAGCATCCTGACAACGTCGGCATTGGAAGAACGGCCGTTCTCCTCCATCCAGACCATATACCCGAATCGACCGCGTTTGCGGAAGCGCTCCAGGCGCTCCTGCCGAAGTTGGAAACGCAGTTGTTCCAGGCGGGAGGCATCTTCTGAAAGCGTCGCAACGAGTGTTTCCTGCGAGAGCAGCTCTTGCTCCAACTCCGCACGAATGGACAGCAGCCGGTCTCGTTCCGCACGGATTCTTCGTTCCCGAAGCAGAAGCAACATGGCAAGCAGCAATAGAGCGATTACTGCAGACAGGGCATACAGGCCCCAACGCAGGCGGCGTTCCCGTTCACGCTGTGCTGACTGTTCATAGTATTCCCGCAGGGCTTGTGCCACAGAATCTTCCAAACTCTCGACCACGACAGCTTCTTCTTCCGCAAGAGCCTCTGCCTGAAAGGAATACGCCAACTGGTAATCCCCACGGTACACCGCCATTCGCCTCAACCATGGCAGTACGTCGAACCTTTCCCGGCCCTTCAGGGAATCCAAACGCAACCGCAAAGATTCTGAGGCGGCTGTCTGTCCAGTCAAGGCCAGCGCGTATGCGTATGCACCTGCCTCTTTGTATGTCAGTCCCCCGGACAAACTCTGCTTACGGTTTAATAACGCTATCGTCCCTTCCGGATCCATCTCCGGCTGTTGGACTTTCATCCGGGCATAATTGGACAGATATAGGTTCAGCGCATGAGGATAAGCATCAGAATGAGCGATGGCGACTTCATACAATGAATCAGCCCTATGCCACTCCCCCTTCTCCTGATATACATGAGCCAGATCTCCTTGGACAGATTCATAAATCGGATCTTTTGCCTCCTGAAAGACATGCAGAGCCTTTTCAACATATTCCCTCTCCTTTTCCACATTGAACTTTCCTTCATACAGTGCTGATTCGGCCAAATAGAGCAGCCCGAGGGCATGCTTATCCTGTACGCGCTCCGAGAAAGCCTCCGCACGGGAGTAACATACAGCCGCATCGCTTGAATTCTTATTCGCTTGCGCAATCCTCCCCTCATAGTACAAGGTTTTCATCTTCTCGTCGACCGAGCCGTGACGTTCATACCACGCTACGGCCGGGTCTAACAGGCCCGGAGCAGTAATATCCTCATAGCACTTATCCAGCGCCATGACGTATAGCAAGGAGTACCGAGCCCGCAGGGCGCGAGTGTTCAGCGCCGCAGAGTCCACGCCAGACAGTACAGCAAGAGCGCTGTCCGGGTGGTCATTGATAAAAGACTCAACATCGTCGAACGTCGTCGTGAGTTGTCGGTGCACCACGGGGCTGCAAGCAGATAGAAACGCGACGACAGGAACAAGAAAAAGGGCTATTTTCCGTACTGTGAGGATCATAACCCAAATTTAGCGCTTTTCTGTCAGATATCAAGGAAACAGGGGGAACTAAAATCCAAATGCGGCTGAGGAATAGTATAAGAGCCACCACACCCAAGGGTCGGAGTATTTAGCCGACAATCTGCATCAATCACGTGAATTCCCGTTTCTCCCTTGATGACGTTATAATCATTGAGGTCTCCTATGTAGAGGTTCGCGGTTTTGTAATTCAAGTGCATGCCAAAATCGACCCCAGCATCCTCAAAACCCAGGCGATACATGAAATCCATCCGCTCAGCCTCCGAAACGACGACACCTTCACAATAAGCCTGTTCAGCAATTATAACGAACTCTCCTTTGGTGTTCCTGCCATAACCCAAAACCCTTAAACTGGAATCAGAGAAAATAGCATTATGAATGACAACGCGGTCCAGCGCGTAATAGGTCTTGACCCGTCTGCTCCAGCGGCTTGATTGGTTTTTCATTTCCCGAGCAATAATATACTAACTAATCTCAAAGATAGTTATTAAAGAGATTTATGCAAACGCACTTTCTGTCATAAAACTTCATTTTGCTATTTTTTACGTCGTTGAAGAATTGAATCCGCAAGAGTAAAAACTTGACAGATCCTTTTGTTTCTGTCAAAATTTCGCTAAATTTGACAGTTGAAAGAAAAACTGTCAGAAATGGAAGCATTCGACCGTAATAATCCTTACAACCAGTTACCTCCTCTTCCTCCAGCCATTGAGTTGTATCGCGATGAGGAAGTGCTTAACAAACTGATGCTTGCCAGTCGACGTCTTGCAGAACTGAAGGGGTTGGCATCCACACTTCCCAACCAGTCCATTTTTGTGAACACGATCGCGCTGCGGGAGGCTAAGGCCAGTAGTGCCATAGAAAACATCTTCACGACAGATGATGAGCTATATCGGTCGCTGTCATATCAGGAAGACGATTATCTGGAGGGGCCGGCCAAAGAGATTCTCCACTACCGGGAAGCACTCTGGAAGGGTTTTCAGAGAATCAAAGCAGAAAAGACGCTGACCATCGACACGATTATCGATGTGTACCGGGAAGTCAAAAAGACTCACGATAGCATTCGTCCCTATCAGGCCGAAGTGGTAATCAAAAAGAGAGGATGGGGCTCTCTGGTTGCAGAGACCGTTTACACCCCTCCCCGCGGCAAAGGAGTCATTGAAAAGAAGATGGCAGAACTCCTGGAGTTTCTGAATGATGATACCAAGTATCCGATAGATTCACTCCTGAAGATGGCTATGGCTCATTATCAGTTTGAGGCAATCCATCCGTTTCGGGACGGTAACGGAAGAACAGGCAGGATCCTTTGCATCTTATACCTGATTCAGAAACAACTGCTGGATTTACCGATTCTGTACCTTAGTGCATACATTCTTCAGAATAAGGATGATTATTATTGGAAGCTGAACGGCGTAACGGGCACTCTTCTTTGGAGATCCTGGATTCTGTATATGCTGGAAGCCGTCTCCCAAACAGCAGAATACACTATCGACAAAATACTCCGGATCAAGAGTTTAATGGAGAAAACCAAGGCGATGATGCAGGAGAACGGGTTGCCTGTGGGAAGGATGGACGTCCCGAAACTCTTTGAGCAGCCTTATATCCGACCGAAGAACCTGCTCTCGGATAAGATCAAGAGTATTAACACGGCCAAAAAGTATTTATCCCAACTCGAGTCTTTAGGAATGCTGACTAAAGAGAAGGTGGGGAAAGAGTATATCTGGTTTAATACGGATTTGATGACCATCCTGTCGGATTGACTTCACAAAGGAAAAAACGAAATACCCGTATAAACAAAAAGGCCGTCCCGGAGGGCGGCCCTGAAAGGGAGGGAGAGCGCGATTAGTTCTACCGATACTCTATCGTGCGACGAATCGTGTAAGAGCCATTCGGCGTTTTGACTTTAATACTCAACGCGTTCCCAAAAGCGTCCAGCTCCGAATACGTATTCTCCGAGCAAACGGATAAAGAGCCGTCACGATCAAAGGTGAAGGTATATCTCGGGAAACCGTTCTCGTCGTAGAGGAACTCTTCCAATTCGTATTTCCCGGCAAATTCTTTTACACATATCGGAGATTCTCCGTCAAAAGCGCGCATTTTGTTGTATCGACCTGCCTTGTCCCAGGCCAGTTCAATCCTCTTTTCCCCGTTCTTCTCAATAACGGAATCCAGGCTTTGCCATTTGTCGGGGTACTCAAAACGCGCAAAAGATGAGACGATGGACTGGAAAGCCACGCACCGCAAATCACTGTCAGTTCCTACCTCAACTCCGTTAACCGCATAATACTTGACGAGATGATAATCTCCGAATTCAACACGCTCCACACTGGTAGAGAAGTCGTTGTCTGAAACAATCTGATCTGTTACAGCAGCAACCTCACCTTTCAACAACAACTGATCGTACATGGAGATGGCGGGCTGATTCACATACAAATCGGAGCGGCTACCCATAAAACCATTTTGGTCGCAAGAAACTGCGAGGATGATTACGGCCAGGGATATAATGAAATATAAACAATTTCTCATATCTATGTTCTTTTATTTATTTCGCGAATAAGCACAAAAGTAAAGAATTCATGGCTTTCAACCAAAACTTTATAAGAAACACCATCAATGCTGGCTAAGTCAATATCCTCACCGCCAAATTGCTGAATCTCTAAGACCGTCTATTCCAGTCCGGGCCAGGTGCCGCGGATGTTCTTGCACTGCGTGTAGCAGGAGGAGCAGCCGGCCACCTTGTAGTACTCCGTGTCGTACGGCAGGAACACGTCCACGCCGCGCTGGAAGGTGTCCCAGCCCTGCGCGAGGATGTAGATATAGGTCACGTCCCCGCCCATGAGCGGAGCCTCCTTGACGCCGTTCGGCGACATGGTCATCTCCACGGTATAGGGCTTGTCCGGCGTGTAGGCGTTGGTGTTGACGGCACCCTTGAGCAGGGCCGCGGCCATGTAGCGCTGGAGGTAGGAATCGTTCTCCTGGGCATACTGGGACGGCACCAGCTTGGTCTTGAGGATGCGGGTGATGTTGCTGACCGTGGCGTCGCTGTTGCACAGCAGGTCCAGGCAGCGCTCGCCCACCTCGGCGTCGCGGGCGTACATCTCGATGGCCATCGGGATCATCGCGGCCGTGCCGGCGACGCTCTTGCCGAGCAGGCCGTTGTAGACCGCTTCAAACTCCGCATAGCCCGACGGGATGTTGGTGAAGGTCACGGAAGCCGTCGGCTTCTTGTACTCCTTCGTGTTCACGTCAATGTCGGAAACGATGGTGTACGTATGGTCGCCATACGTAAGGGTGTTGCCGTTGACAACGGCCTGCTGGGCCGGCTGGTTCGACACAAGTCCGGCGGAAGTGATCCTCGTTACGTCCCCGTCCCCGGCTTCCTTCCAGCCGGCGATAAAACCTTCGACGAAATCACAGCCCGTCAAAGAAGATGCCGCGACAAGCGCGGCACCCAAAACAAATGTTTTGAAAATCTTCATCTTAATTCTCGAATTTTCTTTCCTTAACGCGGGTGAGCTTCTCCTTCATGGCGTCAACGGCTTCCGTGATCGCATTTTCGAAGGTGTCGGCCTCCCGCTCGATGATGAGCTCCTCGCCCGGGATGTGGAGCTGGATCTTGGCGGACTTACCTTGCTTGAGATGGTCTTCGAGTGCCACCTCCACCTCCTCGCTGAGGCCTTCGCAGAAGCGGGCCAGGCGGGAGACTTTCTTCTCGACGAAGGCGGCGAGCTGCTCGCCGGCTTCGAATTTCAGGGCCTTGAGTTTAATCTCCATGGTTACCATCGTTTTTTGCCCTTGGATGGGCGGATTTATACACTTTTTGCAGCCGCTCGATGGAATTGTGCGTATAGACCTGGGTCGCCGCCAGGGAGCTGTGGCCCAGCAATTCCTTGATGGAATTGAGGTCCGCCCCTCCGTCCAGCAGCTCCGTCGCCAGCGTGTGGCGCAGGACGTGCGGAGACTTGCGGCCGCTGATGCTGCCGACCTGCCCGAGGGCCGCCTTGACCGCCCGGTCCACATAGACCGGATACAGCCGGGCGCCTCGCGGGGTCTGCAGAAGCGGGGCTTCCGGGGACTGGTCCGCGCATTTCAAAGAGTCAACCGATTGTAAATATAGCGAAATTTCTTCACAAAGCGAAGGGGTCAGCGGAATTTCGCGCATTTTATCTCCTTTTCCGCGGACGCGCAGCACGCGGCGTCCGGAATCGAGCGAGTCGCGGTTCAGGGCGATCAGCTCGCTGCGGCGCAGGCCCGTGCCGTACAGCAGCCCGAGGATCATGCGCTCCAGCTGGGCCTCGTATTTCCCGTATTCGAGCACGCCTTTGGTCTGCTCGAAGTACTCCTGCATCGCCTCCTCCCGGTAGAACACCGGCAGGCGCTTCTCCTGCTTCGGGCGGCTCACCAGCCGCACCGGATTGCTCGTCAGCACCCCCTCCTTCATCAGGAACTTGCAGAACCCGCTCAGCACGCTCAGATGCAGGCTCACCGTCTTCGCACTCTCCTTCTTCTCGTCAAGCAAGAAAACCTCATAGCTTCTGACAGATTGGACATCCATCTCTTTCCAATCATACATGCTGCTGAATTCCGTCAGGATATCGCGATAGATGCTGACGGTGCGGTCGGAATAGCGCCGGACGGTGGCGAGGTATGTGAGATAGCGCTCGATCATACTTCATGCAGGCCAAGCTCGGAAGCGTGCTGCCGCATGAAGGCGTCCGCCTCCTCGAAATTATTGCCGATAATGCCGTCCAGGATGGCCTCCTTGACCATCTCCTTGATCTGCCCGATCTGCTTGCACGGCGGCACGCCATACACCTGCATGACGTACTCCCCGTCGATCGGATTCTTGAAATTGCGGATGGCGTCCTTCGCCTCCACCTCCACGAGCTTGCGCGCCACGAGCTCGAAATTGGCGCGGATGCGCGCAACCTTCGCCTCGTTCTTCGAAGTGATGTCGGCGTTGCAGAGAAGCATCAGGTCGTCGATGTCGTCGCCGGCGTCGAAGAGAAGCCGGCGCACGGCGCTGTCCGTGACCTCGTCGTCCACCAGCGCGATGGGCCGCAGATGCAGCCGCACGAGCTTCTGGACATACTTCATCTCGTCGAGCGGCAGGCGCAGGCGGTCGAAGATCTTCGGCACCATACGCGCGCCAACGACCTCGTGGCCGTGGAAAGTCCAGCCGGCGGCCGGATCGTAACGCTTGCTGGCCGGCTTGCCGATGTCGTGCAGCAGCGCCGCCCAGCGCAGATAAAGTTTATCAGAAGTGCGCGCCACGTTGTCCAGCACGGCCAGCGAGTGCGCGAAATTGTCCTTGTGTCCCCTGCCGTCCACGGTCTCGACGCCCTTCAGGGCGAGGAGTTCCGGCAGGACGTGGCCCAGCAGGCCCGCCTCGTCCATGAGGCGGAAGGCCATGGCCGGGTCGTCGGCCGCAAGCATCTTGTTCAGCTCCTCGGCGATGCGTTCGCAGGAGAGGATGCTCAGGCGGTCCGCCATCCGGCGCATCGACTCCATCGACTCGGGCACGATGCGGAACGGATGCTCCGGCGTGGAGAGCTTGGTCGCGAAACGCACGGCGCGCAGCATCCGGAGCGGATCGTCGGAATAAGTCGTGTCCGGATCGAGCGGCGTGCGGATGATGCCGTCATTGAGGTCGCGGATGCCCCCGAAGGGGTCCACCAGCGCCCCGAAGTCCTCAGCCTGCAGCGAGAACGCCATCGCGTTGATGGTGAAATCCCGACGCTGCTGGTCGTCCTCGAGGGTGCCGTTCTCCACGATGGGCTTGCGCGACTCGCGGCGGTAAGACTCCTTGCGCGCGCCCACAAACTCGACTTCGTCGCCGCGGAAATGCAGCATCGCAGTGCCGAAATTCTTGAAATAGGAGACGTGCTGCTTCGTCTTCTGCCCCACGGCCTTCGCGAAATCGATCCCACTCCCCTCCACGACGATGTCGATGTCGGCGCGCGGGCGGCCGAGGAAACAGTCACGCACGAAGCCGCCGATCACGAACGCGCGCACCCCCCGCTCGGCAGCGACTTCGCTGACGATGCGGAAGATCGGACGGTCAAGAAACTGGGCGGTTATCGTGGACATAGCATTTCTTCATAGCCGGGGATGCGGTCCATCGGGACGAAGCGATTCCCTTCCAGCCTGTAAAGATACGTGTTTTTTCCGTTCGTCAGGAACAAATAACGCACGGAGAGCACGGAATTGTAGCGCATGGCCTGCTCCACGACGCGCGCGTCGATCGCCACGTCAGGGCGCTTGCACTCCACTACGGCCAGCGGCGCGGCGTTCCGGTCATAGACCAGGATGTCCGCCCGCCAGGGCTTGGCGCCGAACTTGAACCCCACCTCGCTCATCATCAGATGCTCCGGCACGCCGAACGCGTCACGGAGCTGCACGATAAACCACTGCCGCACCCGTTCCTCGGGTGTGGCAGTGACTTCTCGTTTGCGGAGCGGGTCCCAGATCAGCTCCATTGCAAATTATTTCTTGTAGCGTACGGCGGCCTCCTCGATCGGGAACGCGGCCTTGTAGTTCGCCAGGTAGGCCTCGAAACCGGCCACGTCCTCAGGCGTGGGCACGATCTCGGTACCGGTGTTGCCGGCGAAGACGAACTTGTCCAGATAATCCGGCAGGCTCAGGCCGACGTTGCTCACCAGGTAGGATGCCAGCAGGGCGATACCCCAGGCGCCGCCTTCGCCGGCCGTCTCCATCACGGAGATCGGCGAGTTCAGGGCGGCCGCCAGGAAGCGCTGTCCCACGACCGGCGTCTTGAAGAGGCCGCCGTGGCCCGTGATGCGGTCCACCTTCACGTTCTCCTCGCGGAACAGCACGTCGTTGCCGATCTTCAGCACTGCGATGGAGCCATAGAGCTGCGCGCGGAAGAAGTTGGCGAGCGAGAAATTGTCGTTCGCGCCGCGGACGAACAGCGGACGGCCCTCGGCGAAGCCCGTCACCGGCTCGCCGGAGACGTAGTTGAACGCCACCAGGCCGCCGCAGTCGGCGCCGCCTTCGAGGGCGTGCGTGTAGAGCTTGCCGTAGATGTCGTCATCCGAGACGCCCAGCAGTCCGGCGTACTCGCGGAACAGCTTCACCCAGGCGTTCAGCTCGGACGTGCAGTTGTTGCAGTGCACCATCGCGACGAGGTTCCCGTCCGGGGTCGTCACGATGTCGATCATCTCGTTGGGCTTGGACAGTTCCTTCTCCAGGACGATCATCGAGAAGGAGGAAGTGCCGGCGGAAACGTTGCCCGTACGGGGACGGACGGCGTTCGTCGCGACCATGCCAGTGCCTGCGTCGCCTTCCGGCGGGCACAGAGGAATGCCGGCCTTCAGGTGGCCCGAGACGTCCAGGCGCTTCGCGCCCGTCTCGGTCAGGCGGCCGGCCAGTTCGCCGGCGTCCAGCACCTTCGGCAGGATGTCGCGCAGCTTCCAGGAGTACTTCTTCGGCGCAATCAGCTCCTCGAACTTCTCCACCATGTCCGCGCGGTAGTTCCCCGTCGCCGGATCGATCGGCAGCATGCCGGAGGCGTCGCCGACGCCCAGCACCTTCTCGCCGGTCAGCTTCCAGTGGATGTAGCCGGCGAGGGTGGTCAGGTAGCCGATGCTCTCCACGTGGGCCTCGCCGTTCAGGATGGCCTGATACAGATGCGAGATGCTCCAGCGGAGCGGAATGTTATAGTTGAAGAGCTTGGAGAGCTCCGCGGCGGCGGGACCGGTGTTGGTGTTGCGCCAGGTGCGGAACGGAGCCAGCAGGTGGCCTTCCTTGTTGAAGGGCATGTAGCCATGCATCATCGCGCTGATGCCGATGGCGGCGAGGTTCTCGATCTCCACGCCATAACGCTTCTTCACGTCGGCGCGCATGGCGGAATAGCTCTGCTGCAGGCCGAACCAGATGACCTCCTTGCTGTAAGTCCACAGGCCGTTCTCGAGCTGGTTCTCCCACTCGTAGCTGCCCTGGGCGATCGGGACGTTGAGCTCGTTCACCAGCACCGCCTTGATGCGGGTGGAGCCGAATTCAATGCCCAGTACGGCTTTGCCGCTTTCGATACACTGTTTCGCGTCCATACTACTTGAGCGCCTTGTTGAGCATGTAGTACACCTCGTTCATCCGGAGCTCCTTCTTGAACTCGGGGATGGTGGTGTCCTTGTTGATGTGGACGAACTCGATGCCGGTCATCTCGGCGAAATCAGCCCAGTAGTCGGCGGTGATGTCGTAGCTGAAGGCGGAGTGGTGCGTGCCACCGGCCAGGATCCAGGCGCCGGCGCCGATCTCGAAGGTCGGACGCGGGACCCAGAGGGCGGAGGCGACGGGGAGCTTGGGCATCGGCTTGGGCTCGATGCAGTCCACGTCCTGCGCGATCAGGCGGAAACGGTTGCCGAGGTCGATCACGGTAGCCTTGATGCCGAAGCCGGTCTTGGAGGTGAACACCAGGCGGGCGGTCTGCTGCTTGCGGATACCGATGCCGAGGAAGTGGACCTCGAGCTTCGGCTTGTCGCTCGCGATCAGCGGGCAGATCTCAAGCATGTGGCTCTGCAGTGCGGAGCTCTTGTCGCCGGCGAAGTTGAGCGTGTAGTCCTCGAGGAAGGAGCAGCCCGTCGGCAGGCCCTGGGACATCACCCAGAGGGAGCGGAACAGGCAGGCGGTCTTCCAGTCGCCTTCGGCGCCGAAGCCGTAGCCCTCCTGCATGAGACGCTGCGAAGCGAGGCCCGGGATCTGGTCGAAACCGAAGAAGTCCGGGGCGTCGATGTCGGCGTCGCCGAGGTCGTCGAAGTTCGTGGTGAAGGCCATGGCGCCCTCGTCCTTCAGGACGCGGCGCAGCGCGATCTCCGCCCGTGCGGAATTGCGCACCTTCTCCCAGTACACCTTCTCGCCGGACTCGTCGATCTTGATCGTGTAGAGCTTCTTGTACTCCTCCACGAGCGCGTCGGTCTCGGCGTCGGTGACCTTCTTATAATAATCCATCAGGGAAGACACCGGATAGTAGTCCACATGGTAGCCGAGGCGCTGCTCAAACTCCACGCGGTCGCCGTCGGTCACGGCGACGTTGTTCATGTTCATACCGAACATCAGACAGCGGAGGTTCTTGGCATCCGCCACAGCGGCGGCCACGCGGGCCCACACGGCAATCTGATTCTGGACCGCCTTCTCCTTCCAGTAGCCGACCACGACCTTGCGCTGGATGCGCATGCGGGTGCAGACATGGCCGAACTCGATGTCGCCGTGGGCGCTCTGGTTCAGGTTCATGAAGTCCATGTCGATCTTGTCCCAGGGAATCTCGGCGTTGTACTGGGTGTGGAAGTGCAGCAGCGGCTTCTCCAGGGCCTGGAGACCCTTGATCCACATCTTGGCCGGAGAGAAGGTGTGCATCCAGGTGATGACACCCACGCACTTGGGCTCGTTGTTGGCAGCCCGCATGACGTCCTCGACCTGCTTGCTGCTGTTGGCCGTACCTTTATATACAATCTTGACAGGAATGACGCCGGAGGCGTTCAGGGCCTCGACCATTTCCTTGGAGTGTCCGTCCACGGTAACCACCAGGTCTCCACCATAGAGGAGCTGGGCGCCGGTCACCCACCATAATTCGCAATTTTCAAATCCTTTCATACGATATCCTTGTTTTAGTGTTTATTGTTTTTTCTTCTGGCCGTAGTAGGCGTTGGGGCCATGCTTACGGCTGTAATGTTTCTCAATCAGGAGCTTGTTCATCTTGGGGCCGAAACCCGGAACGTAGCGCGTCTCGAGCTTGTCCCAGGTACTCAGACCCACGGAGATGTAAGCCATCTTGGCCACGGCCTCCAGCACCACGGCGTTGTGCACCGCGTTGTCTGCGTCCGTGCCCCAGGCGAAGGGACCGTGGTTCTTGACCAGCACCGCGGGCGTGTCGTCAGGGTTCATGCCCTTGAAACGCTCCACGATGACCTTGCCGGTCTCTTTCTCATATTCGCCGAACACCTCCGCCCGCTTCATGTTGCGCGTGCAGGGGATGTTGTCGTGGAAGTAATCCGCGTGGGTCGTGCCGATGTTGGGGATGTCCCGGCCGGCCTGGGCCCAGGCGGTGGCGTAGGTCGAGTGCGTGTGGACCACGCCCCCGATATGCGGGAAAGCCTTGTAGAGCTCCACGTGCGTGGGGGTGTCGGAAGAGGGGTTCAACTCCCCTTCCACCACCTTGCCGTCCAGGTCGACGACGACCATGTCGGACGGCTTCATGTTGTCATAGCTCACACCGGAGGGCTTGATGACCACCAGGCCGCTCTCGCGGTCGATGGCGGAGACGTTGCCCCAGGTGAAGATGACAAGGCCGTGCCGGACCAAATCGAGATTGGCCCGGCACACCTTTTCTTTCAATGCTTCAAGCATAGACTACCAGAAGTAAATGTAGAACGCGACCGTGAAGGCCAGGATGATGCAAGTGTGGATGATATCCCAGGTGCCCCAGGAAGCACGCGTGGCGGCTTTCTGCTCGGGCGTAGCCGTGCCGAAGCACAGGCCGCGCACCTGCTCCTCCTTCGGCTTCGGGGTCAGCAGCGTGACCACGATGGCGAGGCAGACGCAGAAGAGGAACATCCAGACGCAGAAGGCGTACACGTTCAGCTCGTTGAAGATGAAGGTGAAGACGTTGTGCGCCTCCGGGTTGATGATCATGGTGATCAGTCGCGTGAAGCCCAGCACCAGACCCACGATGAGGGTCCACATGCCCGCCTTCGGCGAGGTCTTCTTCCAGCAGATACCGAGGAGGAACACCGCGGCGATGGCCGGAGCGAGGAGGCTCTGGACGCTCTGGATGTAGTTGTACAGGCTCTTGCCCATGCGCTGAATCACGAAGATCCACAGCACGCCGAGCACGACCACCACCACCGTGGCGATACGGCCGATCGTGACGAGCTTCTTCTCGCTCACATCCGGGTGCTTGCGCTTGTAGATATCAATGGTGTACAGCATGGCGGAGGAGTTGTACAACGAGGCCAGGGAGCTCATCAGGGCAGCCAGGATACCGCAGATCACCACACCCTTCAGACCCACCGGCAGGAGGGTGTTGACGAGCATCGGGAAGGCGATGTCCGGGTTGGCGACGGTGCCGTCAGCCTGCACGCCGAGCGCGACGGCCAGGGTCTGGCCGATGGCGGACTCAGGGTGCTTGGTGAGCGCGAAGGCGATCATGCCCGGGATGAGGAACAGGAACACCGGGAGGAGCTTGAG
>JAEEGJ010014527.1_pt1 | contig 18645 bp, 17 predicted proteins | sample 8958761 | NCBI WGS metagenome assembly JAEEGJ01 (sample SAMN16246546, study PRJNA631951) | gut metagenome | biome: gut microbiome; feature: rumen; material: RS-attached | host: Bos | place: Iran: Karaj | collected 2018-10
CATGTGATTTTCTTGTGATTTACTTTTGATTTCAACCACAAAATTACTGAAAATCAATAATATGTGCAACTTTTTATCCATTTATTTCGCTCTCTTTTCCCTCTTTTCTAATTCCGCCAACGGGTTCATTCATAATTTCCTCCATCATCTTCACCGCCTCCCGTTCCTTCAAATAAGACCGAAAATGGAGTCGATGCATTTCATTGCAAAAATAGCAAAAATACTCAAGAAAAACATAAGTTGTTTGATTTTCCCGAATAAATAACAATTTTCATAACGGTAATAACTCCATTTGAGTGATTATTTTCAAGGGGAAACACTTGCATTAGAAAATCGGAAAATCCAACTTTTCTATACAACAATTCTTTCTTATACAGAATAATTCTTATTTTTGCATGGACAAACCCTAAAAACGAAATAAAAGACACATAGAATCTAAAAGCAACTAACATATTATAAACCATAGCGTTTGCGATTTATTCGAGACATTCCGAAAATTTGGCGATTTATACAATAATCTTAAAGCAATGGAAAATCCATATTTGTTTTTAAAGACAGAATCTGATTTTTATCAGTATTTGACTCTTTATGGAGGCATCAATAGACACTCTCGCACCAACTATATGTCTTGGCTTAAATTTCTGTCCCTGTCATATTCCATAGACAATTCTATATCAGATGAATACATTGATTCAATAATTGAAAGAGAAAGGGGGCTTCTTCATGCTCGTGAAAAATATACAACAGAGCGAGATCTTGTAAATTTCAGATCAGCATTACGAAAATACCAAGCTTTTGTTCATTCAGATTTTCTAAAAATGCAGGAAGAAACAGTTCTTTCCGAAATTGCGAAGGTCGAACAAGACACTTCCATAACTAGTACTGAAAGAATAGCCATTGTTAAATCTCGTATCGGACAAGGTGATTTTAGGGAAAAACTTATTGCTTTTTGGAAAGGCTGTTCCGTTAGCGGATGCCAAATGACGGATATACTTGTTGCTTCACACATTAAACCTTGGCGGGTCGCTAGCAACCAAGAACGACTTGATACATTTAATGGTTTGTTATTATTGCCGAATTACGACAAACTATTTGACAAAGGTTATATATCATTTGATACAAAAGGGAGAATTGTTTTCTCAAACTTTTTTCCAGAATCAGATAGATTATTGCTGCAAATTAGAAAAGACGCTCATTTAGTTATGGTTTCTGACAATCATAAACCATTTTTATCGTATCATAACCAGAATTGCTTAATACAATAGATATATCGGTTACGCCTTTACTTGGCAAAGCAATCGGATTAGCTGTTCGGTTTTCAAATAACGACCTGAAATAAATTTGATTTCTTATATGTTTCCTCTATTTTTGCATGACTGAATTGAGGATAATATGAAGAACGGAAACGAACTCGATTTTATTGATTTTGAAGAAGAAAAGGCTAAACTTTGGGAATTGGCTTATTCCGAAATCAAGCGTATTTTGCTATTGAAAGGATTGGTAAACCAACAAGTTGAACTACACTGTAATGGACTAGTTCATAGCGTAAAACTTGAATTGCCAAATGTCCTTATAATAGAAGATGTTTATGGCAGAAATGATTATGCAGAAGGTTTTGAGGACGACACCTTGTTTGAAGTATACAATAGATTGATTCAACTTTGACGAATAGCAATTCAAAAAATCAACAAAGTATTGCCATCTCTATAAAACAATATAAATCATCCAATTACAAAACCATCAATTCCTATTTGGGAACTTGGCACTATTTCATTTGGGTATTTGGCAAGTTTTTGCTTGGGAACTTGGCAAAAACCCGCTCGGCGAGTTGGCGAAGTTTTCAAAATACAAAAGAATAATTCACCCATTCCAGCAAATTATTGTACTTTTGTCTGCTCAAAAAAGAAGGACTGCTTCGTGCCTCGCAGTGACGCAAAGCGACAAGGAAGTCCCGAAGTCAAAAAACAAAGAATCATGATTAAAGAGAACCTATTGAAAATAAAAGCGACGCTGCCAGAAGGCGTGACTTTGGTAGCCGTCAGCAAGACCAAGCCCGTCAGCGACTTGCAGGAAGCCTACGACGCTGGCCAGCGCGTTTTTGGCGAAAACCATGCCCTTGAAATGCGCGACAAGCATGAGGTACTGCCGCAAGACATCCAATGGCACTTCATCGGCCACTTGCAGACCAACAAAATCAAATACATCATCCCTTTCGTCACGCTCATCCATAGCATCGACTCGGCCAATCTGCTTGAAGCCGTCAACAAGGAAGCCAAGAAGCACGAGCGCATTGTCGATTGCCTGCTGCAATTCCATATCGCGCAAGAGGAAACCAAGTTTGGCCTTGACATGGACGAAGCCCGACAACTGCTTGATTCTGAAGCGTTCAAACAGATGCAAAACATCCGAATTTGCGGCGTGATGGGCATGGCGACCTTCACCGATGACGAGGCCGAAATCCGCAAGGAATTCAAGTGCCTGAAGGCGATTTTCGACACCCTGAAACAAGACTATTTCGCCGACCAGCCGCAGTTCAAGGAAATTTCGATGGGTATGTCGGATGATTATCCGATTGCCGTGGAGGAAGGCGCGACGATGGTGCGGGTGGGGAGCAAGATTTTTGGAGCGAGAAACTATAATTAATGCGGAATGCGGAATTAGGAATGCGGAATAAAGTGAACGAACAATCATGGGAAAAGAGAATGATAATGTCATCAAAAGGAAAAGTAGGGATTTCGCTATAGAAATAATCAATCTGTATAAATGGCTATGCGAAACTCAACATGAATATGTTATGTCCAAGCAGCTATTGCGATCAGGGACGAGCATTGGTGCCAATGTGTCTGAAGGAGTTCGTGGGCAAACGCTTCCTGACTTTTATGCTAAAATGAACAACGCCCTAAAAGAAGCAAACGAAACCAGTTATTGGCTAGATATACTTCATGCAACAGCCTACTTGCCAGACAATAAATTTGAACCTATCAATTTATCATGTGAAGAAATCATCAAAATATTAGTAGCCATAACAAAGAATCAGAACAAATAACTTGACCCTTCTTTACGTCGCTTTGCGCTATTCCGTATTCCGCATTCCTAATTCCGAATTAAAAAGATATGACCTCTCTAATACCTCTAATATTACTCGCCGTCGGCTTTGCCGCCCTGATTCTTGGCGCGAATTGGCTCGTCAACGGGGCCACCAGTGTGGGCATTCGCGCCAGGTTGTCGCCGCTCATCATCGGCCTGACCATCGTGGCTTTCGGCACCTCCTTGCCCGAAATGATTGTCAACGTGTTCTCGTGTGCCAAAGGCAGTCCAGGGCTCGCCATCGGCAACATTATTGGGAGCAACACGATGAACATCCTGCTCATCCTTGGTGTGACGTCACTCATCTATCCCGTTGACGTGAGTCGTGTCTCCATCCGCCGCGATATTCCCGTAGGTTTTCTTGCTACCTTCGCCATTACACTGATGGCCAATGACTTCTTCACCGGAACTGCTCGTACCGTCAATTGGATGGAAGGCATTGTCCTTTTACTGATGGGCATCGCTTACTTGCTTTTCACCATGCTCAAAAACGACCCGAAGGAAGAAATCGAAGACATCCAACAAGCCATGCCTTGGGGTAAAACCATAATTGCTCTCATAGCAGGCATTGCTGGACTTTATATCGGTGGCGAACTTGTCTCTCGCAATGCGCAGATTTTGGCCAAAAACTGGGGCATGAGCGAAAGCACCATCGGCCTGACCGTGGTTGCTACGGCTACCTCGCTGCCAGAACTCATCACCTCCATCGTGGCTGCCACCAAAAAGAATTCTGGTATTGCTATTGGCAATGTGTTGGGCTCCAATATTTTGAACATCTTCATGGTGTTGGGCATCAGTTCAATCATAACGCCACTTCCTTTCGAGCCGATAATGAACAAACAATTGATGATTCTCTTTGCCGCCAACATCCTCATGCTGATGTTCGTCTTCACGGGCAAAGGGCGCAAACTGTCGCGTTTTGAAGGGGCATTGCTCACTTTGGGCTATGTCGGGTTCATGTGGTTTTCTTTGGCGGTGAGGTGATTGCGTGCAAAAAAAAGACTCGCCACAAGGACGAGTCTTTTGATTTTTCAATAGATTCCTCTATCAATCAGCCAGTTGGAAGGCGGTCTTCACGGCCTCGTAGTTGCTGTAGTCCACATCGCTACGATTGTCGTAGACCGAGGCTTCGATGGCCACAATCTTGAAATCGTGCGTGTCGGGTTGTACCTTCCAGAAGTCGTTTTGTGTCCAGAACAGCCTCACGCCACCGTCGTTGAGTGTTGCCGTCTCAATGTTGGCCTCGTAAAAGTATGCCTCGTCATTCTCCATTTCGTAGTAGAAGTAGGTCAGCGGGACTTGCGACCAAGTGCCTTCCACATCCATATAAACAAGCACTGCGCCGTAGTTGTAAACGTCGATGTTGATGGCCGGGTAATCAATCGTAACCACATATTGGCCTCTCTCATTACCATCGCCATCGGTGTAAAAAGAGACCCAACGCCAATCGGATGACTTGACGGTGACCGTTGATGAAGCTACATTAGCATCGTTTCCGTCATGACCAGCAGGACCTTGAGGACCGCGGCACGAAGCCATTGCAAATACGGCCAAAACGGCCATGCAGATTAAACTTAACTTTTTCATTGTGAATGGGTTTTTAATTATTGGACTTAAATTTAATTCAATTTCACGATGCAAACATACAAAAATCTTGCCGAAATGCTTCGCTTCGAGAAAACAATCTCAAAAAAGCGTACTTTTGCAGCATGAAAAAGCCACTGCAACTCTTCCTGACGTTCTGCAAGATCGGCGCCTTCACTTTGGGCGGCGGCTACGCCATGCTGTCGATGGTGGAGAAGGCCGTCGTCGACCAGAAAAAATGGATTCCCACCGACGAGTTTTGGGACATGATTGCGGTGGTGCAGTCGTTGCCGGGCGTGTTTGCGGTCAATACGGCCTTGTATGTCGGGCATCGTGTGGCTGGCACGAAGGGAGCTTTTGCCGCCATGCTCGGGGCAATTATCCCTTCCATCACCATCATTCTTTTGTTGGCCACAGTATTCCGTGAGTATCGTGACCAGCCTGTGGTGGAACGCGTCTTCAAGGGCATCCGTCCCTGTGTGGTGGCTCTCATTCTTGCCCCTTCGCTGCGGATGATTAAGTCGGCCAAGGTGACTTGGAAAACTGCCATTATCCCCATCGCCGCGGTGTTTCTCATCTGGTGGTGCAAAATCTCTCCTGCCTACGTCATTCTTGCTGCCATTGCGGGGAGCTTGATTTATGCGCTGATAATCAATGGACGCGAGACTGCGAGACACGAGACGCGAGACGGGGATAGTCCCGCGTCCCGAAGTCCCGTGTCTCGTGTCCAAAAAAACAAGGAGGCCGAGCAATGATTTATCTGCAGTTACTTTGGGTGTTTGTGAAAATCGGTGTATTGGGCTTCGGTGGCGGCTATGCCATGCTGTCGCTCATCCAGCACGAGGTGGTGGAACACTATGCATGGATGACCACGACCGAGTTTGCCGACATGGTGGCTATATCACAGATGACACCTGGCCCTATATCCATCAATTTGGCGACCTACGTGGGCTACACCACGGCGGGTTTCAGCGGCTCGCTCTTGGCCTCGTTCGCGCTCTGTCTGCCCTCGGTCATCATGGTGTATCTCATCTTGAAACTCTTTATGAGCAAGAAGAATAACGCACTGATGGACAACACCTTGAAAGGCTTGAAACCCGCCATCGCTGGACTCATCTTCGCCGCCGGCCTCTCGATGATGAACTCGCAGAACTTCCCAGACTTCGGTCGTGGACAATATAATATCAGTGTGATGATTTGTGTGTTGGCTTTCGTGGCATCGTATTTCTTCAAAGCCAACCCGATTTTGCTGATTGTGCTGTCGGGAATTGTTGGATTTATTGCGTATTGAGAAGAAAGAATTCAAAATAATAAATACACCATGAAAAAAGTCCATTTTATCGCCATAGGCGGCAGCGCGATGCACAACCTAGCCATCGCTTTGCACCGCAAGGGTTATGAAGTCACGGGCTCGGACGACGAAATCTTTGAGCCGAGCAAGTCACGCCTTGCCAAGGAGGGAATTTTACCTCCACAATGGGGCTGGTATCCTGAAAAGTTGGATGACTCCTACGATGCTGTCATTCTCGGGATGCATGCCCGCATTGATAACCCTGAACTGGTTCGAGCACAGGAGCTTGGCCTCAAGGTCTATTCTTATCCAGAATACCTTTACGAACAGAGCAAGGACAAAATGCGCATCGTCGTCGGGGGTAGCCACGGCAAGACGACCATCACCTCGATGATTCTGCACGTGCTGCAAAAGGTAGGTATAGAAACAGATTTCATGGTAGGGGCACAGCTGGAGGGCTTCGACGTGATGGTGCGTTTGAGCGAAACGGCCAAGTACATGGTCATGGAGGGCGACGAATATCTTACTTCGCCCATCGACCGCGTGCCCAAGTTCCACCATTATCATCCGCATATCGCGGTGATTAGCGGCATCGGTTGGGATCATGTCAACGTGTTTCCGACCTTCGACAACTATTTGGAACAATTTCGCATCTTCGTGAAGACCATTGAAAAAGGCGGTTGCCTGATTTATGACCAAACCGATGTAGAAGCCGAGAAAATTGCCCAAGGTGCCACTTGCCAGACCTTCGGTTATGGCGTGCATCCTTTTGAGAGCAACGGCATCAAAACCACCTTGCTCTTGCCCGATGGTGGTAGGAGGGAAGTAGGCGTGTTTGGTAGCCACAACATGAAAAACCTCAATGCGGCACGCTTGGTGTGCCAGCAACTGGGTGTGACCGACGAACAATTCTACGAGGCCATTGCCACCTTCAAAGGAGCGGCTCGGCGTTTGGAGTTGCTGTTCGACAACGGTGATAACTTCATTTTCCGCGACTTCGCTCATGCGCCCTCGAAGGTAAATGCCAGCGTTAAGGCCTTGCGCGAGCAATTTCCTGAAAAACACTTGATTGCCGTCTTCGAACTGCATACCTACAGCAGCTTGAGTGAGGTCTTTATCGACCATTACCGCGACGCTTTGAAGTTGGCTGACACAGCCATCGTTTTCTATGACCCTCACGCCGTGGCCCTTAAGAAATTGGAGCTGATGCCCGACGAGCGTATTATTAAAGGATTCGCGCGCGAAGACTTGAAAGTGGTCCATAACAAGGCGGAACTGACGGCTCTTTTGGAACAAGGGCAGCGGCAAAATGTCGTGGGCGCGTTCATGAGCAGTGGCGATTTCAACGGCTTGACGACCGAAGATTTGAAACAGCTCTTTGAGTAAGCATTTGAGGACCTGAAAACTACACGCATTATGGCGAAAAAGAAAAAGATAGAAAACAAACTCAGCACTTTTACGAGTGTCATTCTCGGCATCTTTGCCGACGAACCTTTCCGCCCGAAGAACTATAAACAGGTCTGCAAGCTGATGGGCATCAAGGACCAAGCGGGAAAAGATGTGGTCTATAAGCTTCTAATCGAGCTGAAAGACAAAGGTTTGCTTCAGGAGGCCAGACCTTTTAGCTATGTGATGAGTGCGGCGGGTATGGCGCAATTTGGGCCTAAAACCAAGTATGTGGAAGGCACGGTGGAGATGAAGTCGACGGGCAAGGCCTACGTCATTCGCGACGATGGCGACGGCGAGGACATCTTCATCGCGGCCAACGACACCTACAAGGCATTGCATGGCGACCGTGTGCGTGTGGCGATGTTCCCGAAACGTAACAACGCCAAGCCCGAAGGCGAAATTGTGGAAGTCCTTGAACGCAAGCATACCGAGTTTGTTGGATTGCTCAACATCTCGCACGGCTATGTCTTCGTCCGTCCTGACGTGGAGTGGATGCCGGTCGACATCTTCATCCCGCGTGGCGAACTGCACGGTGCCAAGGACGGGCAGAAGGTCATAGCACACCTTCTTGATTGGCCTGACGGTTCGGGAAACCCGTTTGGAGAAATCGTCCGTGTTTTGGGCAAGCCCGGCGAGAACGATGTGGAGATGGAATCAATACTCGCGGCCCACGAATATCCCATCGATTTTCCCGATGATGTGGAGCGAGAGGCCGACAGTATTCCGACCAAAATAAGCAAAGATGAAATCAAGCGACGTCGCGACTTTCGGCAGACTTTCACTGTCACCATCGACCCTGCCGATGCCAAAGACTTCGATGACGCCATTTCGTTGAAGAAGTTAGACAACGGCCATTGGGAAGTGGGCGTTCACATTGCCGATGTGTCGCATTATGTCCGCGTGGGTTCCGCCATTGACCAAGAGGCCTTGGAGAGAGGCACTTCTGTGTATCTGGTCGACCGTACCATTCCCATGTTACCCGAAAAACTCTGCAACAACGTCTGCTCATTGCGACCCGATGAGGAGAAGCTGACCTTTTCGGTGGTCTTTGAGATGGACGATGAAGCGAAAATCTACGACAAATGGATTGGCAAAACGGTCATCAAGTCATGCAGACGCTACAATTACGAGGAAGTGCAAGCCATGATTGAGGGCGGCGAGGGCGACTACAAAGACGAGATTCTGACCTTCCACCATTTGGCCACCAAACTACGCGAGCAACGCATGGAAGCTGGCAGCATCAACTTCCACTCGGAGGAGGTGCGTTTCATCCTTGACGAGAACAAGAAACCCATCGACACTTACATTAGGGTTCAAAATGAATCGCATGAATTGATTGAGGACTTCATGTTGCTGGCCAACCGCACTGTGGCCGAGACTTTTGGCAAGCCAGAAAGCAAGTGGCACAACCACACCTTTGTCTACCGCATTCACGATGAGCCTAATCCGGAGAAACTCAACAAGTTCATGCTGCTTATCTCGCGCCTTGGCTACAGTATTGACGTGAGCAGCCGTGACAAACTTGTACATTCCTATAATAAATTGTTCGCCGACGTGGAAGGCAAGGGCGAGAAAAACCTCATCGAGACGGTGGCTGTTCGTACCATGGCCAAAGCCGTCTACTCGACCGACAATATCGGGCACTATGGCCTGTCTTTCGACTATTACACCCACTTCACTTCGCCCATCCGCCGTTATCCCGACTTGATGGTGCATCGTTTGATTGAACGCTATCTGATTGAGGACAAGGGCTCTGTCGACAAGAAAGACTACGAGGAAATGTGCCTTCACGCCAGCGACATGGAGAAGCAAGCGGAGGAAATGGAACGCCAATCCATCAAGTACAAGCAGGCAGAGTACCTGCAAGACAAAATCGGTCAGGTGTTTGAAGGCTTGGTGAGCGGTGTGAGTAAGTGGGGTTTGTTTGTAGAATTGAAAGGTAACAAATGCGAGGGCTTGGTGCGTTATGAAGATTTGCCGGGCGACATCTACTATTTGGATGACGACAACTTCCGTGTCATCGGACAGGATACAGGTCACGTTATCCAGTTGGGCGACGAGGTGCGCGTCTGTGTGAAGTCCGTCGACCTCTTCAAGCACAGGATGGACTTTGAGATGCTTGCCGACTGGCCCATGCCGAAAAAGAAGAAAAAACGTGCAAAGTGACCCAAAGGAACTTACTTGTCATAAAAAATAGTACTTTTGCAAGCCTAAATAACTGGTATTGATATGAAAAAAAACGTTGTTTTAATGATGTTTGTGACCCTGTTTGCTGCCGTTTTGGCAGGATTGGAGGGTTGTGGAAAACGAGACAGTATTCTTGTTTCTACACAAGAACTATGGTTTGGCTTGGATGCGGGAACGTTGGAGCTGGTAATCACCTCCAACTGCAAATGGACTGTTTACAAGAACGAGGAAGCCGACTGGTACACCATCTCTCAGACGGAAGGCGAGAAAGACGCAACGCTTGTCATCACAGTGGAAGCGTTGGATGATGCCGATTTCCGTGGTGCGTCGTTTGTGATTATCTCTCCCGGAGGTCATATTAGGCGAACCATTTTCGTTTCCCAAAACAAACTCGATTTTGACGGGATGATTAATAAGGTATTCGGCGTGATGAGTTTGGAACATTGGAATACAGACTATTATAACCAGATGATTGAAGAAACTTACATACACAGGATTTATAATCCTTACGATACCACTACTGGCTATCTGATGTATTTCCTTGAGGACGGCAAAGGGGTGCAACGCGACCATCACAACGACACCGCTGTTTATTATGAGTTTACCTACGAGTACAATCCAGTCAATCAGATTCTCCACATAGAGTTTGAGACCATAAACGACGAAATGGAAGAATATGATGCGCATGTGTTGACGGCAAGCGATTCACTTTATCGTTTCATCCATGAGTACAAGTCTCATTGGTGGGAACGCGCCGACATGCGAAAGATAAGTGTTTATGACCCAGGAGAGAAAGATGTGTTGAGGCAAAAAGCTGTCAAACGAAAGGAACGCGGGCCGATATTCATGCCATAAACCTTTATCGATATGAAAAAAAGAAACTATTTTTTACCCTTTGTCTTGCTTGCAATCGCGGCTATGTGCCTTACGGGTTGTGTCAAGGACGACAGCGTTTTGGTATCGACTCAAGATCTTCGTTTTGGTTTGGAGGCTGAAAGCCAGACAATGATTGTCAAAGCCAATTGCAAATGGAAGGTGTCCAAAAACGATGATGCTGACTGGTACACCATTTCGCCCATGTCGGGAAGGGCAAGAGATAGTGTCATTACCGTGACCGTCAATGATTACAGTGGAGGCGATTTCCGTGGCTCTTCGTTTGTGATTATCTCGCCTGGAGGCCATATCCGCCGCACGGTTTTCGTTTCGCAAAACAAACTCGATTTCGACGGCATGATCAACAAAATATTTGGTGTGATGGCCAGGGAAAGATGGGATGAAGACTATTACGGCCAGATTATTGAGGAAACCTACAAATACAAGACCTATGATCCCTACGATACCACCAGGGGCTATCTCATGTATTTCCTTGAGGACGGCAAAGGCGTGCAACGCGACCATCATAATGACACGGCCGTTTATTATGATTTCACTTACGAGTACAATGATGTCGATCAGATTCTTCATGTTGAGTTTGAGACAGTTATCGATACTGTTGAAGCCTATGATGCTCATGTGTTGACAGCCAGTGATTCCTTGTATCGTTTCATTCATGAATTCTTGCCCATGCAATGGGAGCGCGCTGATATGCGGAAGATAGGTGTATTCAATCCGGAGGAAAAAGCCGCTTTGATGCAAAAAGTGAGGAAGCGCAAAGGCAACGGGCCAATTTTCCTTGACTGATGTCGAAACGCCTGATCCGATATATCGCATTATTTGGCATAGGGGTCTATTTGTTAGCTCTTATTGTTATCAGTGTGGCATTCCGCGAACACGCCCTGCAATTGAAATGGATGTTTTGGGGAATAGGGGAGGTGCTGTTCTTCTTCGTTCTTACCGCTGTTTTCTATCCACGTTGGAAAGACAACAGGCGCAAACCTTTCCTACTTAAGGTGTTTTTAGTGGCTTTGGTACTTCGTGTCGCGTATGTTGTCTTCGTTGGGTACTATTATTACTACCAAACGGGCGTAGCGCACGAGTATGGCGCGGGCGACAGCAAATGGTACCATGCTACGGCTTTGCTTTGCGCCGATTGGCTGAAAGAAGGGCGCATCCGCTACATATTCTGGTATCTGCGTTCCTGCACGATGGGCTGGTCTGACCAAGGTTACCCCCTCTGGTTGACCATGATTTATGCTGTTTTTGGCCACAGCATGTTGGTGCCACGCATTTTCAAGAGTCTGATGAGCTCATACCTCTGTGTCTTGGCCTATAAGCTGGGTACACGTACCTTCGGTGAGCGGACGGGCCGTTTAGCGGCGGTGATGTTCGTCTTTATGCCCATATTCATCCAGATTTGCGGCATCCACACCAAAGAGATGGAGCTGATTTTCCTGTTCATCTTCACCCTTGAACGCATGGACTACCTCGTCCGCAGTAAGAAATACACCTTCTGGAACATTCTGGTTCCCATTCTTTTAACTGCTTTGACTTTTGGCTTTCGTACGATTGCTGGAATGTGCTTGATTTTCTCGTTTGTGGCGTTTGTGATGTTGTCGCCCATGGATTTGGTCGGAAAGCGGGGTAAGATAATCACTGTTGTGGGCGTTGTTGTGGTGTTTTTCTTGTTCCTGTTTTCTCCCATTGGGCGCGAGATGAAGATTGTTTATGGTTTGAGATTCACAGACTTGAATTATCAGTCAGAGAAGTACAAGGAGATGGGAATGAAACATGGCGAGTTGGCCAAGAGTTGGTATATGGCACCAGGAGCTTTTGTGTTGCCTTTGGCTCCGATGGTGGAGGAGAGCCCTGACCACAACAAGATGATTCATGGAAGCACATACGTTAAGAATTTCCTCGCTTTCTTCGCGATGTTGGCCGTTTTGATTGCTTTCCGTCAGCACAAGTGGCGCGATTTCAGCCTGATAGGAATATACGAATTGTCATATTTGTTCATCATTATGTTCTCGTTTGCCGCCAATTCGGAGCGTTACCACGAGACTGCCATGCCTTTATTGGTATTAATGTCGGCTTACGCTATGACACACCTGCGTCATAAGGACTTGAAACTCTTCTATGTATATTGCGGCTTGCTGTTTATAGCATTGTTGGCATGGAACTGGCTGAAGTTGTCGGCGCGAGGGTTGGTATAAAAATTTTCGCCAAAACCTTGCATGTTCAAAAAAAGTCGTATCTTTGCAGCCGCAAAAAGGGTACCTTGCCCGAGTGGTTAGGGATCGGTCTGCAAAACCGGGGACGGCGGTTCGAGTCCGCCAGGTACCTCAAAAAAAGCCTGCTGAATGTTCGGCAGGCTTTTACGTTATTCTGTGGCAGAGACATACATCAGGCAGTTGCGGCAGTCGAATTCGAGAAGGAATAAGTTGTCGCCATTACGCAGATATAAAGGCGTAGCCTTTTGGCCTGTTTCACGGCTGCAAAGGCCGTTGGCGTAGCGGATGCAATGATGGCAGGTCATCAAGGCCGACGGGATTTCGTCGGGGTCAGTTCTTTCGATTGAAGAAAGGATATGTTCTCTGTCAATGCTGTGACGGATTTCACGATTCTTCAGGTGGTTTTCGATTAATTCCGTCTCCATTTTTGCTACAAGATTGCGTTTCAGTTCACCCAATATGGATGCTGGGATGAGCCGCGGCTCGTCAAGTTTTAGTTTCAGACTAACGGGGTTAAAAACCGTATCTCCCCATTGAAGGGCCTTTCGTCGGATGTTTTCGGTGGCCTTTTCGGGGTTGTTGGCGGAAAATTTTTGAGTTGACAGTTGATAGTTGATAGTTGACAGTTGATAGTTGATAGTTGACAGTTGATAGTTGATAGTTGACAGTTGATAGTTGGGAGTTGATAGTTTGGCTTTTAGTTCATAACCTGTTGCGGTTTCAGCGAGGGTCAAATCGATGTCAATTTTTCGGTTGCCTGTCGAGGCATCCACCTGTTTTTGCCATTCAATGTCGTAATTACGATACAACTTTGTGCCTCGTTTTGCGCCGTGGGGCCGGTTGGTAGAGACCGTGTGCCCGTTGACCACGTCTGCACGGATACCCACCAATTCGTTGTTTTGGTTGAGGAAACACAGTCCGTCACCGTTATGCAAGGTCTTGTCGGTGGCGATTTCCATGCGGAGGCTGTTACACCACGTCACCTCACCAATGTATTCGCCCATCGACTTCGGAGTGAAGGGCGAGTCAATGCCCTTTTGTCGCCCATTGATGAAATAGTCGGTGAAACCACGGTTGAACGATTTCTCTGGATTGACCTCGAAAGTATAGTTGCAATGTCCGCGTGAGGCTGGCTCCAAGTCGGGGCGGCGAGCCATGATTTCGTCTAGTTTCTGACGGTAATAGGTTGTTGTATTCTTCACATAATCAGCGTCTTTCAACCGGCCTTCGATTTTGAAGCTGGTGATGCCTGCATCAATCAGTTCTTCTAGATGCGTGCTGTTATTGAGGTCTTTGAGGCAAAGTAGATGACGGTTTTTGACTAGCACTTTTCCGTCAGCATCAAGCAAGTCGTAAGGCAGGCGGCAAGGTTGGGCGCAGGCACCACGGTTGGCGCTGCGGTTGCCGATAAACTGGCTCAGATAGCACTTTCCACTATGGCTAACGCAAAGCGAGCCGTGCACGAAAAACTCCAACGGAACGGTGGTTTTCTCGCGAATTTCACGAATCTGATCCAAACTTAACTCACGACCTAAGACAACTTGGCTAAAACCAAGGCTTACAAGTTGTTGCACACGATTGACGGTCAGGTTGTCGCATTGTGTGCTGGCATGGAGTGGGATAGGAGGGAGGTCGAGCTGAAGCAAGGCCAAATCTTGGATGATGAGTGCGTCGACACCGGCGTTCCAACAGTCGTTGGCGATGCGGCGAGCACGTTCCAACTCGTTGTCATACAGCAGGGTGTTCAGGGTAACGTACACTTTGGCATCAAACAAAGCCGCATGGCGACAGAGTCTCTCGATGTCCTCTATCGTGTTGGAGGCTTTTTCGCGGGCGCCGAAGTCGGGACCACCGATATAGACCGCATCGGCACCATGGTTGATGGCGGCCATGCCCACCTCGGCGTTTTTGGCGGGCGAAAGGAGTTCAATCTTTCTCGTTTTCATGCCGCAAAATTAAGAAATTAAGATGTGATGCGCCCTTTTTTCCTATTTTTGCAAGTTTTACAGCCATGAAAAGCCAAACGAAAGCCATATTGCTTCTTTTGACAACCTTCGTGTTGTGTTCCTTCGCGATACAGCAATGGACGGGTCTCGTCAAGTGCAAACCTTTGAGCGGTGTGACGGAGACGCAGGCCAAGCCCGCCTTGGCTTTCAGCAGTTTTATTGACGGCTCGTTCCAGCAGAGCGAAGAGGCTTTTCTCAAGCAAAACAGCGGTTTCCGCGAGCCTTTGACTCGCCTCTACAACCAGGTTTTGTGGACGTTATTCCGCTATTCGAAGGTGGTGGAGGACCAGCGTGTTGTAATTACCAAGGACAACTGGATGTTTGAGCCATGGTCGGTGGAAGAATACCGACAGAGCCGTTCCTATACCTACGCTAAGGACTCTTTAGAGATGGTGCAAAAGCTTGAAAATGAGGCTCAAAGATTGATTCAGTTGCAAAATGCCCTCGAACCCTATAACACCCATCTCTTTGTGGCGCTTTTGCCTGGCAAGGAACAGATTTGCGGCGAGCATATTCCGCCCGCAACACATCCCCATTGGGAAAAGAAAATCACGGCATACGGGTTTTATGCCAAACGGTTTAAGGAATTGGGAATCAATCATGTGGACTTTGCCGAATGGTTCATGCAGATGAAAGATACGGTAAATTACCCGCTGTTTCCCCAAACGGGAACGCATTGGAGCAACCTCGCAGCGCAACATGTCGCCGACAGTCTTGTGCGCTACATGGAATGGCTGGCCGACACCAACATGGTGAACATCCTCGTTGGCGAAGACTTCCAACGTACCTTGAAGCCCGATGCCGACCTTGAAAGCCTTTTGAACCTTATATGGCCCATCAAGAAACAGCCCAACCGATTGGCTTTTGCCTATCCCGACTACGACACTACGGCTTGGCGGCCACGGTTGCTTACCATTGGCGATTCGTTTTATTGGAACATACTAAATTTCACGCCTGTATGGGATGTGTTTGAGAGCGTTCCCTATTGGTACTACTTTAGTACGGCCTATTTCGACAGCCCTGATGGCAGCGACACCCAAGTGGCCGACAAAAATGTCCTTCAGGAGGTCATCGATGCCGATTTCGTCATGCTCTCCTATTCCACCAGCGCGCTCTATGAGATGAGCAACGGCTTCTCCGAACGATTGATTCAAGAATTGAAACAGGAACAAAATAAATCAACAATAAGACGCGAGACTACGAAACATGAGACACAAGACATTGGCGATGCCTGGTGTCCCGATGTCCCGCGTCCTGCGTCAAAAAACTAGCATTATGGTATTCAGCAGCAACGTATTCCTCTTGTACTTTATGCCCGCGTTCTTCTTGGTGTATTTTCTCATGCCGAAGAAAACGCGCAACTATGTTCTTCTGTTGGCCTCCTTGATTTTCTATGCTTGGGGTGCGCCAGAGTTCATCATCCAGCTTCTCGTTTCGCTCGTTGCCAACTTCTTCATTGTTAGGGGAATGTGCAAGACCGAAAGGCCTGTGGCAAAAAAACTGCTTTGTGCCCTTTCAATTGGCATTAGCTTGGGACTGCTGTTTTTCTATAAATACGGCAACTTCACGATGGAGAACCTCAACGCCCTGATAGGCCTGACTGGACACGCCCCTTTGACTTGGAAGCGCATCCTGTTGCCCATAGGAATCTCCTTCTTCTCATTCCAGAGCGTCACCTATACCCTTGACACCTATCGAGGCGTGAACCGGCCGTTGCGCAAGTTGAGCGACTACATGCTGTATATCACCATGTTTCCGCAGCTCATCGCGGGACCTATCGTGCGTTATTGCGATGTGGCCGACCAGATCCGTAGCCGTGAGTCGTCGATGGCCGATCGCTTGCAGGGTTTCTACCGCTTTGTTATTGGCTTGTGCAAGAAGATTTTGATTGCCGATGTTATTGGGTTGCGTGTCGATGAAGTCCTTGGTGCGGCAAGCCTTGGCGCGGGTCAGTTCGGTGAAATCGCCTCGCGTATCGCCACATTGGATACGGGAACGGCTTGGCTTGTTGCTTTGGCTTACACCTTCCAGATTTATTTCGACTTCGCAGGTTACTCCGACATGGCTATCGGCTTGGGACGCATCATGGGTTTCAAGTTTCCCGAAAACTTCGACAACCCTTACACATCGCGTAGCATCACCGAGTTTTGGCGGCGTTGGCACAAGACGCTTGGCGCGTTCATTATGAACTACCTCTACATCCCGCTCGGTGGCAACCGCAAGGGCAAAGGCCGCATGTATCTCAACCTGTGGCTCTGTTTCCTGCTGTCGGGTCTTTGGCACGGAGCTTCTTGGAATTTTGTCGTGTGGGGTGCTTTGCATGGATTGTTCATTTGCGCCGACAAGCTTTTCCTCGGCAAGGTGATGAAGAAAATCGGCACGGTACCATCAGCGATTCTCACTTTCCTGACCGTCAACATCATTTGGGTTTTCTTCCGCATCGAGGATATCGGCTTGGCTTGGACTTTCGTTACGAGGATGTTCGCTTTCGACTTTAGCGGCTTCATCTTCCCGGGTAATGCCATGGTCTATACTGTTTTGGCTATTGCGGCAGTTTTCTCATTCCTCACCTTGACAGGTTGGGGCAAGAAAATCGAGCAAAAAGTGTACTACACCGACTACACTGATCGGCAGCACATCTGGGTGTGGATTGTGGCCATCCTCGCTTTCGTGTTCTGTGTCGCGGCCTTGAATGCCACCAATTTCAGCCCATTCATCTATTTCCGCTTCTGATTATGACGCAAGACGGCGGGACACGAGGCAAGAGACACGGGACAGTATACGACAAGATACTGTTCGGCATCCTTATGGCGTTGCTCTTCCTGCCTTTGTTGCAAGCACACGTCTTGCACATCCCGTTGAAGCCTTTGAATGGTATGACCGTAGAAACAGAAAAACCCGAATTCGACTTTGCCGCGTATCGTTTAGGTGATTATGCGAAACAAGAAGAGGCTTATTTAGGCGCACATTTTGGCTTTCGCGAACCCATCATTCGGCTTTACAACCAATACCTTTGGAGCTGCTACCACAAGACTTTCGCGCATGACGTGATGGCGGGCAAGAAAGGTTGGCTCTATACTCCCGAAAGTGTGAGCGACTATTATGGTACCGAATTGTTGCGTTGGCAGCCGTCGGTTGCGGAGGCACGGCAAAACTTTGATCGCGAGGTGAAATACATGAACTGGATTCGTACCATTTTGAAGGAGAACGATGTGGAGTTTTTGGCCTTCATTGCTCCGGAAAAGAGTTTTCTTTATCCAGAATATCTTCCTGAAAAAGAACGTGATACGACTACTTTCAACGCTTGCGACCATTATATGGAAAAGTTCGAGGAAATTGGTTTTCCATGTATTGACATGACTCATTGGTTTCAGCGAATGAAGGACACGACGGACTACCCATTGATACCGCAGACCGGCGGGCATTGGATGTTTCCTGCCGTCATTGCCGCCGACTCCCTGTTTCGTTTCATGGGTGACCTCAAAGGCATCGAATTACCCAAGTTGAAGATAGGCGCATTGCACGAAAGCGACAACCACGGTGCCGACAACGACCTGGAGCAGTTGCTCAACCTGGCACTGCCCATCCGGAAACATAACGGGTATAGTCCTACGGCAGAGGTTACGATGGAAAGCAGTCCAAACAACATCAAGCCGAAGGTGCTGTTTGTCGGCAACTCGTTCATGTGGGGAATCGTCAACCAAGTGCCGATGACGCAAGTGTTTGATAACGTAGAATTTTGGTATTATTTTTCTACTATCTATAGGGGCAATCCCTTGACCCCAGGTGGCGCTGTTGTCGACCTCAACCTGCTTGAAAAGTTTTTGGATTTCGACTACATTGTTTGGTTCACGACAGGCAATCAGTTGAACAAAGGCACGATGGGTTTTGCCCAGACCGCCCTTCTCACTCTTGCGGTTGACGACAGCGTCAG